>Ga0114996_10008954_pt1 | contig 11037 bp, 10 predicted proteins | sample ArcticOcean_MG_C_4_FD_87039 | JGI IMG/M metagenome (GOLD analysis project Ga0114996, IMG submission 87039) | Marine microbial communities from western Arctic Ocean - ArcticOcean_MG_CB4_134 | ecosystem: Environmental > Aquatic > Marine > Oceanic | place: Arctic Ocean: Canada Basin | collected... | reverse complement strand
AGATAAATAACAATCCCCAAAAGATATTAGATGGTGACCAGTGCTATGGGGATCAACCTGTTGCAAGGAGTCTGCTACATTAAACGTCTCCCTTAGCGGTTCTTGGTGTTTGTCCTGATCTTTGTCGTCACCGTCAGTTATAACAGCATATATATTCCGTCTGTCTCTATAAACATAAGGCGGCCAATATCTATCTGCTCCAGCCATAGCTCCGCTTCCGCCAGCTGACGTTCCCACTTCCGGCCACACGTTCCCAACTCCAGTGTGATAAGTATAAGCTAAGCTGCTCGTATCGAAACCCGACAATAAACAAACTTGATCATTTTTTTTATAAAAAGACTCTCCTGTAAAAGGATATTCAAACTTACCATAATTTACATGAAAACCCATGCGAGCTTCATTTCTTAAACCGTTTGGCAAATAACTAAAATTTAATTCAACTTGAGGTGGATTTATACTAGGCCTGCTTAAAAGAGATTTTTCGCCCAGCTGGGTAACGTCCGTTCTGTTTAATGTTATTGAAAACCCAAAATCCTGAACTCTTGTTATTTCTTTTAATAGGTTATGGTTTTTAATTAACTCTTCAGAATTGTTATTCAGCTCTCCGGTATAACTAATAAAATTATATCCTGTTTCCGGGGCGGGACCCAGAAACAGTGATTGGCAGTTATACCTAATAACATTTCTGACAGTGCTATTACTCATTCTTGCTCAAATAAAGTATGCTCGCTAAGAAATAATCTACGCTGTGTTCGCAAGCTATGGATTCAATTTCTTTTATCCTCTTTGAATTTGTGTCAATAGGTTTCTCAATATATTTGCCTATCCGAGAATTCCAATTTCCAATATCTTCATTTGCTATAATGATATTCGAGATATCCTTAGCTACTTGTTTTTGCTTTTGGGACATCTTACGTATCTTATGCTTTTTCCTGAGAGACACTTCTACTTCTTTGAGCAGTTTTTCTGATTCAACAAGGTTAGCTTGTATTTTAGATAAGCTATAGGAAGCCCCTATAGGACTAACTTTTTTAGTACTTTGAGGAATTCCATTTGTTCCGGGTGGCCTCCCGACCATTCCAGAATTGTCTGGTTTAGCATTAGAGTCCTCTGGTTTTTCTTTTGCTAAATCCTTTTGGGTTTTAGGTCCGCCCATAATTGGCTCATAATAACCCTTATCCCTTAACGCCTTATAATCTTCTTGAGACTCTATGGATTCGTCTGATGTAGGTAACCTACCAGTGCTTAAGGCCTCTATACCTTCCTCTGGAGTGAGAACGCCCAGCTCTATTAGCCTGTTATATATTCTTGCGTAAGTCGAATCATCTTTCAGGTCAATATCATGAAAGTTTGGTGTTGGATAATTTTTAAACCCTAACTGTTCTGATATTCTTCTAATTTCAGGAACTAAAAAGTCATTTAAAAACGCTTGTCTAGCCTGTTTAAGTCTTTCTATAAAAACTTGAACCTTTATACTTGTATTAGCAAATTTCTCGCTTCCGACGAGAACGTTATTCAAGCCCATTTTAATATCTTCTTCTACCACTGAATATTTCTTAGGGTCTAAAATTCCGGCTATATCAGGAATAACGAATTTTGCTTGAGTGGTGTAATCCGATATCAAAACCCTGCCGATAGACTCGTTATCGAATAGAGTTTGCATGGCTTCCAAGTTTCTTTGGCTCACACCTCCTTGATCAGGTGGTGCTCCCATTGTAATTAACAATATGGCCTGCTGCATGGTTCTGGTTAAAGCCATATCCATTTTCTTCAATTCCGCCTTAAAGTTAATATCCTCCATAACGGGATATCCCATCGGAACGGAAAATGGTTCGTAGTCCTGTTTTTTATAGAATACCGGAGTTACCCTATCAGGATCTAAAAGCAAATGAACAACAGTGTTGCCTTTTTTATGAATAGCCTCTTTAGCTTCTGGGGTAAGAGAATCATATACTTGTTGGTCCTCCTCTGTTCTGGGTGATTTTAGTCTCTGCAGTTCGTAATCAGTTAAAACTTTATAAAATTTTCCAGATGCAAACGATATATTTCCCCCTATCTGAATATCAGCTGGATTTAGAATCACATATCTCGCAGGTATCTTAAGAGCAGCTTTTGATTCTAATCCAAATACTTGAGTAATTTTGGTTATATCCTCCGACTCTACGTCCGCATCGTATCTATACAAAAATACATTTCCAGATCTATAATACTCTCTAAAAAATTGATCTATAAGATTATCAATATTTATTTTTTTAAAAAGAGCCGTAAAGAAAGATTGAGATTTTTTACTACCTCCATTAAAGTAAATAGAACTAGTGGAAAACTCTGTCATTAAATCGATAGTATTTCTAAAAATAGAGAAATTATAATAAGCTTTTTGACACAATATAACAGCATCTCTTACATCTACATTAGATGTGTTTTTTACGCCTCCAGAATATTGATATGGAACTAAACCTTCTTCAATGTTAACAAACCTGTCCGACCTATCTATAACGGAAGATTTATTTCTTCTCGTTTGAGTTTGGTTTCTTGTTTGGTAACCGGCTCTTGCAACGAATTTTGGCGCGTCCCCCTTGTAGGAAGCCATCAAAGGCTGCTCTAAGCTCTCTACTTTCTTTTCATCTTTTTTTTGCGTTGCCATTTAATTAATTTTTTATTTGGGATTGTCCAGACCGCCAATTGCGGTATAGATTACTATCCCGGGTTTGTTTCCGCTGTATACACCTCTATGGACAGTTGAACCAGAACCCATGATTCTGGTAAGCTGCTCGAACCCATGTTCAAGATTTTCCTGAGGCAATTCATCAAGAACTTCAGTTGATCCTATAACCACGCAAGCCGCCATATCACCAGTTTTTGGATCTAAGTCTGCTAGTATGGTCCTCTTCAAATTATCCCTAATCGCTTGGCTTATATCTGTTGGCTCTTCCCACTTTCTCAATGGGGTCGCGCCGAATGTAATTAGCCCCGAACTGAGAACTGTTTCTAAGTCCGCTTTATCGAACGAAGTGTAAACAGACTCCTGAGCAGATATTTTATTGAACAAGTGGAGCAATGCACAAACGCTATTATTTGATGTGCTCCAAAATTTTCTGACAGGAAGTTTCGGGTAAATTTGTTTAATCTTTTCGTTATCTAAAATAACCACAGGCGTCAAAGCTCCCAAATCTTTAAACTCGAGAACCTTTTTCATGGTTCTCTTCGTGTTTTTAGCTACCCTAGCTCCTTCAGCTTTACTTGGCAGGGCTATGATAGCTCCCACTTTAGCCGACTCCCCTTCCCCTTTGGTTTCAACCCCGAGGCTCTCGCATAAATCATGCGCGACTTCAATAACTACGCTGGTTCCCCCAGCCCCTGTTCCCCCACCGGCTCCGGCACAAACCAAAATTCTATCGAACTCTTCCCCGAATGTTCTTTTTAAGAAGTCTAAAATATCTTCTCGATGAGCTTTAAATATTTCTTCTGCTACTTCGGGTTGTTTTCCAGCGCCATCTCCCCCTATTAAAAGTTTGTTTTCTGATGGGACAGCGATAGGTTCTAGATCTTGTTTAGCTGTATTTATAACTGCTACTCTTCTATACCCTAGGTTCCAAAAAGTTTGAGCTATCCTAGATCCACCTTGGCCTATTCCAATGACAGCAAATTTAAAAGCTCCTTCAAAAGTATCATCTACGGTGTTAGCTTCTACTTCCTCGGCTGGCATCGGTATATCCGGCACGTCTACTGCGTACTCATCAACTTCCGGCTCTTCTTTCACCTCTGGTTCGCTTGTAGGTTCAACTGTAGGTTCGGCCGCTACATAATTGCTACTTGCCGGAGCTTCTCCAATAGTGGGCTCCTCTGCGGTATGTGCCGCTGGCTCTTCTATTGATATTTTGACCTGTCGAATTACAACAGGTTCCGTAGGGGGTTGTTCGCTAGCTTCGGGTTTAGACTCGACCACCTGAGTGGTTTGATGCTCGACTTCTCCGAGCGTTGGAACAGCTTCTACATTCACGGGATCTATATTTTCGTTAGACATTTTATTTTTGTTTATTTCCTTTAATTTTCTCAGCCGCTTGCCTGTAGACATTGAAAATCTATCAATTTTTCTGACAAGTTTATTCCCTGATTTGTATTCATTATAGCTCGTGTTTGGCACTATATCTAGAATTATTCTACAATAACTACACTAATGTATCATTATTGGGGAAAAAGTTTGTTGTGTTTTTATATCTTCCATATTCATTAAATCAAAATAACACTTAGTTGCCCATGCTCCTAGCATAAGTGTTGTGTAGTTATCTTTTCTGGCTTTATTGGGGGAAGTACTCCTTTTGAGATGCTGGGGTAAGTCGAAACTTTGGTGCCCTACGGCAGTTGATTTAACCTCAATTAAAGCGCATTGTTTTTTTGTTTGATAAATCAGAGAGTCTTGAAACTCTATCAAATCCATAAGAGACTCTTGCCCTGTGAGCTTAACGTCAAGTTTACTAGACACCGATTTATTGAACGCCCCTTCGTTTGCTGTTGTTCTGGAAGCGAACCAAACCTTTTTATGATCTATGCAAGACTGAAGATATTCATTAGCATTTCTTAGCCACGAACTTGTAAACAGTTGTTTGTAAAAAATTTTTCCTGAAGAAATGTTTATTTCTTTTTTTATTCTTCTCAACTCTTTATCATAATCAACACCTTCTTTGTCTGAATTAAATTCGAAAAAACTAAGATTCGATTCTAGAAAAAATTTAGATTCATTTGCGCTATCTATGAATTGAGATCCTGCATTATCAATAGTCGCAAAAACAATATTAAAATTATTTAATACGTAATATAAATATTCTATATGAGTTCTTAAATCTCCACCAGCAACCGCATAACCATGAACTAAAGCAGACTGCTGCTTTTCTACGTTAAGCTCCATTATAGACATAGCAAAATAGTCCGAACTTGGACTATTACTAAAACTTGGGTCAATTGCTAACACGTATTTTCCGTCTGGATTTCCCTTTATTAAGGTGGTCGGTGATTCTCCATCTGGTATTGTGCTCTGATGCATTTTTTTAGCGCTGTAGTAACTATCACTACCGTCGGTAAATTGAGCGCAATACTCTCTCTGGAAAGAAGAATGAGATGACCCGCCAGATTGAGCTTCCTCAATGATGGTTTTATCTATCATGTCTTCTGGTAACGCTTCATAACCTAATTGCGAAATGAAATAAGAAATATTAGAACTTTCCTTTGAGTAAATGTTTGCTATCCAGTCTTTATATGTTTTGTACAAGTTTTCAAAAGTATAACTAGCTGAAGAAAGAGCTATCATTTTCGTAGTGTTCTCGAACACCATCCTATCCTTCTCTTCCATTGATCCTTGGGAGATAAGCTTGTCCTCTATTTCCCTGACTTGCAATCTTTCCGCCATGTTCTGGGGAGCTACAAGAAAAGGCATTAAAACTGTTTTAACAGTATCTTCCGGCAAAAGCAAAAACTCATCCAAGACTAAAATGTTTGCTCGGAAACCGCGTATCTTTTCTCCGCTTAGCGGTATGGCTGTGACAGAGCCTCCGTTTATTCTCCATTCGAATTGGTCGTTTCTTTTTGACTTGTTTTTTATTTCGAACGCCTGAGACAAAAGCACGCCCTCCTTGCTATCAACGATTTTTTCGATGTTGTTGAAAATAAATCTTGCTGTTCTGAAAGTCGGACCAGCTAAAATGATTTTTGTATTTGGCTCGAATATGCATTGAAGTATGCAAAATATAGCGCCCATAAAAGTTTTGCCGCAACCACGTCCCCAAACGCACATGGAGAAATTTTTATTCATCATAGCCCTCAATGTTATTTCTTGAAAAGGGGCCAATTTAATCCCACACAAAAGATCCACTGTGAACGCTAAATTATTTCTAAGAAATTTAGCCAATGAAATTCTCGCTTCTTTGTCCCCTAACTCCCCCTTAAGAGAATATAAAATGTCATTGGTTTTTTCTATTTTTATTTTATTTTTTTCTTGAAAGTGCCACATTATAAAATCTTCAAGTCATAAGCTAGTTGCAAATCATATTTTTTGTATTCCGCCCCAGAGAAGAAAATCTTTTGTATAACTCTAACAGACTCGTTTCTACCGTTCACAAATAAAAATTGCACGTGCGGGTTCTCCTGTATCAGCATTCTTACATTAGAGAAAATGAACTCGGGTGTTGCTTTTATTTTTTTGTTAATGTAGGGCAGCTTATTAAAAGCTAGGCATTCATTGATGTTTCTTTCCACCAAAACTATCAACGACCCTTTTTGTTCTTCGGCTCTTTTTATTTCCTTTTTGAATCTTTCTAACCCTCCACTTAACGTGCCTATTAAATCTTTGATCGACTTTCTTTCTATATAACAATTTTCAGTATATTCATTGTCGAAAAAACAATAATCCCCGAACGGTAAAGTTTTCACCTGAATCCCAGTTTTGACGAAGTCGTTACCATTGTCAAATTTAAGAGGCATTTGTTCTCTGGTATCAACATAAATATAAGGGTCCTCGAAATCATATTCTTTTATTTTACTAAATGCCCCTTCTGAAATTTTTTGGTATTTGTTTTTTAGCCCGAGTTCTTTCGAACAGTATTTATAATATTCTTTAAAAACAAGTTCGAAGTATTGTATGGGTGGGCTCATTATAGTCCTGAGTTCAACTTGCGTCGGAGAATAGCTTAAACCCTTTTTTTCTTTTCTATCTTTTAATATTTGATAACAATATTTTTTTGCTGTTTTAGGTTCTTGATTTTTTAACCAATGTTTTAGATGTATCCTTGAATTGAAATCAGAAGATAAATATTGACATTTGTTTTTAAATTTTATTATTTCTCCCGTATGTAAATCATGTCTTGGAAAATGGGTTTGATAGTATTCCGCCATCCGCATGTCATGAGCTCTGAGATGCCTATGTAAACTCGAATCATTTTCAAAATCTTTTTCGCAAACCTTACAACTAACCATCAATAGCCTCCTCTTCGCTTAGCCCTAGAATCCTAGCTTTTATCTCATCCATTCCAGACAATCGCCCGACTTCATCTTTGATTGCTTTTTTTCTGAGGTTAGCTAAATCTATCATCTTCTTTCTGCTTTCCTCGTCTTTCCACATTTGTACTAAATTTAATATTGAGGCGTTATCTTTAACTTGCTTACTTAGCCTAGAGCTTCTTTTTTCTTTTAAATCGTTTAACAGTTTCTGCTGCCTGTTGACGCATTGATTATATTCTGATTGACAGGTTCCTATCGATTCGACAAGACTCATTGAAATTCTTCTGCCTTCAGTATCATTGGCCGAGTCATCCAAATGGACCTCCAGAGTGTTGATTCTGTTTTGGATATTCGAGGCTATTACCACTTCTATCGAGAGAACTATATATTGATCCACTTCTTCTTGAGTCAAATCTGCTTTGTCCCAAGTATATCTGACGAAACTACTTTCGTACAGCTCCCTTTCCGTGACGGTTTCGTAATTGTTGATTTGATGATTGAACCTGAAAGTATGCATGTACCCTATTAAGCTAGTTATAGATTTTTTTTGATGAAGGGTTATCTTCTCTCTATCTATGGCGTTCAGGACATATTTATTAATTCTAGCTATTGTTCTGTCTGTCGTATTAGGGGGTTTGTAATCTCTTGCCGCCACCTCTTCTGAAACGTATACTTGCACTGGCTCCAGAGTGTTTACATGCTTTTGTATTTCTCTAGATTCTTGACTTAAATGCATTAAGCTCGGATCATCAAAAAGAATTTTGGCCATATCCGCAGCTTTCATTGTGGAACAATTTTGCTTTATAAATTCCTTATGATTTTCAGTAAGAACTATATCTTTGTGATTTTCGTAATCTCTCGAGGTTCTGGCTTTTAGATTTCTGGAATTCAGGAAGGCCCTGACAGCTCTTCCCTCTTTTGTTCTACCGTCAGGGTTCTCGATGTCCGGAAAAGCGTTTTCGATTATGGTGGAAATGGAAGGTGCGGGAGATTTTTGCTCCACAGCTTCGTTCCAAGTTTTAAGGATTTCTTGCTGTTGACCTAGAGTTAAAACTATCTCTTCCATATGTTATGAAGATTACAGAAAGAAAACATCATCTTCTTTTAGCATTTTTTTTGATTTTTCTATTATCTTTTTGACAATGTTTTTAATTTGCTTGTAACCCGGGGTTCTGTTTTTTTCGGTGGTTTTGAAGTTCATCTCTTTCGCTAAATCTTCTTCAGATTTTTGGTCAATATACAAATGCTTGTATACTTTCCACTCGATTGGTTTCAAATTCTTTCTAAGGGCTTCGTTGAACACTCTTACCTGATAAAATGTGTCCATTTGATAAGATTTTGCGTAGACTTCAGCGGTGTGATTTTCTATTGAAAGAGGTAATTTGGTGTCGTGGGCATTTTTCTTTCCCTTGACCCAATTGATATAAATTGGACAAGGTTCCCCTTGTTTCCCGTATATAGCACACAGATCATAAGATTGAGCAGCCGCACATTTCAAACAAGGCCTACAATAATTGCCATAATTATTGCGTATTAGATTTTTTATTTGATTGGAAATTATCCTATTAAGCCAAGGGCCAAGAGGTTTGGACGTGTCATACATGTCCCATTTCTTATATATATGAAGTCGCAAGATTTGCGAAACATCATCATAATCCATCCAAGATAAAACAGAGAGTTTCCACTTACTTTTCCTCTTTTGGATCTCCCTGTTTATTTCTTGTATTTTATCTTCGAATACGGGCTTTTGTGTGCTGGCCATTAAGAAGGACGGATTTGGCCTGCTTCTTTTTGAAAATCCTCAAGAAATTTCTTCTTGCTTTGCCTCTTCGGGACAGATGGCTGCCTTTCTATTTTGGGCATTTTTCCTTCTGATGTGCCCATAATTTCCCCCATACTAACTCCTTGTATTCTATTTGGTTCCATGTCGAATTCTAGTTCCGTCAGATTTGTATCGAAAGTTTCCTCAGGGGATTCTTTATACTGATTGTATTCTGTTCTTCTCTCAGGTGGAACCGGAGCAACAGGATCTTGCGCAGGTGTTCGGATTGATGCGTTACTCGGGGTAACTATACCAAACCCATTCCCGCAGCCGGAACAAAATTTTGGTTTTTGGGAAGTGTATTCTGTTCCACCCCCACATTTTTTGCAGTAGATTTTCATATCGGCGTTTTACAGTTCTAGGGTATTATAGTGTTGTTACACTTCTTTTTCTAAAATAGTTAATTAAGAGCTAGTTCTTTAAACCTTTCGCTCAAGTACTTTACCAACTCCGACCTGACGATATCTTCATGAGAGAACTCAAAATTATGTATCCCTTTATTTTTAGATTTACTATCGTTTAATAGATTGTAAATTTTCAAAAAACCTCCTTTATTACCGTTCTTTAAGTCAGTTTGATCTGGGTCGGCCAATAAAAAAACTTTGCAAAATTTACCTACTCTAGTTAAAACAGTGATTATTTCTTTTATAGAAGAGTTTTGGCATTCATCGAATATAATGCATTTCGCGTTCCAGTTCATGCCTCTAGCAAAGTTTACGGGGTGAATGGATAGTCTATTGTCTTTATGTAAATTTTTAAGAGTCGACGGAGAAAGCAACTCGTCCAATTTGTCCATAAAAGGCAAATTATAATAATGAAGTTTTTCGTCTGCGTCTCCCGGGAGAAACCCTAATCTAGCGTCAGAGCTTTCCACTGCGGAGCGCATGTATATTATATCAGAAACTCTCTGTTGGTTTAACAGTTGTAAAGCGCAAAATGTAGCTAAAAGCGTTTTAGAACTACCCGCTGGACCTGTTGTAAGAACGACTTGAGTTTCTTTTCGAAGAGCAAGTTCTATGAATATCTTCTGTTTGTGGGTCCATTTAAAATTTTCTATCTGGAATTTATCTTTTGGCTTGATGGTCTCCCTTTGGTGAATTTTCACCGAAGATTCACTTTTGTCAAACTCCAAATCCTCAAAGCAAAACTTTACTTTAGGCATCGTTACATACCTTTACACGTGTAATTACAGGAACAAGGTGGAAAACGAATTGAACAGCCCCGAAATCAAAGATACAGTCGAGCAATTGATGGGCTCGTACGGTTGGTTAATGCTTGTAACTTTTCTGGGATTCTTCTTTAAAGACGCTATACATAAAGCCGCAGAAGGGCTTTTAATATGCCTTGGTAAAGATTTTTGTAACGATGATGTATTGTACATAAGTGGACGACAAGCCAGAATAGTTAGGGTCGGATTTTTAAAAACGATTTTCTATATGACAGATCGCGGGACCAAAATGATAGTTCCAAACGACAGACTAAAATTGTTAGTAATAGAAAAGAAGCTACCACTGAATGGAGGCTTTCATTACCTGCATAAGGGTGGAGAACAAGGTTACGAGAAGCAAAGAGCCGTAAGAGAAAAAATGAAGGAACTCCCAAAATTACCGGAGGATAAATAATGTACGAATATAGCGCGAAAGTAGTTAGAGTCGTGGATGGAGATACCGTAGACGCTCTTATAGACTGCGGTTTTTCTATATCCACCCGCCAGAGAATCCGTCTTTTGGGTATTAACACGCCAGAATGTCGCACTAGAGACAAAGAAGAGAAAAAAAAGGGCTTGGCAGCCAAGGCTCGATTAAAAGAGCTTATACGCTTAGGCAAGGGCCAGTTTTTAGTTAAAACATTTCTTGACAAAAAAGGAAAATACGGAAGACTTCTTGGGGCTCTATATAACCTAGAAGTAGACCAAAGAACTTATAACGATGTTTTATTAGAGGAAGGCCACGCTACAGCTTATTTGGGAGGCTCTAGGAAATAATTATGTAGCTTTTGCTTTCGCCCCATTTGCCCCATTCGGGCTCTTCGTGTAACTTATTGAGAGATACGGGTTAAACTTAATAAGGGGGAAAGATGAGAACGAACATAATGAAAAAAGCGAGAGCCCTCGTCCCTTGGAATATTGGCCAAAGAGTCCATCGGTCAAAAAAGGGAAAAGGCTCTTACGATAGAAAAAAAATCAAAAAAAACGAAGCTTTCACTTTGATTGAGCTGCTGGTTGT
>Ga0114996_10008951_pt1 | contig 11040 bp, 7 predicted proteins | sample ArcticOcean_MG_C_4_FD_87039 | JGI IMG/M metagenome (GOLD analysis project Ga0114996, IMG submission 87039) | Marine microbial communities from western Arctic Ocean - ArcticOcean_MG_CB4_134 | ecosystem: Environmental > Aquatic > Marine > Oceanic | place: Arctic Ocean: Canada Basin | collected... | reverse complement strand
TCACGTCGTTCGGTTGATTTCGCCCAATCCATAGTATTTAATCTCCTTGCGACGGAATCTACCAAATTTACCGTCGCCATTCGAGGTGATTAAATCAACACGCCGTAACGCGTCGGGCTATGAAGTACATTTCCACCTGAAGATCGAAACCCGACAAAGCACGAGTGCGGCCCGCGCAGATCAGTCTCGCTCACGTCGCTCACGCGATTTCAGCTCACGCTGGAGTCGCTCGACGACACTGCGCAGCTCGCGAACTTCTCGCTCCAGATGTTCGCTACGCTGCCCGTGTTCCCCACGATGGGCTTCGCGCCGCAGATGCTCGGCCCGTTTGTTGGCCTCAGCGGCAAGGTCTTCAAAGCCAGCTTGCTTGAGATGCCCTGCGGCTTCGTGCAGATGGCGAATCCTTGCGCCCACATCGCTTTTGCCGCGCGAGTGATGACCTTCGCGGTTGTCTCGGAAGCCGCTCCCTCGCTCGCGATTCTCTCGCGAATCACCTCGGGACCGGCGGACCAATTCCTCTGCGTGGCGCTGCAACCGCGCGGCTTCTTCGTTCTTGCCCTGTTCTCGAAGCGCGCGAATTTTCTTCTTGATCTCGCCGAGTTTCTTTTCTAACTCGCGCCGCCGCGATTCTTCGTGATCGCGTCGGTGATGTTCCCCGCGGGCCTTTTCGCGAAGCCTCGCTTGAATCTGTAGTGCGGCCGCTTTTTGGCGAAGATGTTTTTCCAACTCTCGTGCGGTCGCTTGCAATTGGCGGGCCACTTGCTCACGACCTGCCTCACGATGTTCGGCCGCTTGGCGATGTAGCTTGCCGATCTTTTCTGCGACCTGTTTCCGATAGGCATCAAACTTCTTTTCCTGCTCGTTGCGCTGGCCAGACTTTGCCGCTTCGCGACTAAGGCGTTTCGCCCGCTCGATGAGAATCGCTGCGTCTTCCTTCTTTCCTTCGCGAGCCAAACGTTCGGCATTGCGCAAGAGTTCTTTGATTTCTCCGCGGACACGATCGGCCGGCCCTTCGGCATAGGCGGCCTGATTCCAAGAGATCAACAACAACGAAACCGAGGTAGCGAGGGCGGCGAGCAGACTTTTCATCGTACAACTCCTTCAGAGTCGGGGAATCGCCGCCCGCGATTGCTACGCGGTCTCCGGCTCTTCCAGGCCATGTTCTTCGATCATCAGATCGCGAATCTTAAACTTCTGAATCTTTCCGGTCACGGTCTGCGGAAACGCCTCAACAAACTGCACGTAGTGTGGCACTTTGAAATATGCCAGACTGTCGCGACAGAACTGCTGGACCCCCTCGACCGTGATATCCGTGCCGGCCTCTTGCCCGCCTTTTAATTTTACCCAAGCACACAATTGTTCGCCATACTTGGCGTCAGGAACTCCGACCACGGCGGCCTGTTCGATGGCAGGGTGCGTGAACAGAAACTCCTCGATTTCCCGCGGATAGATGTTCTCGCCGCCCCGGATCACCATGTCCTTGATCCGGCCGGTGATCCGATAATAGCCGTCCGGCTGGCGAATCGCCAGATCGCCGCTGTGCAGCCAGCCCTCGGCGTCGATTGCCGCGGCGGTGGCGTCTGGATTGCCGTAATAGCCGATCATCACGACGTGACCCCGCGAACAAAGCTCGCCCTGTTGGTCATCGTCCAGCTCCTCGCCGGTCTCTGGGTCGATAATCTTCACCTCGACCCCGGGAATCGGCCGGCCGACGGTTTCGACCCGAAGCTTGATCGGATCGTCGGTTCGAGTCTGGGTGACGATCGGCGACGCCTCGGTCTGACCATAGCCAATCGTGATTTCACTGGCCCCCATCTGATCGATCACTTGATGCATGACTTCGATCGGGCAAGGGCTGCCCGCCATGATTCCGGTCCGTAGCGAGCTAAGGTCGCGATCGGCGAACGTTTCGTCCTCGAGCTGCGCGATAAACATCGTCGGCACACCATAGAGCACCGTGGCACGTTCGCGCTCGATCGCGTCGAGTGTTGCGGTCGACTGGAATGATTCGCCCGGGATAATCATCGCGGCACCGCTGACCGCCGAGGCCAGCGTCCCCAGTACACAGCCGAAACAATGATAGAACGGCACCGGAATACAGATTCGGTCTTCCGCCGTGAGCTTCTGACACTCGCAGATGTAATACGCATTGAGCAGCAAATTGCGATGACTAAGCGTCGCGGCTTTGGGAAATCCCGTCGTGCCGGAGGTGTATTGGATGTTGATCGCCTCGGCCGGATCTTGCGACGCGGCGACTTCGGCCAATCTTTTTTCGTCGACGGTGGCGGCACCTTCGCACATCGTTTCCCACGAGATCGCCCCGGCCAGCGGCGTTGGCGAAATCGAAACGACATGGCGAAGCTTGGGAAATTCCTTGCTGCTCAGTTTGCCCGGCGTGCTCGAAGCGAGTTCCGGACAGATTTCGTTGAGCATGGCGAAATAGTTGGACGTCTTGAATTGTTCGACCAGCACCAACGCAGCCGCGTCGCTCTGTTTCAGAACATATTGCAACTCGTGCGGCCGATATGCCGGATTGATCGTTACCAACACGGCCCCGATCCGCGCCGTGGCAAACTGCAAGATGACCCACTCGGGCACATTGGTCGCCCAGATCGCGACATGCTCGCCCTTGCCGATACCCATCGCCAGCAGTCCCCGAGCCGCCTCGTCGACTCGCTCGTCAAGTTGCCGAAAGTTGAGCCGATAGCCCGAACCGGGAAATACCAGCGCATCCTGATCGGCACACCGCTCGGCGGTCCGCCGCAGCGCCTGTTCGATCGTCAATCCATCGACCCACGGAACAGTCAAGATTTCGGGCATGATATCGGGCATTTTGGAACTCCTTTTCTTATTCTCGCAACGGTTCGGCCATCACCACGGCCGTTGGAATAAAGATCATCAGCGGCAACCAGGCGGCAAACGCCGGGCTGAACCAGAGTTGGGAGCCGAGCATCTGGCTTCCGAGTGTGACCAAATAGAACGTTACCACGACTGCAAAACAGAGTCCACTGGCCAGAAAGACGTTGCGTCCGCCTCGGCTAAGTATCAGCGGCAACCCCAAGAACATCAGCGTCACATCGAGCAGCGGCTGGACGATACGGGAGTGAATCGCGACGCGCACATCGGCGCCATAGTCAAGGCTGGGATTGCGCAGCCCGGTCATCAATTCACGGGTCGAGGCGAAACGTCGCCAGGCATCGGTATTTTCTAGTTGGTCAAACGCGACGTTGCTGGCGACAAAGCACTGATCCTCATCGAGCCAATCGGCGTCGTGCGGAGTGATCAGTACACGACGTTTGCCCAACGACAGCGACGGTTTCTCTGCCAGATTCGGCGGCTGAGAAACCTTACACAACAGATACCCACCGGGCCGCTCGCCCTGAGGAGGACGATAGTAGGCCTCTTCAGCGTTGAGTTGCCGGCCGTGAGCCTGCAGTGTTTTGGGGAGCAGGAAGGCCGGTTTGTCGATTCGTTGCTCGGAAATCGAGATCGACGCGCCGGCAAGCCCGACATCGGTCTCGTAGTCATAACGCGGCGAGAGCGCCCGTGTTGTTTCGCCCGACAGCTCGGTCGGTTTGCGGCTCAGCTCGTCGCGGATCACTGGAAGCACCAGTTCGCGGCTCGTGGCCGTCATCGCCGCAATCACGACCGACGTAATGATCAATGGCATCACGATTCGCCGCTGACGGACACCGGCGGCCAACAACGCCGTCAGTTCGTTGTAACGCCGCAGCCACGTGATCGTGAACACCGCCGAGACGAGCGCCAGAATCGCGGCGGTCCGGTCGAAGAATCCGATCGATTGATATGCATAATAGCGGCCCATGACTGCCAGCAGGCTGCCGCGACCCTCGGCGTACGCAATGAAAGTGTCGAGATGACTCACGGCGTCCAACACGACGAACAGACCGGTCAGGCTGCAGAAACAGATCAAGAAGACCTGCAGAAACTGCTTCAAGATGTAACGGTCCATGATGTTCATGGTGTGCTGCAATGGCTCGTGCGAGTACTGAATTATAGGCTGGTTCGCGTCAAAGCGATTCGATCGCGCGGGCCAGCGCCGCGATGCCCTCGGGAATCTTGTCGTGAGTTTGCACCCCAAAGCTCAGCCGAATCGTGTTCTTGCGCACCCCGACACCCTCGTCGGGATAAAAGTACTCGCCAGGGACATACAACATCCCTTCTTCGAGTGACCGATCAACCAACATCCCCGAAGGCCCCGTTTCGATCTCCTCGGGCAGTCGCAACCATACATAGAGACCACCGGTCGGATGATGCCAATGGGCACCGGGGATCTTTGCCAGATATTCGTCTGCCCCGTCGAGCGTCGTTTGGAGCTTTGTGCGATAGTTGGCCTGTAGTCGCTCAACGTGCGTGTCGTATTGGCCGCGCTGGATCACCTTGGCGATTACGTGCTGAGAAAAGTTCGGCGCGCCAAAGTCGATGTTGCCTTTTTGATTGCCGATCGGTTCGACCAATTGCGACGGCAGAATCCCCCACCCGATGCGCATCCCCGGCGAGAACGATTTCGAGAACGTTCCGGCGGTGATCACGGTGTCGCCTTCTTCGTCGAAGGACCGCATGCTGGGGATGTCGTCGCCGGCGTATCGAAGTTCGCGATACGCGGCGTCTTCGATCACGTGGATTCGCACCTCCCCGGACCATTTTTTGGCCAGAGCGACGATCTCACCTCGCCGTTCTGCCGGCAGGGTCGTGGTGCTGGGATTATCGAAATAACTACAGACATAGATCGCCTTGACCCGGCTAAGTTGCCCGGCCGCTTCTTGCCGAGTCAGTTCCTCGTCGAGCGAAGCGGGAATCATGCCGTCCTCGTCCGAGGCAATGCCGACCGTGTGGATATCGAGATTCTTCAGCAGCCCCAGAAGCACAAAGTACGTCGGTGCCGGGCAGAGAATAATGTCCTGAGGGTCGCACAGCGTTTCGAGCACCAGATGCAGCATCTGATTGCTACCGGCAGTGATGAGCACCTGATCGACCGACAATTTGGCCTCCGTGGCACTCTGGCCATCGGCCGCGCAGTGGCGATCTACGATCGCTTGGCGCAGCGGCAGATGCCCTGGCATCGTGCCATATTGCAAAGCCGCGCGGGCTGCGATCGGATCGGAGAGCACCGCCTCGATCGCCTCGGCGGCAATGTCGACCGGTAGCGTCTCTTGGTCGACAAACCCGGCCGCCAGCGAAATCAGATCAGGATTAGCCAGCGCACGGTGCATCAGGGCGCTGATCGGTTGTCCACCGGCAAGCTTGGCGCGGCGGCTGAGACCTTTTCGGCTGGGCATAGCTGGCGTCTTTCGCCGCTGTAGGAGGTGAAATCTCGATGTGTTCGCAGCGGCGCACGGTAGCGTAAGTCGTTACAGCGAGTCAAGATCGGTCGATTTGGCAGTTTGCCGATGCTGGCACGCGGCAGCATGTCGACCCGCCACATTGACTCGCCCCCAAGTGGCTGTTAGAAACAAGGGCTTGCACTACTGACCGCTGCGCGGCAAATGAACACAGGGCGACCAACGGGAGCCCGGCGAAAACTCGCTTCGGTGTGGATTCACGCGGCCATTAACCATGCAGACTTCAAAATAACTCCCTTATCCTCAGCAGGAGTCAAGAACGTGGGTTGCAGCGAACGACAGAAGGAAATCAAACGACGCCGCAAGCGTCTGAAGACCGTCAAGGCCTTTGAGAAGAAGCTGAAAAAGGCGACCGTCTCGGAAAAAACCGTCATGGCCACCAAGCTGCGAGCGGTTACTCCCGGCGCCGTCGAGATCATTGATCGCTGGGGACTAGAGAAGCGGTAGGTGCAATCGGGCTCGTGCTAGCAGGCATCTGGTCTGATTATTCGGCACCCACCGTCTCTGCTTCAACCGGCGCCGCGCCCCGCTCGAAGGTGAACCCGGCGTCGCGATAGTCGATTCGCACGGTGCTGCCTTCGGCGAACGCGCCTTTGAGGAGTTCGGTGGCCAGCGGGTTTTGGATCTGCTGCTGAATGACTCGCTTCAGCGGGCGTGCCCCGTATGCTGGGTCATAGCCCTCGACCGCGATCTGGTGGACCGCCGCATCGGTCACTTCCAGCGACAGGTCGCTCTCGGCAAGCTGTTTGCCTAGCAAGTTTACCTGCAAACGCACGATCGTTGCGATCTGGTCGCGATCCAACGGATGAAACAGGATCGTTTCGTCAATCCGGTTGAGGAACTCTGGCAGAAAGCGACTTCGCAGCGCTTCCTTGACGGCCGCGTTCATCTCGTTCTCGTCGCCGCCTTCTTCGGTGACCCGTTGGATCAGTTGGCTGCCGATGTTTGACGTCATCACGATGATCGTATTGGTGAAGTCGACCGTGTGTCCGTGGTTATCGCTCAGCCGTCCGTCGTCGAGCACCTGGAGCAAGATATTGAACACATCGGTGTGCGCCTTTTCGATCTCGTCAAGCAAGACGACGCAGTAGGGCCGGCGGCGAACCGCCTCGGTCAGACGGCCGCCTTCTTCGTAGCCGACATAGCCGGGAGGCGCCCCGATGAGCCGACTCACGGTGTGTCGCTCCATGAATTCGCTCATGTCGAGCCGTACCATCGCGTGTTCGTCGTCGAACAGCGTTTCGGCCAGCGCCTTGCAGACTTCCGTTTTGCCAACGCCGGTCGGGCCAAGAAACAGAAACGATCCGATCGGTCGGTTGGGATCTTGCAAGCCGCTACGACTACGGCGGACCGCGTTGCTTACGGCCTCGACCGCTTCTTCTTGGCCGACGACCCGCTGGTGCAGACGATCTTCCATGACCAGCAGCTTGGCTTTTTCGGTCTCCATCATTCGAGTGACCGGTACCCCGGTCCAGGCGCTGACCACCTCGGCGATCTCGTCGGCACCGACCTCTTGGCGTAGCAGCCGGCGAGCAGGAGCGTCCTCGGTTGACTCCTCTCGAGGTTCATCGACCGACGTGCCGACGCTCTCGACTTGTGCATTGAGTTCGCGTGCGTGCGTGTCAAGTTCGTAGAGTTGTTGATATTCGTCTTCGGTGACCGGCGCGCCGGCAGATTGTTTTTCCTTGATGGTCGCCGCGAGCGCGTCGTAGGCGTGCTGAACCTCGGCCTCCTGTTGACGAAGCCCCTGAACGTCGACCATGCCGTGCTTCTCGGCTTCCCACTGTTCGCGGAGGTTGGCCAGCTTGAGTTTCAGCTCGTCCATCTCCGACTCGATCTCGTGGAGTCGCTGTTGAGCGTGCTCTTCGGTTTCCTCGGCCAACTGTCGGGCCGCCAGTTCCAACTGCATCAGCCGCCGCTGCACTTCGTCGATCTCGGTCGGTACGCTTTCGAGTTCCATGGCGATGCGGCTGGCGGCTTCGTCCATCAGATCGATCGCCTTGTCGGGCATATACCGGTCGGTGATATAACGATCGGACAGCTTCGCCGCCGCCACGAGCGCCGAGTCCTTGATCTTGATGCCCTTGTGGTGTGCCTCGTAACGCGGCTTGAGTCCGCGGAGGATGGCGATCGTATCTTCGACCGATGGTTCGCCGACAAAGACCGGCTGAAACCGTCGTTCGAGTGCCGCGTCTTTTTCGATGTGCTTGCGATACTCGTCGAGCGTCGTCGCACCGATACAGCGCAGCTCGCCCCGTGCCAGTGCCGGCTTGAGCAGATTCGCCGCGTCACTGGCCCCTTCGGCCGCTCCTGCGCCGACGACGGTGTGCAGTTCATCGATGAATAAGACCACGTTGCCCGCGGCGTCTTCGACCTCGCGTAGGACCGCTTTGAGTCGCTCTTCGAATTCGCCGCGGTACTTGGTGCCGGCGATCAGTGCGCCCATATCGAGAGCGACGACGCGGCGGTTTTTGAGGCTCTGCGGCACGTCACCTTGGATGATACGCAGCGCAAGCCCCTCGGCGATCGCTGTCTTGCCGACACCCGGCTCGCCAATCAGTACGGGATTGTTCTTGGTCCGCCGCGAAAGGACCTGGATCACGCGACGGATTTCCTGATCGCGACCGATCACGGGATCGAGTTTCCCCTGTCGGGCCCTTTCGACCAGATCGATGCCGTATCGCTCGAGGGCCTGAAATTTTTCCTCGGGGTTCTGATCGGTCACGCGGGTGCTTCCGCGAATCGCTTTGAGTGCTTCGCGGATTTCTTTTTGGCCTAGCGCGTTAAGCTTCAATACGTTCTTCGCCTTGCTTTCTGCGCCGGCCAGGGCCAACAGCAGATGATCGGTCGAGACGAACTCGTCCTTCATCGCATCGGCTTCTGTTTGTGCCGCAGTGAAAACCCCTTCGAGTTCCGAACTTAACTGCGGACCACCTCCGCCCTGCATCGAGGGGAGATGTTTGAGTTCCGCCTCGACGATCTGTTCGATTTGTTCGCGGTTGGCACCGATTTTTTCCAGGACCGGCACCACGATGCCCTCTTGCTCGGCCAACAAACCGGCCAACAGATGCAGTGCCTCGATCTGTGGATGACCATGATCGGCGGCCGTCTGTTGGGCGCGTTGAACGGCCTCTTGGGCCTTGATCGTATATTTGTCGAAACGTGGTGCCATCGCAGCACCTCCTTTCTCAGGATTGCCAGTACCTCGCGGCGCACCGGTGGCGCACCCTACTCGCTAGCGGAATCTCCCACGAGTGGGGAGAGCCGTGGTCTGGAAAAACGTCGCCAGCCGCGTTGACCGGCGACGAGGATTACGAGTCCTTGACTTCAAACTCAGCGTCAATCGCGTCGTCATCGGCAGGACCGTCTGCCGCGGCATCGCTGGCGGCGGCATCGCCTGCTGCATCGCCATCCTCGGCCGGACCAGCCTGTTCGTAAAGCGTCTTGCTGAATGCGTGTGACGCCTGCTCCAACTCCTCGACCGCAGACTTGATCGCCGCCGCATCGTCCTCTTTACAGGTGTTGCGAACCTTAGCGATTGCCGCCTCGAGAGGCTGCTTGTTGGAGTCGCTGAGCTTTTCGCCCTGCTCGGTGATAAGTTTCTCGAGCTGATAGCACATCGACTCGCCCTGGTTGCGGGCGTCGACCAACTCGCGCTGAAGTTTGTCGTCTTCGGCATGCTCGTCGGCGTCTTTGCGCATCTTGTCGATTTCGCCGTCGCTCAGACCGCTCGATTGCTCGATGCGGACCGTTTGCTCGGTCCCGGTGCCAAGATCCTTGGCCGCCACGTTGAGGATGCCGTTGGCGTCGATGTCGAACTTGACTTCGATCTGCGGCATACCGCGCGGTGCCGGGGGAATCCCTTCCAGATTGAACTGTCCCAGCAGCCGATTGTGTTCGGCCATCTCGCGTTCGCCCTGAAAAACTCGCACCGTGACCGCCGACTGGTTGTCGTCGGCCGTGCTAAAGGTCTGCTTTCGTTCGGTCGGGACGGTCGTATTTCGGTCGACCAATTTGGTCATCACTCCGCCAAGCGTTTCGATGCCCAGCGACAACGGCGTGACGTCCAGCAGCAATACATCCTGCACATCGCCCGCCAACACGCCGCCTTGAATCGCGGCGCCAACCGCCACGACCTCGTCGGGATTGACGCCCTTGTGAGGATCTTTGCCGAAGATTTCTTTGACGACTTCCTGGACCTTGGGGATCCGCGTCGAACCGCCGACCAACACCACCTCGTCGATATCTTTCGCCTCGAGCTTGGCATCCTTGAGCGCTTGAATCAACGGATTGCGACAGCGGTCGATCAGTGAGTCAACCAACTGCTCAAACTCCGAGCGGCTGATCGTCAGTTGCAAGTGCTTCGGCCCGCTGGCGTCGGCCGTGATGAACGGCAGATTGATATCGGTTTGGCTCTGCGAACTGAGTTCTTTCTTCGCCTTTTCACACGCTTCCTGCAACCGCTGCAACGCCATCTGATCCGTACGCAGATCGATGCCCTGTTCCTTCTTGAACTCGTCGGCCACATGATTGATCAGCGCCTGATCAAAATCGTCGCCGCCCAGATGTGTGTCGCCGTTGGTGGCAATCACCCGGAACACACCATCAGCCACTTCCAGGATTGATACATCGAACGTACCGCCGCCAAGATCGAACACGGCGATCGTCTCTTCTCGTTCTTTGTCCAGGCCGTACGCGAGCGCTGCGGCCGTCGGCTCGTTGATGATCCTCGCGACTTCCAGGCCGGCAATCTGGCCGGCGTCTTTGGTCGCCTGTCGCTGCGCGTCGTTGAAGTAAGCCGGCACGGTGATCACGGCCTTGTTCACCGTGTGACCCAGATACGCCTCGGCCGACTCCTTGAGCTTGCGAAGCGTCTTGGCCGAGATCTCTGGCGGCGTGTACTCTTGGTCGTCGACCTTGACCTTCACGTACTCCGCCGAACCGCCAGTCACCTCGTAAGGGACGATCTTCTCTTCGCTCGAGACCTCATCGTGGCGACGGCCCATGAATCGCTTGATCGACGAAACCGTCTTGGTCGGATTGGTCACGGCCTGACGTCGTGCCGGCTCGCCGACCAACGTCTCGCCTTTGTCCGTGAACGCCACGACGCTGGGCGTCAGCCGATTGCCTTCGGGATTGGGAATTACCTTGGCCTCTTTACCTTCCATCACGGCCACAACCGAGTTGGTAGTGCCGAGGTCGATTCCGATGATTTTTTCGCCAGCTGCCATGAGAAGCTCCTTTCGATATGTCGTGCGAATCACGCCTATGGTGCGGCGTGATTCGGATGCTTACTTTTACGGATTACCTGTGGGCCGGTTAGCCAGCCGCTTGGTCATAAATCGTGTATCGCGGCCATCAAGGCAGGCCCCTCGCACGCACCTCAGTTAAAGCAAAGGGCGCGCCGTAGTCTATTACTGCGAAATATTACCTCGTAAAGCGTTTTCATACAACGGTTTACGTGTTTTTCCAGAAGTCGGCACACATCCCGCTCAGAAACCACGATAGCCTAGCCTGCCATTATGGCAGGGGCAATGAATGGCATCGGTACGACCCGCTCTCCGGCCGACGATTTGTCAGGGGATGCGGTGGTCGAGAGTTTTCTATACGCCAGACGCCCACTCTCGCAAGAAAAAGGGCGAGCGCACTTTGCACTCGCCCTTTCGTGGTTAGGATT
>Ga0114996_10008950_pt1 | contig 11040 bp, 8 predicted proteins | sample ArcticOcean_MG_C_4_FD_87039 | JGI IMG/M metagenome (GOLD analysis project Ga0114996, IMG submission 87039) | Marine microbial communities from western Arctic Ocean - ArcticOcean_MG_CB4_134 | ecosystem: Environmental > Aquatic > Marine > Oceanic | place: Arctic Ocean: Canada Basin | collected... | reverse complement strand
GGCGGCCGGGGCGAAGGTCCTGCGGGGTGGTGCCTTCAATCCGCGAACGTCTCCCTATAGTTTCAGGGGAATGGGCGAGGACGGCCTCAAGCTGATGGCAACGGCCCGCGCCGAGACAGGCATGCCAGTCATCACCGAGGTCATGTCCGAGCGCGACGTCGAGCTGGTCGAACGTTACTCCGACGTCATTCAGGTAGGCGCCCGCAACATGCAGAACTTCGCGCTACTCGACCAGGTCGGCAAGACGCGCAAGCCGGTAATGGTCAAGCGCGGCTTCTCGGCCACATACGAAGACTGGCTGCTCGCCGCCGAGTACGTCATGGCCGGTGGCAACGAAGACGTCATCCTGTGTGAGCGTGGCGTGCGAACCTTCGAGACCTTCACCCGCAACACCATGGACATAAACGCCATGCCGGTCATAAAGCGGCTAAGCCACCTGCCCATCGTCGCCGACCCCAGCCACGCGACAGGCAAGTGGTACCTGGTCAGCCCCGTGGCCTGTGCCAGCGTGGCAGCGGGTGCGGACGGTCTCATCATCGAGGTGCATCCCAACCCGGACACGGCGATGTCCGACGGTGCCCAGTCGCTCACGTTCGAGAACTTCGCGGCATTAATGCAGCAGTCCGAAGCGATCAGGGCAGTGGTCACGCCCCACGCCACAAGTAGCTGACCGGGCACCGATAGCGAAGCGACCAATTGCGAGGCGATGAGGCCTTGACCGAAGAAGACGAACAGGCAGAGCGAAGCGGAACACAAAGCGAAGAGCCCGCTTTTAAAGGGCTAACGCTCCCCCAGAGCGAGCGGGCCGCGCAGCGTGGCTCCGCTGTCACCGTCGGGGTGTTCGACGGTGTCCATCGCGGGCACGTGCACCTCGCCAACGTACTCATGGCGCGCGCGCGCGCTGGGGGTTCTGGGGGCCTGGGTTCGGTCGTCGTGACCTTCCGCAACCACCCTTTATCGGTGCTGCGGCCCGACTTCGAGCCCAAGTATTTATGCTCGGTGAAAAACCGTATTGAGATGTTGACCGCCACCGGCGTCGACGCAGTGGTAGACGTGGAGTTCAACGCAAAACTTGCCGAGCTACCGGCTGCCGAGTTCGTACAGCTTTTGTGTGACAGGCTGAACATGAAGGCACTGGTGATCGGGCCAGACTTCGCACTCGGCCGGGGCCGGGAGGGCGACATCGCGTTCCTAACCGCGATGGGTAAAGAGGCCGGGTTCGAAGTAGAGGTGGTCGAGCCCCTGGACGATGGCGGCGTTAGAGTCGACAGCACCAGGGTGCGCAAAGCGCTCTTTGTTGGAGATGTCTCTGGCGCGGCTCACCTGCTGGGCCGCAACTTCACCCTCACCGGCACGGTTGTAAAAGGCGTCGGACGGGGCGGACCACTGGGCTTTCCAACGGCTAATTTGCAGACCCCAGAAGGGCTGGCGGTGCCGGGCAACGGCATCTACGCCGTCTGGGCGCACGTCCCCGGTGATCTTGACGGCCCCGACGCCGGAGAGACCCGACGGTTGGCGTGCGCTACCAGCATCGGCGTTAACCCGACATTCGAAGGGTCGGAGCGCACCGTGGAAGCGTTCGTCCTAGGCTACGATGGCGACCTGTACGGGTCGCAGTTGACGCTGGAGTTCGTCCAGCGCCTGCGCGACGAAGAGCGGTTCGACTCGGTCGAAGGGTTACAGCAGCAAGTTGACCGTGACGTGGCCCAGGCCAGGGCCATATTGAGTGCCGAACACCAAGCGGGAGCGAAGAGAGCAATATGACCGACCAGTCCACCATCGAGTCGGCTCTGAGCCGGGGTGTCGTCGAGGTCATCGGCGAAGGCGAGTTGCGCAAGTTGCTCGCCAGGGGGGAACCGCTGCGGCTGAAGATGGGCTTCGACCCGACCGCCCCGGACATCCACCTGGGCCACGTGGTGGGGTTGCGCAAGCTGCGACAATTCCAGGAGATGGGCCATAAGGTGGTGCTCATAATCGCCGACTGGACGGCCCGCATCGGCGACCCGACTGGCCAGTCGGTGACCCGTCCCATGCTCACGGCCGAACAGGTGAAGGCCAACGCCGAAACCTACCTCGTCCAGTTCTTCAAGGTGGTCGATAAAGCACGCACCGAGGTGCGCTGGCAGAGCGAGTGGTTCGCCGACTTCGGCCTGAGCGACGTGGTGGGGCTGACCAGCAGGTTCACCGTTGCCCAATTTCTTGCACGAGAAGACTTTTCTGAGAGGTTCAAAAACCAAAAGCCAATCGCCATCACAGAGTTCTTGTACCCCCTGCTCCAGGCCTACGACTCGGTCATGGTCAAGGCCGACGTCGAGTTCGGCGGCACCGACCAGCGCTTCAACCTGCTCGTCGGCCGCGACCTGCAGGGCATGATGGGCCAGCGCCCGCAGAACTGCTTGCTCGTGCCCATCCTGCCCGGCACCGACGGTGTGCGGAAAATGAGCAAGAGCCTGGGCAACTACATAGGCGTGGACGAGCCACCGGCGGACATGTACGGCAAGACCATGTCGCTACCCGACGAGATGGTCGACACGTTTTTTGAGTTGCTCACCGACATGCCAGACGACGAAGTGGCTTCGATAAAAGCGACCATAAAGGCCGGGACGACAAACCCCATGGACCTGAAAAAGCGACTGGCTCAGACCCTCGTGGCAACGTTTCATAGTGAACAGGACGCCGCGCGAGCACAGGCCCATTTCGAGCGCACCGTCCAAGCAGGGCAAGCACCGGCCGACGTGCCCGACATGGCGCTTCCGTCAATGGCGGACCGGGCGCAAAAGCGCCTCAGCGCGTTTCTCGCCGAGGCCGGTCTGGCGGCGAGCGGTGCTGATGCCAAGCGGCTGATCGACCAGCGGGCCGTCAGCCTGAACGGCAACCTATTAGAGAGCAACATAACGACGGACGGCCTTACCGAAGGCGTCCTGAAGGTCGGCAAACGACAGTTTGTTCGACTGGTCGAGCCATAGGAGACAGAGACGAGTGACCAACCTGCGCATACCGGGCCCCATACCAGTACCCGACGATGTTCTTGAGGAGATGGGGCGGCCGATGATGAACCATCGCGGCCCCCAGTTCAAAGAGATTCTGCTTCGCGTCACCGAGCGGCTCAAGACCGTTTACGCCACCAGTGGCGACATGTACATTCTCTCGTCGTCCGGCACCGGTGCCATGGAGGCGGCGGTCGTCAACACCCTGTCGCCCGGTGATCGTGTACTGGCGGTCACAGTTGGCGCGTTCGGCGACCGTTTCGCCAAAATCGCCGAGGTGTACGGGGCCGACGTCACGGTGCTGCGCTTCGAGCTAGGTCACGCGGCCGACCCGGCTGTCATTCGGGACGCCCTGAAGGCCGACCAGTCCAACAAGGCGGTCCTCGTAACGCACAACGAAACGTCTACCGGGGTGGTCAATGACCTGGCGGCTATTGGGGCCGTGGTAAAGGGCGAGTTCGGCAAGCTGCTACTCGTCGACGGCGTCAGTAGCGTCGGCTCAGTGCCTGTCCTCGCAGACGAGTGGGGCGTCGATGTGATGGCCTCCGCCTCCCAAAAGGGATGGATGGTACCGCCAGGCCTGGCGTTCCTTAGCTTCAGCGCCGAGGCGTGGCGCGCCCATGCCGAAGCCAGTATGCCCCGGTTCTACTTCGACGTCGCCGAGTACAAGCGCTATTTCGAGATAGGTCAGCCGCCCTGGACCCCAGGGGTGTCGGTACACTACGCCCTCGACAAGGCCCTGAGCATGATGCTGGACGAGGGGTTGGACGAGGTCTTCTCCAGACACGTCCGCGCCGCAGAGCGTGTGCGGGCAGGCGTTGCGGATCTCGGTCTGAGTTTGCTACCGGACCTGAGCTGCGCATCGAACACCATCACCGCGGTCAACCTGCCCGAAGGCATCAACGGAGCGGATATGCTACGGATAATGCGAGAAGAGCACGACGTGGTGCTAGCCGGTGGTCAGCAGTCGCTGAGTGGAAAGATCTTCCGCATAGGCCATTTAGGCCTGGTCAGCGATGAGGATATTGACGGGGTGTTCAGCGCCCTCAAACTGACGCTCGCCAAGCTGAGGGGCTAGACGCCCATTCCCACGCCCCCAGCGTCAGCGATCAGGCTGGCGCTGGCCTAAGCCGACGCGGGAGAAGCGGCCGAGGGCGATTCCGGCTTTTCGGACGGAGGTTCTTCCTGCTCGGAAGATGGGGCATCGGGCCCAGAACTGGGACCGGCAACGTCAGCGTCAAAGTCCGAGGGTGGCAACCCGGTGTCGAGCATGCTGGTGAGAATGTCGCCCTCGAGGGACTCGTGCTCAATCAGGAACGCGGCTAACGCGTCCAGCTTTTCCCGGTGGGTGTTAATCAACCGGACGGCGGTCTGGTAGGCGCTGTCGAGCAAATCGTGCACTTCGGAGTCTATCGTCGCGGCAACGCCTTCTGAGTAGTCCCGCTGCTCTGAAATTTCTTTACCTAAGAACACTAATTCTTCTCGTTTACCAAAAGTACGCGGGCCGAGCTTGTCGCTCATGCCGTAGCGCGTAATCATCGTCCTGGCAATGTTGGTCGCCTGCTCCAAGTCGTTACTGGCGCCGGTAGTAACCTCGCCAAACACTACCTCTTCGGCGGCACGGCCACCCATAGCGGCCGCCATGCGGTGCTTGAACTGGGCCGTGGTCCACAGGGTCCGGTCTTCTTCGGGGAGGAAGCGCGTGTAGCCGCCCATCTGCCCCCGGGAAATGATCGTCACTTTGAACACCGGGTCTGAGTGGGCAAGATGGTGGCCTACCATGGCGTGTCCACCCTCGTGGAAGGCGGTAATCTTCTTCTCGCGCGGGCTTATCAACCTGCTGCGCCGGGCCGGGCCGGCAATCACCCGGTCAATCGACTCGGCAAACTCTTCCAAGCTTATGTCGGTCCTATTACGCCGTGCTGCCAGCAATGCTGCCTCATTGACAAGATTGGCCAGGTCGGCACCGGAGAAGCCAGGTGTCTGCTTGGCAACCGTCTCCATGACCACGTCGGCGGCCAGGGGCTTGCCCTTGGAGTGTACTTCGAGTATTTGAATGCGGCCCTTCACGTCCGGGTTGTCCAGCGTCACCCGTCTATCGAACCGGCCCGGCCGTAGCAGCGCCGGGTCGAGAATGTCGGGCCGGTTGGTGGCCGCGATGACGATAACGTTAGTGCTCGTGTCGAAGCCGTCCATCTCCACGAGAATCTGGTTCAGTGTCTGCTCACGCTCGTCATGACCGCCGCCCAGTCCAGCGCCCCTGTGGCGACCAACGGCGTCTATCTCGTCGATGAAGATGATGCACGGTGAATTGCGCTTCGCCTGGTCGAACAGGTCTCGCACGCGAGACGCGCCGACACCAACGAACATCTCCACAAACTCGGAACCACTGATCGAGAAGAACGGCACCCCTGCTTCGCCCGCGACCGCCCTGGCCATAAGGGTCTTGCCCGTGCCCGGCGGGCCGATCAGCAGTACGCCCGACGGTATTTTTGCTCCCAATGCTAAGAAGCGTTCCGGGAACTTCAAGAACTCCACGACTTCCTGGAGTTCCTGTTTGGCCTCTTCCACACCCGCTACGTCATCGAATGTGACAGATGGAGAGTTGCCCATCGTCATACGGGCCTTGCTGCGCCCAAAGCTGAAGGTCTGGTTGGAGTTGCCCTGTGCCTGGCGCACCATGAACAGCAAAATGGCGCCGAAAATAATGAGCGGGAGGAAGTTGAGCAAAAGCCCGAATATGGAGCCAAGGCCGCTCGACCCCTTCACCGTTACGTCGGTACGGGAAACGAGAGGGTCAATGTTGGCGGCCTCAAGAAGCTCCAAAATGCTGGAGCCTTCTTCCTTGCGAGAGCTGAGGCTTTCGCCGGTGCCGGAGATCACCGTAAGGTTGTCTCCGTTCACCTCGATAGACTCGATCCCTCCGCTGCCAGCCATACGAATGACTTCGGAGATGCCTATCTCACGCGACCCGCCAAGGGGATTGGAGAAAAGGGTGAAAAAGATGGCGATGACCGCCACCACTATCAGAAGGTATATGAAGCTATTGCGCATCAGCCCGGAAACTCGCCTAACCTCTCAGTGCCGGCAGGGAAGGAGGGAGAGGAAAGCCGGCTAATCGCCAATAAGCCCCAGAACAAGCCCGGGAATCTACGTGTCATAGTACATTAAACGAGATGACCAAGCAAAAAGTTTCCCCCGCTACAATCCCGCCTCAATAATGATATCTGTCCCTTTCCAAAAGCACGTCCTGCCCAACGGCTTGGAGTTGATCCTGCACCAGGATCGTTCGCTGCCGGTCGTGGCCATCAACATCTGGTACCACGTGGGCAGCAAGAACGAAAAACCAGGTCGTACGGGCTTCGCCCACCTATTTGAGCACGTTATGTTCGAGGGCTCCAAACACCACAACCGTACCTATTTTGAGCCCCTGCAAAAAATTGGAGCCAACCTGAACGGCTCCACCAACCCGGACCGGACGAACTACTGGGAAAACGTCCCTTCTAACTATCTCGAACTGGCACTGTGGCTCGAATCCGACCGCATGGGCTATCTGCTCGACGCGTTGGACCAGCAGCGCTTCGACGTGCAGCGTGACGTGGTAAAAAACGAGCGCCGCCAGAGCTACGAAAACAGGCCTTACGGCATGGCCTATCTGCTGCTGCTGCCCGAGGTTTTCCCCCTCCCCCACCCATACAACTGGCCCACAATCGGCTCGCAAGAGGACCTTGATTCGGCCAAATTGGAAGACATCAAAGACTTCTTCCGAACGTTCTACTCCCCCTCCAATGCCTCCATCGCAATTGCCGGAGACATAGACCTTTCGCAGGCGTTGCAACTGGTGGAAAAGTACTTCGGCGACCTTACCCCGGCCGCTCCCATAGCAAAAATGCAGCCCATCGCCTCCGACCTTTCGGGCGTGAAAATCCTGTCAGCCGAAGATGACGTGCAGCTGGAACGCCGATACGTCGTGTGGCCCGCGCCGCCCGCCTTCGACGAGTGGGAGCCCGCGCTCGATGTGCTCTCGACTGTGCTGGCAGACGGCAAGGGTTCGCGTCTGTACCGACGTCTCGTGCACGAGACCGAAATGGCCAGGGACGTGGCCGCGTTCGCCTACAGCCAGGAGCTTTCGGGTGAGTTCTTCATCCAGGCAACGACCAGCAAGGGCGTAGAAACCGCCCGCGTCTCCGAGGCCATTTCGCAGGAAATAGCTGCGATTAAAAAAACGCCTCCAAGCGACGAGGAGATGGAGCGGGCCCGCAACCAGATAGAGACCCACTTCGTGCGCACCTTGGAACGAACCGGCGGGTTCGGCGGGCGCGCCGACCAGCTCAACTACTTCAACGTACTCGCGGGCGACCCGGCTCTCGTTACGACGTATCCGGACCGTTACAAGTCGGTCACGGCCGAGCAGGTCTCCTCTGCTGCTTCACAGTTTTTGGGCGGCCGCAGGGTTGAACTGACCGTATCCCCGAAAGAAAAGAGCGGCGAATGACACTCGACCGAGCAATAATGCCCGGGGCCGCCGCCGAGCCCAGCTTTACGCCCCCGTTGCCAACTCGCACGACGCTGCCGAACGGCCTCACCGTCCTGATAGTCGAACGGCCCGAGCTGCCGATGGTCGCATTCGGCCTGCTCATGCGCGCGGGTGCCACCGGGGACCCGGCCGAGCAGCCCGGCCTGACCAACCTGGCGGTGACGATGCTGGCCGAGGGCACCGCGACACGCACCAGCCAACAGATATCTGACGAAATGGAGCGCATGGGCTCGGACCTGCACACCCAGGCGGGCCGGGAGACCACCGTAGTGTCTGCCGAGGCGCTGGAATCGCAGTGGCGAGGTGCTCTAAAAATCGCCGCTGACGTAGTTCGCAACCCGTCGTTCCCTTCAGACGACGTTGAGCGCATTCGTAGACAGCGCCTCACCGACCTGTCCCGCATAGCCGACGACCCGGCGGCAATCGCCCCGCGTGCGACCAGGGCGCTGCTGTACGGGCAGGCGTCCTCGTACGGCCACCCGGCGAGCGGGACCGAGGCTTCGGTCGGTTCGATTGAGCGGGCCGAGCTTGCCGCCCACTATGCGAGCCACTTCGGCCCCACCGGTGCGACGTTCGTGGTCGCCGGTCAGGTCAACGCCGACGAAGTGGTCGCGCTGGCCGAGCGTCACTTTGGCGACTGGCAGCCCCAGGCCGTTCCCCAGGTACCGGTCGGCCCTGACGCCGATTCCGATTCGGGAGCCGAGCAGATTCCAGAACCGGGCACGAGCGGCACCATCTTCATCGCCGACAAGCCAGGCGCGGCCCAGTCGGTCATACGGTCAGGGCAAACGCTGGTCCGCCGTCACCACCCGGACTACATGCCGCTGGTCCTGTTCAACCAGGTCTTCGGCGGCGAGTTCTCCGCCCGGCTGAACATGAACCTGCGCCAAGACAAGGGCTACAGCTACGGCTACATGTCATCCATCGACTGGATAACCGGCACCTCAGCGCTATTCGCCGGTGGCTCGGTACAGACCGACGTAACCAAAGAGGCGGCCATAGAAACGCTCAAAGAGTACTCGGAAATACGGTCGGTTAGGCCGGTCGAAGACTCTGAATTTAACGATGCCGTTGCCGGACTGCTCAGGGGCTTCCCAGCCAGGTTCGAAACCCACGGCCAGATCATCGGACAGCTGGCCCGGCTGGCCAGCTTCGACCTGCCGGATGACTATCTGCAGGGCTACCCGGACCTCGTCCGCGGCGTGACGCTCGCCGACGCCAGGCGGGTGGCACAGGAGCACTTCAGGGAAACCCCCGACGTTCTACTAGTGGTCGGAGACCGTGAAACCATAGAGCCGGGCCTGCGAGAACTGGGCCTGCCCATCGTCATCGTCAACGCCGACGGCCAGGCTCTGTCCTAAGACGCAGCCCGGCCCGGGCCAACTGGGCCGAAGTGTAGGGGCGATAGCCGCCCCGTTATGACAGAGAGAAATGGTAGCGAGGAGTAACGCAAGTGGCAGGCAGGCTAAAAGGCAAAGTCGCAGTGGTAACCGGTGCGGGCAATGGCATAGGCCGCGCCGCAGCGCTGACGCTCGCCCAAGAAGGCGCGGGCGTGGTGTGCGTCGGGGGGCAGGACACCGCCACCGAAATTCGAGCAGGGGGCGGACTGGCCATCTTCACCGACGCAGACGTCTCTGAGATGGCCGGGGGCGAGCGAGTCATCGAACTTGCCGTCACCGAACTGGGCCGCCTGGACATACTCGTCAACGCCGCCGCTGGCCTGGACCAGCCCGACGACCCCAGGTGGGGCGGCGGCCTAGCTGACCTGTCCCCGGAGGACTTCTACGCGGCCGTGCGCACCGGCCTGAAGGCGACGTTCACCCCTACCCGTCACGCGGCGGGCGTCTTCCGCAAGCAGCGTTCCGGCCGCATCGTTAGCGTCACGTCGGACGCCGGGCTTGGCGAACCAAACGCAGCCTCACGCGCAGCCGTCTCCGAGGGCATCATAGGGCTGACGCGGACCGTCGGGCGCGACCTGGGCAAGTATGGCGTCACGGCCAACGCCGTGGTGGCCGACGACGAGGCGGCGGCGGCGGCCCTCATCGGTGCGCTGTGTACCGACGCCCTGGCGAATATAAATGCCCGCACTCTGGGCACGAGAGACGGTTCGGTGTTTTTGTACGAAGAACCCAATGTAGTGGCCGGGCTGCACAAGTGGGGCAAACTGACCCTGGATGACTTGGACGACCTCGTACCCCGAACCCTGTTGCCGGCATTGTCCCTCGGCCCGGCGGCTGGAGCGTCGCTGTAATGGCCGGGCGAATGAACGGCAGAGTGGCCATCGTCACGGGCGCGGGCGGTGGCATCGGCCGGACGGTTGCTATGCTGCTGGCACAGGAAGGGGCTTCGGTCGTGGTCAACGACCTGGGCAGCGCGGTCGACGGTTCGGGCAAGTCCGTTGGCGCGGCCGACACGGTCGTAGCCGAGATTGAGGCGGCGGGCGGCAAGGCCGTGGCCAGCTACGACTCGGTGGCCGAGTTCGAGTCGGCAGGGGCCCTTGTGCAGACCGCCATATCGAGCTTCGGCAGACTCGACGCCGTATGCCACGCAGCGGGCATATTGCGCGACCGCATGGTCTTTAACATGTCCGAACAGGAGTGGGACGCCGTCCTGTCGGTGCATCTTCAGGGTGCGTTCAACGTGGTTCGGAACGCCGTGCCGCACCTCATTGAGCGCCGGTACGGTCGAATCGTCTTGCTGGCGTCCATTTCCGGCCTGCGTTCCTCCGGTCAGACAAACTACGCCGCAGCGAAAGAAGGCATGGTGGGGCTTGTGCGCTCGGCGGCCGCCGAGCTTGCCCTGTACGGCATTACCGCCAACGCCATCTACCCCGGTGGGCAAACGCGGATGACCGCCTCCATACCCGACGCTTCCAGAGCGGTCCGCTCGGGTGGGGCCGTGCAGTTCGACGCCTCAGAGGCCGAGGGCTTGCGAGGCCTTCTCGGCATGGAGGCCCCGGCTGAGGCGCTGGACCCGGCTAACAACGCCGCCAAAATCGTCTACCTGTGCACCGAGGCCAGCGGCCCGATAAGCGGACAGGTCATATCAACAACCGGGTGGGACATGTCCCTGTACTCCCGGCGGAGACCGGTCAAATTCATCCACAGCAACGTGGGATGGACCGTTGCCGAACTGGAGAAGCAACTCCCCATTTCGCTAGCCGCTGGCGAGGTCAACCCGGCACCCAAGCAGCCGCCGTCATAGCTCCCGCCGCGCTGGCAATAATCGGACCTGGCAATGGCGAGGCAAAAACGAAGGTGGTGCCACCGGGGTTCACGCAGCACCCGTGTGCTAGAATCCTGCTCAGACCGGTGTTCGAAGTGGCGGTGTTCGAAGTGGCGGTTGGAGCGATTGGGGTGGCGGTATAACCGGCGAGGAGAGGCCATGAACTGGCTCGATATCGTACTCATAATTGCCCTCATCTTCGGGTTCCTTTACGGGCTGAAGACGGGACTCATCGGGGCCGCATTCATGGCCATCGGTGTCATAGTCGGCTGGCAGTTCGCCGGGCACTAT
>Ga0114996_10008949_pt1 | contig 11041 bp, 10 predicted proteins | sample ArcticOcean_MG_C_4_FD_87039 | JGI IMG/M metagenome (GOLD analysis project Ga0114996, IMG submission 87039) | Marine microbial communities from western Arctic Ocean - ArcticOcean_MG_CB4_134 | ecosystem: Environmental > Aquatic > Marine > Oceanic | place: Arctic Ocean: Canada Basin | collected... | reverse complement strand
AGCCCCAGTTCAGCCCGAACTCTCCATAGTCTTGCTGCAGATCCCGCTGCCAGATCTGTTCCCCGCTGAAATCGAAGCAGGTTAGCGTGCCGACACCGGTCATGATCCACACATGCCGGCCATCGGTCACCGGCGAAGGGGAAGCCATATTCTGCTTGAAGAGAATCTTGTTGCCCGCGCCGATCACCCGCTGCCAGCGGATCGAGCCGTCTTTGCGGTTGAGAGCCACCAGAAGAAGCTCGTCATCAAAGTTCAGCGCCGACGCGATGCGGCCCAGCGCGGCTCCGACGAAACCCCGACCCTTGGGGTTTGTGAAGCCTGCTTCCGCTGAAGTGACGAAGATCGTGTCTTCCCAAACAACCGGGCTCGCGGCGCTCCAGCTAGGCAACTCCGTGCGCCAGGCAACGTTGCGCGACTCACTCCAGCGGACAGCCAATCCGGCCGCCCGCTCGCTCGTTCCGTTTAAGTGAGGACCGCGCCACTGCGGCCAATTGTCAGCCATATCCCCCGCATGAAGAAGCGCGGGAAGGGAAAAGGCCGCTAAGAGTACAGGTATCGCGAATCGCATCGAGACATCACCTCCGAAAACCTGGATTCCCCGTCATGGTATTCGCCGCCATATTCGCTGCAATGATACCAGAGGCCATATCAGCCCGATCCGCTCGGAATGGGCTCGGAATGAGCAATGACTCGCGGGCAACCAGAATAGCTTGACACGTGCCTTACAATGAGCACAGAAGATCGGTGATGGGGTCGCGCACTGGAAAAACACGTCGGTCGCCTGGCCAGAGCATCGGTGCGGCCAGAGGCGTTTTGCCAGAGGCGTTTTGAAGGACGATTGATGATGATGGAGCGAGTTCACAGCAAAAAGTCCGCGATGCGCGCTTTTATTGAATCTTTGCATCCACAGCGCTCCCGGAACAGGCAAACAAAAGGCGAACTCATTTTCTGAGATCCGCTCAAACCTGCTCACTTCGGCTGGCTCGGAGAATGCCGCCCCCGGAGCAGGCGACTCATCATTGAGGTGCTACATTGGAAGATTGACGCCGCTTCGCGTCCACGCCAGGAGAAAAATTCCCTTTGTCAAACAACCAGCATCCTTCACGCAAGCCCGTTATGGCCGGCAACTGGAAAATGTTCAAGACAGCGGCCGAGACGCGCGATTTCGTTGAGAAGTTCAAGCCTTTTGTGGCGGACGCCTCACACTGCGAGATCGTGATCGCGCCACCCTATCCGGGACTGCTGGCGGCAGTCGAGGCGGCCCAAGGCAGCAATATCCAGATCGGCGCCCAGAATATGCACTGGGAAGAAAAGGGTGCATTTACCGGCGAGGTCAGCGGCCCCATGATCGTCGCCGCCGGCTGTTCCCACGTCATCGTTGGGCATAGCGAGCGGAGGCAGTATTTCGGGGAAACGGATGAAACGGTGAACCGGCGACTCCTCGCGGCCCTCTCGGCCGGGCTCACTCCGATCGTTTGCTTCGGGGAATCACTTGAGCAGCGAGAGTCTGATCAGACTGAAAAAGTTCTGACGGCCCAGTTCGACGGGGCGATGGCTTCATTGACCGCCGATCAGTTCTGCCGTATAATCGTAGCGTACGAGCCGGTTTGGGCCATCGGAACGGGCCGCACCGCAACGCCTGATATGGCCGCCGGGGCACACCATCTTCTTAGGGACCGAGCATCTGAACAGTTTGGACCCGGGGCGGCTGAGCGCCTGCGCATCCTTTACGGTGGCAGTGTCAAGCCCGCCAACGTCGAGGGCTTGATGGCGCAGCGGGAGATTGACGGCGCTTTGGTCGGCGGAGCCAGCTTGGAGCCCGAATCAATGGCCGCGCTTGTCAACTATCCGAGATAGCTCGAAACCCGCGGCAGATCCGCTCAACGCCGCCAGGAAAACATGGAAATCCTACTGATCAGCGTCTATGTCATCGTCTCGCTCTTCTTGATCATCGTCGTGCTGCTGCAAAGCGGCAAGGCGGCTGATCTCGCCGGTGCATTCGGCGGCATGGGTTCGCAAACCGCATTTGGTCCGCGCGGGTCCGCCACTCTGCTATCAAAAGCGACAACTCTCGCCGCCGTGCTGTTCATGCTCTTATCGATCACGTTGGGAATTGTGAAGTCACGCGACCGTGGAGTAGGTGAATCCGTCATCGAGCGCACCGGCACGGCCGGTGAGCCCGCCACGCCGGGAACCCAAGCCTTGGAGCCAGGGACGCGCACCATACCGCTCGACATTCCTCCCCCGCCTCAATCGGGATCTGAGCCCGCCGCCGGAACCGAGGGCGGCGATACCGCCGTGCCCCAGTAGGAATTCAAGCCGCCCCCCACAGGCGTACCGGTTGTCCACTGCAATTGATCTTTTAGAGCGGGGCGGCGAAGCGGCGCGGGATCGTAGCCCCAGGTGCAGCGAAGCGGCACCCTGGAGACGAAAAGCCAAAAGGGTAAGCCTCCGACAGAGCGCAGGGGCAAACCGGCCTCCTCGTCAACTGCAAGATAAATAGTCTTTGAACTTAAAGGGATCTCTCCGCCAGTTCTCCAAACACTGGAAGCGAGTGCTTTACTCCCTTGGTTGTCTTGACCAGCATGAATATCCAGAGTCCCAAAATCAGTAGCTGGACCACCTTATCGAGCGGGATATTGGGACCCGGCATCATCTGGACCCAGAGACCCAGAGTCCAGTCGGCCAACAGCCACGCAACAAACAAATAGAGCCCCTGATAGGCGTGAAAACGCGAGTCTTGTTCCTGGTGAAACTTATCTGACGCCAGGACATAGAGGCCGGCGATCCAGCCGAACCAAGGGACATAACATAGGATGGAAGCCGTTCTGGGACTCAGCGCCGCTCCGCTCCGAGCTGGCCCCAGGCTGGGCCCGGAAACAGGCTGGCGATAGCCGCAATGACCGCAGAACTGGTCGGCGTCCCGGGCCTGCTTTCCGCAACTGGTACAAAACGGCACGGATGTAATTCCTTTTCGTGCTGAGGTCTTACTGGCGCGCTGACAGCAGCCGGCCTTGGGCGCAAATCGAACCCGGAGCCAGGCGATCGGACCTCCCCGAACATCTCATCGTCATCGATGCGGGAGATGATCGGAACGTGAGCGAGCCCGGCGGAGACCCTTCGTCCCTATCTTAACCCGTGATCAGAGCACGCTCGGGCCTTCGCTCGGTCTGCCCTCTATCTGGGAATACGAGTTACGAGGCTGATAGTTCCGCGGTGGAATAAAAGGCGAGATCGCAGGTCACAACGCCTCCCCATAAAACCGCCGCAGGCGCGCGATATAGTCCGGGCCGGCTGTGTAAACGATGTCACTATGTTGCGCGCCTTCGACGGTCCAGAACTGCTTCGGCTCGGTAGCCGCTTCAAAAACTTGACGACCCAGCTTGTAGTCTATGACCTGATCGCGTGTACCGTGAATGATCAGAACCGGCGCCTCAACCTGGCCGATCTTCTTAGCGGTGTCAAGTCCGGAAACAACCAGCGGACCCAGCAGCGGCAACACCGTCGCCGCAACCGCCTTCGCGGAAGGGAATGGAGCCTCCAAGATCACTCCGCCGCAAGGTCGCCGAGATGCCAAATCGGTCGCCATCGCCGTCCCCAGCGACTCTCCATAGAGAATGATCCGCTCCGCCGAATAACCTTCCGCGAGCAGGTGTTCATAGGCCGCGTCCGTATCGCGGTAGCATCCCTGTTCGGTCGGTTTGCCTTCACTCTTGCCGTACCCGCGATAGTCGATGATCAACAGCGCCGTGCCGACTTCGCGGAGTGCCTGAATGTGGTCCACGCGATGAGTCAAGTTGCCCGCGTTGCCGTGCAGATAGAGGGTGACGTGTGGGCTGGGCTGGCGAGAAGGAATCATCCAGCCGTGGATGCGAACCCCATCGGACGCATCGAGCCACACATCCTCGGCCTCCCACTGGTCTTTCATATCCCATAGCCCTTCCGGGTACTGGGAAGGATGAAAGATCGCCTGTTGACCGAAAAATGCCAGCACGATGTAAGCCCATAGCCCCAGGAGCGGCCAACCGATCCACTTCGGCACGCGAGGCAACGTCATGGGGATACCCTATCATCTCGAATCGGCGGGTTTGGACGAAGCGGCCAGCGCCGGCAGCCATCTCGTTGCATAAGCGCCTGACGCCAGCTCGTCAAGCGCACCCCGTGGTGCAAGCTCTCAGCTTGGCGAGCCGGCACTCACGCCGACTCTTGCTATTCGGTTTTCGATATCACTATCCGCCGGCAGACTACAGCGCACTGAATTCCGAAGGCTATTCGGCGACGGCCCAGTGATCTTCGACGCGGTAGGCTTCTTCATCGCCGGGCCAAGGGGGCATCGTCGTCAGCACGAACCGCAAAGGCTCGGTTCCGGTATTGCGGAATTGAAAATGGGCGCCGGCCGGAATGGTGACGCTCATTCCCTCAGAGACGTCGACGATTTCTTCTCGCGCCCCCAGCTTTCGCCAAAGCCGCCCCCGCCCTTGGAGAAAATACCAAATCTCCTCCACGTTATGGTGAGCCACCGCCAGCGACACCATCCCCAGCGGAAGCGTGCAATGCACCGAACTCCCGCGTTCGGTCGCGGCCAGCAGCCGAATCTCAGAGCCGTCTGGAGCAAGGCAGTCGCGGGAAGCCGCGAGCATTTTTGTCTGCATCGCTCGATTCTTGCAGATTCACACTTTGACAGAGCCCGTCCAAGCACTCGTCCAAGCCAGCCAGTCATGTGCCCGCCGCGGGTTGGCTGCCGACCCGCGATTAGATAAGATCGCGATTGGCAAGGTCGCGATTGGTAAGATGTCGCGATTGGTAAGATAAGGAATAGAGGAATCAGAAAACTATGGCCTATCCCGAACAATTCACCGCGCCGATGAGGGCGGAGCTTTCGCAAAACGGCGTCATCGAGACGCGCACGCCCGAAGACGTGGATCAGCTATTGAGTCCCGGCAGCGGGACCGTCCTGATGGTCGTCAATTCCGTTTGTGGCTGTGCGGCCGGGTCCGCCAGGCCTGGAGTGCTGAAATCACTCGAGTCGGAGCCGCGGCCAGAAAAGGTTGCCACTGTCTTCGCCGGTGGCGATGTCGCGGCAGTGGCTCGCGTTCGTGAGATTCTTTCTGAGTATCCGCCTTCTTCTCCGTCGGCGGCGTTATTCCACGATGGGAAGCCCGTTTACATGCTGCATCGCCATGAGATCGAAGGGCGGGATCCTAACCAAATTTCGGCGGTACTCAGGCAGGCATACCAGACGCACTGCGCGAAGCAACCGCAGGCGTGATTGGCTGCTGAGTTCTCCTGGTAAGCTGCCAATCGGAGTCTGTAGATTTCATGGGGGCATTTGACGGCATTTCCCGAGTTTTGGCTCACCGGCGACACCTCGCAACCCATGGCGGCGTGTCGCGCGGTATACGTGCCCCGCTTCGAGGTATTCATGCTAGATTTCGTACTGGAGAATGTTCTGAAAAAACTCACCCGGTTTCTACTGGCGGGCGCGCTGACGGCGTCGGCGCTTGCTCAGGTCTCGGATGAAATCCCGTTCCGCAAGCACACGCTGGACCTGGGCCGTAACGAGACCTGTGCTGTCGCTGATGTAAACAGCGACGGTCACGCCGACATCATCGCGGGGGAAAGTTGGTACGAGGGGCCGAAGTGGACCAAGCATCGGTTCCGATCGTTTCATTTTTTTGGCAACTATATTGACAACTTCAGTGACCTGCCGATCGATGTCAACGGCGACGGCGCGATCGACATCGTTGGGGTTTCATGGGGTTCGAAGCGGATCGCCTGGTTTGAGAACCCCGGAAAGGGCGTGGGCACTTGGAAAGAGCATCTCATCGACGAGGGCGCCAATATTGAGTTCGCCTTCTTGGTCGATATCGACAACGACGGCAAGGCTCGAGAGTTGCTGCCGCAGATGGCCGGACCCGGCAGCGCGACCGCGTGGTTTGAGATCCAAGGAAAAGGGGCTGGCGCGAAGTGGGTGAAACACGAGGTGAGCCCCCGAAGTTACGGTCACGGCATCGGCGCGGGTGATGTCAACGGAGATGGCCGCAACGACATCCTTACGCCGAAAGGCTGGCTGCAGGCTCCTCAAGATCCCCGCAAAGTGCCCTGGGAACACCACGCTGACTTTGACGCCGGGACGACCGGGTTCATCTATGTTCAAGATGTCGACGGCGACGGCGTCAACGATATCGTCACGAGCATGGCCCATGACTATGGTGTTTTTTGGATGAAGCAGGGCCAGAAGGGCGATGGCTCCCGCACTTGGGAGAAGAAGATGATCGACGACGCCTGGTCTCAGGCGCACGCAATGACGATGACAGACTTGACCGGCAATGGCCGGCCCGAGCTGATTACCGGCAAGCGCTTCTTCGCCCATAACGGCCACGACCCAGGAGGGCGAGAGCCCGTCGGGCTGTACTGGTACGAAAGCGTGGTTGTGGGAAAAAAACTAGAATGGGCTCGCCATGTGATTCAATACGGGGGCCGCGCCGGAACTGGCATGCAAATCCCGGTGACCGATATTGACAACGATGGGGACCCCGATTTCGTGGTGGCCGGGAAAGGGGGCCTTTTCCTCTTCGAGAATCTCAAGACCCAGACTCCACGCCCGTAGCAAGCTCAGTCATGCTGATATGGTTAAGAATAAAGGGAATAGGGCCACCGGATCAGAAGCCGTCGCAACCAAATCGCGCCTCATGAACTGGCATCATCCCGCACGAACACAAAAATCCTTGCGTTCGTCGAGGACAGTTGCACTTGGCGGGACGCGCCGACACAGCGGCTTGACCGACGGGGTAATGTACCAAAGTACTAGTAAGTCGTACGGTAAACCGCTGATTGATTGACGTTGGCAACTAATACTATGATCTGTTTGGAGGTTGGTCTAGGCTCTCCCTAAAATTGGAAATCGGGGATTAGTTCAGGCTTGCGAACCGCGGTAAAGCACATGATGGAAGGTCAAGAGCACAACTCGTCAGTCGGTCAGGGCCAATATGGTTTGGCTGGGCCTAACCTCAATTCGACGCCGAAGCTCGGCCTCAATAACGCCGGGAAGGTTCCAGTGAAGGGTGGACGCCGCCGCAGCCGTTATCGCTTCCAAGAAGTTCAAACTCTGGTAAGCATGGAGCCGGCTGGTTCCGTCGTTGCTCCTAGTCCGATCCCTGTTTTTAAACTCGACCTCATTCAATCGAAACCATCGGTTGTTTTGGCCACTCAGCTTAAGGCGCGGCAGCTTATGCAGGCCGACCTGCTGAAGCATAACAACCTGGCAAGCATAGATTTCGAAGGTGTTCGGGCCGCGGTACTGAGTCCGCTGGCTCAGCAGTCCGCGGATATCCTCGCTAACAGCATTGGGGTGATGCAGCCAGCAGTCCAACAAGGCCCGTTGAACAAGGCCGGGTTGCAGGCTGATTCCGCCGCGACACTGTGGCCCTTGGCCGGGGACGTGTCGAGTTTTGGGCCGACGGTCGAGGTTGACGAGAAGGTTTCGGAAAAGCCGGAACTGGAAGATGATCCGTTCTACGACTCGACTATTGCGCTTCGGGAGTCCGGCAGGACGCGATCCCTGCGCACCTGGCAGCGGACCAAGCAGCTATTCCTCGGTCGGCGCTTCTCTCAAGCGATGGTCGCCATCATGGTGGTTGTCTTTGTTAGCACGCTCGACGTTCCGTGGCGGAATTGGTTCAGCGACCAGATCGTGGAGGCCAGCAGCAGGTTAGAAGTCGCGATCAACTCGGTCACGCAACCAATCCGGGAGCGTGCCGCATTCTTTATAGTCGACGAGTTCGAGCAGGGTGCTGACGCTTGGGTCAGCGAAGGCTCAATGACTTTCGATCCAGGCGGGCTGCTCCGAGTAAACGGGATGGCTCTTCATAAAGACACGATGCACCTGGCAAGCTATCGCATGGATTTCGACGCAAAAATCGAAAAGAGTGCAGTCGGCTGGGTCGTGCGTGCCCAGGATATGCAGAATTATTACGCCTTCAAGTTGGTCGAAACAGTGGGCCGGTCCGCAACGTTGTATGAATTGCAGCGATACGCGGTCATTGAGGGCGTCGAGACCGCCGCGGCGGCCGTGGCGACAATCCCTGTCCCCGGTCACCTCCCCAACGCGGAAGACTTTAACCGCTTCTCGATTCGGGTGCGTGAATCGCAGATGACCACCCTGGTCAACGGTTGGGGCGTCGACTATTGGAGAGACTCCAGGCTGAAGAAAGGGGGCGTAGGCTTTCTCGGAGAAGGCGATGAGTCCTCTCTGATCAGCCGCGTTACCGTCTCGGGCAACGACGACACATGGGGCTTGATCCTCTACGGAACGGTCGAGACAATTCGGTCGGTTCGAGAGACAGTTTCTCCGCATGTTGCGATGATAACGCTCTCGCCGATCCCGCTGGAAATGCTTCGCCGCCAGCGCTAAGCAGCATTCAGCAACATTTCTTGATTGGCCTTTTCTCTTGTGGTCCGCGCTCCCGGGCCTTAGGTGTCCACTTGTGCCCACCCGGTAAACTTAGCCCGCATTTCTCATCGCGGCCTACCCGGATCAGCTAAGAAATAGCTTTTCTTGAATGGCGAAGGTCGATTCCCTCTCAGGCTCATCCCGCCGACAGCCCGAAATCCAGGACCGCAACGCACGGGCCACCAGCAGCCGGGCGTCCGCGCCGTAGCTGTTCAGTTCGGAGTCGATCCAGGCTTGAACGCTTTCCGCGTCGAGCTGTTCTTCCAGTACTGCCTTGGCGCGATCGTCAAAGCCCGGCACGAACTTCTCGGCGAAATGCCGCTTGTTTTCAAGTGACACGAGGTCCGATATTTCCAGCGCGTAAGCCGGCAGTTCGACATCGATCAACCCCAGCATCGTCCCCATGAAGGCGTTCGAAAAGGCGAGTACTTCGTCGTCGATCGCCGTCCGCATCTGTTCGAATTCTTCATCGGAAGCATCAACGCCAAGCGGTGCCGAGGACTTCTCGATGTATACCTTGTTCTTCGGCTCGGTGCCCGAAGGACGGATCACAGCCCGCAGCCCGTTGTCGAGGTTGATCGTCAGCAAGTTCCGCGAGCTTCGATCGGTATCCGACTTGAACGCGCCAAATGCCTGCTCGTCCCAGTAGTCGCTGATGGAGAGAACTTTCACTCCGCCGATCGAAGACGGCGGATCGCCGCGGAGGCGCTCCTGAATCTTGTTGATCGCCGCAGTACCCGCCGCGCCCTGCATGATCGTCGAGCGCAGCAGATTGCAGCAGTAGCCGTAGCGCTTGTAGGTGTCGATCAGGTAGTCGTAAAGCGTCTTCCCCGCGTCCTTGAGATCCGACGTCAACTCGGCCAGCACGATCGCTGCGCCGGCCGCATCCTTGTCGCGAATCTCTGGCGTGAGCAGCAGGCCGTGGCTTTCTTCCGCAGCCAGAATAAAATCGCTCAACCCAGCTTTCAAATCTCCAAAGTGACCGGTTCGCTCCAGTTGGTCGAGGACATCGCCCACATACTTGAATCCGACCAAAAGGTCGCCGATGACTTGGGCGCCAAAGGCCTTGGCTATTGTTGCCATCAACTCGCTCGTGACCTCTGTCTTGAGGACGAGGGGCGTGGCGGGGAGCTGGCCCGCCCGTTGCAGCGACTCCAGCCGATAGCGGGTCAAGATAATCGCCAGTTCGTTGCCCGTGACGAAGACCATCTCGCTATCGCGGCGCACCGCCGCGCCGATGCGGTCCGCGTCGGGGTCGGTTGCCAGCGCAACGTCCGCGCCCACGCGATTCGCTTCCTCGATGGCCAGCTCCAATGACTCGGGAACCTCGGGGTTGGGCGTGCGGAACTTGACGTTCGCGAAATCCCCGCGATACTCCCGCTGCGCCTCGACGGTGAAGAATTGCTTGCCCTCTTCGAACCCCGCGGCGTTGAGGCAACGGCCGACCGTATTGCGTCCCGTGCCGTGCAGCGGCGTGAAGACGATCTTCGCCGGGCCGGCGTCGCCGCGCAGACGCAGGCCCAGATTGAGATCGATATACGCTTGGCGGTGCTCCGCCGTTAACGGCCGAATCAAGCCCGTCTCAAGCGCCGCCGAATACGGCATGCTCGTGACCTCGGAGATGGTCTCGACGATCTTGACCATGCGCTCGTCGTTAGGAGGGATCTCCTGCCCTCCCTTGCCGTTGTAGAACTTGCCGCCGTTGTCATCCGGGTGATTGTGGGAAGCGCTGACGTTGAGTCCCCCATGTGCGCCCAGAAGGCGGATGAAAAATGACAGTTCCGGGGTCGAGATGTAGTCATTCAGCTCGTCCGGCAACATGTAGACCGTCACGCCACCCGCGCAATAAACCGACGTGGCGATGTGTGCGAAGTCCTTGGAGGAGAAGCCGAACACCGGATTCGGCAAGTCAGGCGGGTAGAGCTGCCGCAGGTCCTTATATTGCCGCACGTCGTAGGCGACAACGACCTTCAATTCCTCTTCACCGGGAAGCAAGTCACGCAGGTACTGAACATGCCCTTGGATCGACGACGCCATCGTGTAAGGGTTAATGCGATTGGGGCCGACCCCGACCGGCCCGCGGCGCCCCCCTGTCCCGAACGGCATGACCTGGTAGAAGCTATCGAGAACCAGGTTGAACTTCTCGCTCGTAATCATCCACTCCAGCAGCGGCCGATAGTCGCTGGGCCGGCCATCGAGCAAACCGTCGAATTTATCGTGGGCAAGCCAGTCTTCCAGATAGGTGAGGGCAGACTGCTTGATTTCCGGCTTCAAGTCAATGGCTTCGAAGCCGAAACGTGTTCGATCGAGTAACTCTTGGTTGAGGTCTTGGTTGGCAGAAGGCACTTCAACACCCGTTTGGCGAAAATGTTTGGCAAAGACGCTTGGTAAATGTTAAGACGTTTGGCAAGAATGAAGATCAGGGAGACCACTAACGGAGCCGGTTTCCGCGGCAAGCTAGTTCGATCCGCTACCAGAGTCGTGATCTTACAAGATAGCAACTCAACACGAAGGATCTCTTGGTCGTGGCGCCAGTCGTGCCTGTAGTGCCAGATAGGACCGGGACGAGCCGTCATGATGACGCGCCTT
>Ga0114996_10008947_pt1 | contig 11043 bp, 12 predicted proteins | sample ArcticOcean_MG_C_4_FD_87039 | JGI IMG/M metagenome (GOLD analysis project Ga0114996, IMG submission 87039) | Marine microbial communities from western Arctic Ocean - ArcticOcean_MG_CB4_134 | ecosystem: Environmental > Aquatic > Marine > Oceanic | place: Arctic Ocean: Canada Basin | collected... | reverse complement strand
CTATTTGTCTTGCGGAGGAATTGAGCTCCATCCGCCTCTTCCTCACCGCCATCTTGACTTCCGAAATGTATAGCTTCGATCCACTTTGATGTCAGGAGACTCAGAAAAGACGACCTCGGGTGTCGACAGACGGCTGTCCCCCAGCTGGAACCGAGCGACACCGGCCTGAACGGATGTCTCCTGCAGTTGCCAGCTCCTGTCGCCTTCCGAGATGGCCAGCGACAGCGACAGATCTCTGGCCGTGGCGGCGAACACCGCGTCGTCTTCCCGGAGGGCCTGGTTCTGCAGGACGATGTCGAGCCGGTGATCGTCGAGCGGGAAGAAGCGGAAATCCAGATCGCCCTGTAGCTCGACCTTGATCTTGTAGCGCCGCGAGCTCGGGGTCTCCTCCATCAAGATCTGCTCGGTCAGCTCTCCCCGCGCGAAAGAGAACCGACCGATGGTGTCCGGAAGCGTTGTGTCAGACCGGAACCAGAGAATGCCCTCGAAGACGAAGACATTCTCGGTCATGTCGAACCGCAGGAAGTCCTCGACGAACAGCCCCGCCTCTATCACCTCGGCGGACGAGGCGGATGGCGGCACCAGCGGGTGGACCGGGTCGACGATGAGGTAGTTGAAGATGCTGCTGTTGAGGAAGAGGAACGTGGTCCCCACGATGGCGAGCAGCAGCGCGACGAACAGGGTGCGGATGTTCGTCAGCCGTTCGAACGCCGACAGGTGTTTCCTGAAGAAGATCTCGAGGGGCTGCATGACGGACGGTGCTAGTGGGTATCGCGGTAGTAACGAGCCTTTTGCTCGCCGGTCGTATCGAGTGCCTGGTCGCCTGGCGCCCAGTCGACCGGGCAGAGGAGGCCGTGCTTCTTGGAGAACTGAGCGGCATCGATGACACGCAGCAGTTCTCCGATGTCGCGCCCGAGGGACAGGCTGTGCACCGCGCCGTACTGGACGGTGCCCGAGCGGTCAAGAAGGAAGACGCCCCGGAGGCTGACCCCGGACTTTTCGTCGAGGACACAGAACGCTCTGGACAGCTCCTTGTGGATGTCCGACAGCAGGGCGAACGAGATGCCCTCGATGCCACCCTCGTTGCGCGGCAGGGTCAGCCACGCCAGATGGGCGTGGACGGAATCGACCGACACCGCGACCACCTCGACCTGCCGTTTCTTGAACTCTGCCAGGTTTTCCTCGATCGCGTAGAGCTCGGTGGGGCACACGAATGAGAAGTCGTTGGGGTAAAAGAAGAGCAGCACATACTTGCCGAGCAGGTCGAGAGAGTTGATACGCTTGATCTGCCCCCCGACGACCGCCTCTGCGCGAATTCGGGAGACTGTTTCCCGATCAACATCGCGGGCTGCGCTGAGATGGGGCCTTCGTGGTCGAACTCGGTCATGACGCATGCACCTCCAGCTCGAGCAACCCTCCGAGCAAGACTGCCCATCCGCCCGGGGAGGATCATGGGAGAGGACGAGTGCCCAGCCCACGAGTGTAGCCCGAAAAGCCAACCTGCACGCGGACGGATCAGGCTATTATGTGGCTCGACTTCCCATCCAGTCCGCGCGCGCGATACGGGAGTCGCGCCTGCCCACCCTCGGGAGAATGATGATGTTCCGACGAACCTACCGGGTCCTTGGCCTACTTACCCTGGTGATCTTCGCCGCGGCCGGTGCGCACGCGCAGCAGGGCGCCCCGGCGAACGGTGAGTGGCCCACCTACGGCGGAGACCTCGGCGGCACCAAGTACTCGCCGCTGGACCAGATCGACGCCGCGAACTTCGGCGACCTCGAGATCGCCTGGCGCTGGCAGTCCAGCGACGCGTTCCTCAGCAAGACCATGCCGGACGGCAGTGAATGGTGGGCGCCGTCCGATGTCATCTTCGACGCCCTGAACGAGGAGGACCCGAACCGCTGGCGAGACGGCCAGGCCCCTTATACCAACAACCTCAAGGCGACGCCGCTGATGGTCGGCGGCCGGCTGTTCATCAACATGCCGACCTCGGCCGGCGCGGCGATCGACGCCGCCACCGGCCAGACGCTGTGGGTGTACAACCCGAAGACCTACGAGGAGGGCACCACCACCATGAGCGCCCGCTGGAACCAGCGTGGCGTCGCCTACTGGACCGACGGCGAAGCGGAGCGGATCTTCTGGGGCACCGGCAACGGGTATCTGATCTGCGTCGACGCCGTCACCGGACGCACCTGTCCCAACTTCGGGGAGAACGGACGTCTCGACCTCGTGCGGGACCTCCCGCGCGCCAATCGGGGCGACCGCGACTGGCTGAACGCCCTGCTCTACTCGGTGCAGTCGCCGCCGCTCGTGGTCGGCGACACGGTCATCACGCCGAGCTCGATCTCCTCGTACAACATCACCAGGGAGGCCCCCCCCGGCTGGATGCGCGGGTTCGACGTGCAGACGGGCCGCACCAAGTGGACGTTCCACACGATTCCGCAGGGCGACGAGTTCGGCAACGACACCTGGGGCGGCGACTCGTGGCGGGTGACCGGCAAGGTCGGGGTCTGGTCGTTCATGAGCGCCGACGAGGAGCTCGGGCTGCTCTACCTGCCGACCAACACCCCGGCGCCCGACTACTACGGCGGACATCGGCCGGGCGCGAACCTGTTCGCCGAAAGCGTGATCGCGCTGGACATCGAGACCGGCGAGCGTGTGTGGCACTTCCAGGCGGTGCATCACGGGCTGTGGGACTACGATTTTCCGGCGGCGCCCAACCTGGTCGACATCGAGATCGACGGACGCCCCGTCAAGGCGCTGGCGCAGATCAGCAAGCAGGGGTTCCTGTATGTCTTCGACCGCGTGACCGGCGAGCCGATCTGGCCGATCGAAGAACGCCCGGTCCCCACCGACACCGACATCCCGGGCGAGCTGCCGTGGCCCACTCAGCCGTTTCCCACCCGACCGGCGCCCTTCGAGTATCAGGGCGCCACGATCGACGACCTGGTCGACTTTACCCCCGAGATCCGTCAGATGGCGGTCGAGGCGGTCGAAGGGTTCCGGCTTGGCCCCCTGTTCACGCCACAGAGCCTGAGCGGGACGATCCAGCGGCCCAGCTCCGGTGGCGGCGCCAACTGGTCGGGCGCCGGCTTCGATCCGGACACCGGCCTGCTGTATATCCCGTCGAACAACGCCTACAGCGTGAGAAGTTACCGGGAGCCGCAGCCGGGTGAAGGGGCGACGCTGGCTGTCATCGAGGGGCGTGGGGCTGACGCACGGCGGCTGACCATGCCGCAGGGACTCCCGCTGTTCAAGCCGCCCTACTCGCGCATGACGGCGATCGATCTCACCACCGGCGACCACGCCTGGATGCAGCCGATGGGCGACGGCGACCGGATCAGGAATCACCCGCTGCTGCGCGATCTGAACCTGCCGCCGCTGGGTGGCGACAGCAGCCGGGCCGGGCCGCTGGTCACCAAGACGCTGCTCGTCTATGCGCTCACCACCGGTGGAACATCGGGCGGCCCCAGGCTGGTGGCGCTGGACAAGGCCAGCGGCGAGGTGGTCGCATCCGTCGACCTGCCACGCGGGGCCATCGGCACGCCGATGACGTACCTGCTCGACGGGAAGCAGTACATCTCCTTGACCGTCGGCGGGTCACCCGTGCCGGAGCTGATCGCGTTCGCGCTGCCAGACTAGTTCCGCCTTCGCCAAGGCTTCGGCGGGACAGGTCCGATGACGCCAAGGCTTCGGCGAGACAGGTCCGGTGTCGCCGGCTTCGGCGAGACAGGTCCGCCTTGGCCGCTCGAGCAATCTGTGCGCCCTATCATCTTCGACACCGACTCGGCGGTCTTCAACGATGACGCGGCGGCGCTCGCGATGCTGCTGCGGCGGCGTGACCTGGTGGAGATTCTGGGGGTCACCGTGGTCGCCGGCAACCACACGGTGCCGCAGGGCGCCGAGCACATGTTGCACCTGCTGGAGGTCACCGGCGCCACCGACACCCCGCTCTACCTCGGGGCGCACGCCCCGCTCGTCAACACACCGGCCCGCGCCGCACGCCAGGAGGCGACATGGGGCCCGATCTCGTTCAAGGGCGCCTTCGATGAGGGGCCGCCGGTACGGCCTCCACATGGCGGACGCTTCGCCACGACCCGCCCGCGGCAGACCGAGGCCGTGGCGTTCATCACCGACACCATCGAGCGCCGTCCGGACGAGGTGACGATCGTGGCGGTCGGCCCGATGACCAACCTCGCGCTCGCCCTGCGGCGTCGGCCCGATCTGGCACCGCGCATCGGCAGTCTGGTCTTCATGGGCGGCAACGCACGCGTACCCGGCAACGTCACACCGGCCGCCGAATTCAACCTCTGGTTCGACCCGGAGGCGGCGGCCGAGGTCCTGGCCTCGGCGATTCCGCACATCGTGATGTTCGGGCTGGACATCACCAATCACGCTCCCGTCGACAAGACGCTCTTCGAGCGCATCGTGGCGGTCGACACCCCGCTGACCCGCCTGATGCGACACCACATGGGGCCGCGATTCGCGCGGGACCCGCGTGCGGTGTACCACGTCTGGGACTGTGTCACCGCCGCCTGGCTCATCGACCCGACGGTGGTCACCGCGTCAGAGCACCTGCCGATCGTCGTCGACACGACGTTCGGGCCCGGCTACGGCGGCACCAGCGTGGCCGCACCTGGCGCACCGGATGCCCGGCCGATCGAAGTCATGCTCGAACTGGACGTGGAGAAGTTCCACGGCATCTACGAAGACCTGCTCACGAGGCCGCCCGATCGAATGTAGCAAGGCCCTTCAGGGCCGTCGCAGGTCTGGCAACGGGTATCATCGAACGAACGGCGCCAAGCGACCGCCCGGAGACGTGGCCATGACGGCGGACCGTGACGAGAGGACGTGACGGGAACAATGCCCAGCGGTGACGCCCGATCGATATCCGCGCACCGGGCTGCCCCGCGGGCCAGACGGCGTGCCAGGCTCACCGTCGGCTGCCTCGCGATCTTCGTCCTCCTCTGCATTTCCCAAGCCAGGTCCCAAGCCAGGTCCCAAGCCAGTTCCCCCGCCAGTTCCACCGCCGGCCTGGCCGCGCAGGACGACGGCTGGGTCGAGATCGTGAGCCCCCACTTCACGGTCATCAGCGACGCCAGCGAGCGTGATGCCCGCCGTGTCGCCCGCGAATTCGAGGTCATCCGGGCGGTCTTCCAGACGGCGCTCCCCGACCTCGTCTCGGAGCCGCGACGTCGGCTGACCATCCTGGCGGTCAAGAACCAGACGGGGCTCGACGCACTGATTCCACACTTCCGGGACAGCGGCTCACGCCTGGTCGGCGTGTTCCTGGAGGGAGCGATCGAACACTTCATCGTGCTGCGCATCGACGCCAGCCGCCGCGAGGGCTTCAAGCCGATCTACCACGAGTACTTTCACCTGCTGACGAGCCTCAACATTGGTCGGCTGCCGACCTGGCTGATGGAGGGACTCGCCGAGGTCTACGCGAACACGGCGGTTCGCGGCGACACCGCCGAGGTCGGCGACGTCCGGCGTGACCACATCGACTTCCTCGCCGGTTATCGCATGCTGCCGCTGGTCACGCTGCTGTCGGACGACACGAACCCGCACGACGGCGACCCCAGCCTCTTCTATGCCCAGTCGTGGGCGCTCACCCACTATCTGCTGCTTGGCGACCAGTCGGGTCGTGGCGCCCGGGCGCTCACCGACTACATCGCCCGGATGATGCGGGGCGAGGACGCCCGCGAGGCGTTCGAGGCCTCGGTGGGCCCGCTCGGCGACACCGAACGAGCGCTGGCGCGATACGTCAGACGCGCCGGCTTCATCGGCATGCGGGTGGACGCGCCCCCCGACATCGACCCGAGTCGGTTCAGCGCACGCCGGCTGTCCCCCACCGAGGCCCGCGTGGCGCACGCGCGGGTGCTGAGCCACGGCGGCCACACGCAGCTGGCGCGACCGATGCTCGCCGAGGCGCTCGACGCCGACCCGGCGTCACCGCTCAGCCACGAAGCGATGGGGCTGCTGGAGTGGTACGAGGGCCACGACGACGAGGCCGGTCTCGCCTTCGCCGAGGCGGTCCGACTCGGTTCGACGAGCTATATTTCCCACTACCTGGACGCCCGACTGGCCGGCGGGGTTTCGGTCTCGGTCTCGCCCACGGCCGACGCCGCACGACAAGAGGGCGGCCTCCAACGGACGCTCGCGCTGAACTCCCGGTACGCGCCGGCCTACGCCGACCTGGCCGCGCTCATCGCCGCTGTCCCCACGGCGCGCGAGGAAGCACAGCGGTTGGCGCACACCGCGACCTCGCTCGAACCGACCGCTCCCACACACTGGACGGTGCTGGGCGACGTGCTGCTTAGAGCGAATCGGCCCGCCGAGGCGCGCGCCGCCGTCGAGCGCGGTCTCGCGTCCGTACGTGCGCCGGAAGACCGCGCCATCTTGACCGGGTTCCTGGACAGCCTCGACGGTGCGCGTGCGCACTACCTTCGTGGCAACACGTTGCGCGCCGGGGGCGACATCGGCGGCGCCATCGACGCCTATCGCGTGGCGATCGGGCTCGCGCCTGACGACGTGGCCGCCCACAACGGCCTGGGCATCGCGCTACGCGAGCTCGGAGACCTCGACCGGGCGGTCGAGGCGTTTCGCACCGCCATCCGGTTTGCCCCGGCCAGTGCCGCCGCGCACCACAACCTCGCCAACACCCTGCACGCCCAGGACGCGCTGGCCGCGGCGGTCGCCGGTTACCGTGACGCCATCGCGCTCGACCCGAAGCTGCCCGGCACACACCGGGCCCTGGGTGACGCGTTGCGCGAGCAGGGGGAACGCGAAGCAGCCATCGAAGCGTATCTGCAAGCCGTCGAAGTCGATCCGGAAGACGTCGCGGCCAGACGCAGCCTGGCCGCGCTGCTCGCGAGGTTACCCTCAGACAGATAACATCGGCGCGGGGCTGGACGGCAACATCTGGTTCACGGAGTTGCACGCCAACCAGCTCGGAAAGCTGCTTCCTGACTAACGGTCATGGTGAAAGCGGTCACGATGTGCTGCGTGTCGGCGGCCCTGAAGGGCCTTGCTACATTGGGATCACACCACTGGAGAGATTGCGTCGAATGGCACACCGCCCAATGTAGCGAGGGCCTTCAGGCCCGACCCACCCTGCGCGTCGCCTATGCCCACGACCCACGGTAAGGCCCCGCCCTGTGTAGCAAAGTCTTAAGTGCGGCTCGTCCACACCACGCTGCGGGATCTCGGGTTGGAGGTCCAGCCCGAGAAGGACGTTCATTTGGCGGATCGAGAAGGGCTTCGATTTCCTTGGGTTCCGTCTCTCACCCCGCGGCGTGACGGTGGCGGCGGCGACGTGGGAGCGGTTCGTCGGACGTGCGCTCCGGCTTTACGAGCAAGACCGGAGGGAGCCCGCGGTCACCATCGATTGACTCGCGTAGGATGATGCAATAGCATCAGATGCATGCGCACCACTCTGGATATCGAAGAGGATGTGTTACAAGCCGCAAAGGAGCTGGCCCGCCGCGACGGCAGCACCGCCGGCCGCGTCTTGTCCGAGCTGGCGCGCCGCGGCCTCGCTGGGGCGGCCCGAGAGGCGCGGGGGCGCCCGAGATTGCGCAGAGGCGTTCCGGTGTTGCCATCACGTGGTGGCCTGGTGACGCTGCAACAGGTCGAGCGGCTGCGAGACGAGGAAGGCGTGTAACGCCGTGCGGTCGTTGCTCGATGTGAACGTCGTCATCGCCCTCCTCGACCCCGACCACGTGTTCCATGAGCGGGCCCATGCGTGGTGGGCCGAGCATGACCGCGCGGGCTGGGCCAGCTGTCCCCTCACGGAGAACGGCGTCGTCCGCATCATGTCGCACGATCGGTACGGCGAGCGGGCGGGTTTCAGCCCCGCTGATCTCATTGGTCTACTGTCCGACTTCGTCAGAGAAACCGACCATCAGTTCTGGCCAGACGATGTGTCGTTGCGAGACGCCACGGTGTTCGCGGCGGACCGCATCCACGGTTCGAGGCAGGTGACGGGCCTCTATTTGTTGGCGTTGGCGACCGCCCATACGGGACGGCTCGTCACGTTCGATACGGCCATAGCTCGGTCGGCTGTTCCCGCCGCGACATCCGAACAGCTCGTTGTGCTGTAGCGACATCGTCCTACATCGTCCCGACGCCGCAGACGGCGCCGTTTCGGGCACGACGCTGTCGACGGGCGAGCAGGCGAGCGTGGGAGAGGACCTTTCGAAGGACTCGTCAGCCTCGCTTAGGGCGCCGGGTGTCCCGGTGCACAGCGGCGGCCGCCTCGAGCACCGGTAGGATCAGGCGGTCTTTTTCGCGATTCTCGGCCGCTGGCCGCTGCGGTTTAGCGAAGACGTTCGAACTCTGACGCAGAGACGCCGAGCTGCCTGATGATCTTGAAGAACAGCGGCGGCCCGATTTCCCGGCCGCCGTGCAGTGGAATCGTTACGGCTCGGCCATCCGTGTGGCTCCAGCGCTCGTGACTTCCTGTCTGTCGACGTCTTGTGAAACCGAGTGTTTGGGCGACCCTCTGAAACTGGCGCGCGGTCGCGCTAGGCATGCACGATCTCGGTCGTGTCCTCCGGGAGAGGTGTTCCGCGTTCCAGGTGTTCTTCCAGAATCAGCTGGAAAAGCTGTTTCAGTTCCGTCAGGGCCGCCTCGCGTGTGTCCATGAGGGCGTAGCAGCCCCCGACGGCGGGGATCTCGGCCACCCACGATCCATCTTCCTGCTTGTACAGGATCACCTTGTAGTCATCAAAGCCCATGGCGAGATTATACGCCGGCCGATGAGGCGAAGGCCGGGGGTACGGACCAGGACGCCAGCCGTCTTCGAACGTCCATCGACCACGACCGGCTTGCCCGGCATGTGCGCGACCCGCGGGTGTTGCGGCTCGTGGGCCAGTATCTGCGACGGTGCACCGAGCGCGGGGGACTGTTCTGGGAGTCGCGGTCTGGTGTGCCGCGCGGCTCGTCGCTCAGTCCGCTGATCGGGGCCTTCTTCCTGACCGAGCTGGACGCGGCCCTGACGCACCAGGGCGTCTGGTTCGTCCGCTACATGGACGACATCCTGGTGCTCACCCCGACCCGCAGATCGACGAAGGCATCGTAGTCGAACATGGTAGATGAGGTCGCGTCTCTGGCGCACCACCACCGCCGCCACCACCGGGTCGGGGGCGGTGGAAGCCGCCCCGGTGTTGCCCTGCGGCCCGGTGTCACCCGTGGCGCCGCCCGCCCCGGTAATCGCCCTGTGGCCCGTGACACGGCGTGCCATAATTGGTACAGCTGTCTATGGTCCAGGCCCCCAAACGACTGCCGGCGTACTTCTACCGCACGAACGGTGGGGTAGAGCCGGTGCGCGTCTGGCTCCGGACCCTCGATGCGGCCGACCGCCGGACCATCGGCGAAGACATCAAGGATGTCGAGTTCGCCTGGCCGATTGGGATGCCGCTCGTGCGGCCGCTGGGTCGCGGGCTCTGGGAAGTGCGGAGCAATCTCAGCGGCAGCCGGATTGCCCGGGTGATTTTTTGTATCGCTGACGGCCGCCTGGTGCTGCTGCACAGCTTCATCAAGAAGAGCCAGAAAACACCGCAGCGGGACCTTGAACTGGCCCGCGCACGCAAGAGAGGAGAGGACCGATGAAAAAGAAGAACATTGGCAGTTCGGTCGACAGCTGGCTGCAAGAGGAAGGCATTCAGGAGGAGGTGAGTGCCGTCGCGCTCAAGCGGGTGCTCGCGCGCCAGGTTCGCGCGGCGATGGACGACGGCGGGCTGTCCAAGGCAGAAATGGCGCGACGGATGCACACCAGCCGCTCTCAGCTCGACCGCCTGTTGGACCCTGAGAACGACTCGATCACGCTGACGACGCTGCAGAAGGCGGCCACCGTCGTCGGCCGGGAAGTTCGCCTCGAGCTGCTGTAGCGCGGCTTTGGCCAAGGCGGTTTCCAAGAGAACTGATGCAACTAAGTGCAGAGGCCGTGCTGCTCGCGAGCTTGCCGTCAGACAGCTAACACCGGCGCCTCCGCGAGTCCATGGGGAGACCGTTTGAAATGGTCAGGTCTGCCGCGCCGCAAACTCCAAAACGGCGGTCACGTCCTCGGGCTCCAGGTAGGGGTAGTCGTCGAGGACCTCTTCTCGTGTCGCGCCCGCGGCCAGGAGGTCGAGGATGTCCTTGACGCGGATCCGGAGTCCTTGGACGCAGGGGCGCCCGCCGCACACGGTAGGGTCCACGGTAATCCGGTCGATCGCGCTCATACGGCCTCCTGCAACTCCCCTGGCGTCAGACAGCCAAGTCTAGCGTGGGCCGGTGCCGCAGTGTGAGGGCCCAGACAGTCTGTCGACATTCCCAGGCCCTTCTGACCGCGTTCGCTAGCGAACTACCGATGAAGCGATCTCGGTTGCAGCCTCAGTACCGTTCCCCGTCACTTTGTGGCGACATCGGCCAGATCTCCGACGGCACGCCATTGACCGTCGCACCGGCGTGCATGATCGTCGGCGCCATCTGCAGGAACGACATCGGAAAGCCCAGCGTCGGCGTCGACACACGGTCGAGCGCCGCTATCTGTGTGTCGTCGAGCGTCACGGTCAACGCGGCGACATTCTGTTCGAGCTGCGTCATGGTGCGGGCGCCGATGATGGTCGAGTCGACGCCCGGCTTCGCCTGGACCCACGCCAGCGCGACGGCCGCCGGGGTGGTGTCGAGCTCGCCCGCGATGCGCACCAGCTCGTCGATGATGACGAAGGTCGGTTCGTCGAGATACGCCGTGACCCGGGCGCCACGACCCGGTTTCGCATCCTTGACGTTCTCCCGGGTGTACTTCCCGGTCAGCACGCCGCCACGCAGCGGTGACCACGGCGTCACCCCGAGGCCGAGCTCCTGCGCCATCGGCATGAGCTCACCCTCGACCGTACGCTCGATCAGCGAGTACTCGATCTGCAGCGCGACGAGCGGGGCCCATCCGCGGAAGCTTGCCGTCACCTGGGCCTGTGCCACTTTCCACGCCGGTGTGTCTGAAAAGCCGACATAGCGCACCTTGCCGGCCGTCACGAGATCATCGAGCGCGCGCATCGT
>Ga0114996_10008946_pt1 | contig 11043 bp, 9 predicted proteins | sample ArcticOcean_MG_C_4_FD_87039 | JGI IMG/M metagenome (GOLD analysis project Ga0114996, IMG submission 87039) | Marine microbial communities from western Arctic Ocean - ArcticOcean_MG_CB4_134 | ecosystem: Environmental > Aquatic > Marine > Oceanic | place: Arctic Ocean: Canada Basin | collected... | reverse complement strand
CCGCCGTGAACCGAGATGATAGCCGGCAGTGGCTTGTCCGATTCAGGGTAAGCAACGTCGGCGAGCAACCCCGCGCCATGCACCCGGCCGTACACGAGGTCTTCCTGATAGACAATCTTCGTAGCAGGTTCCTCGTCTTTCTCGTCGGCGGCCAGTGGATCCGTCGATAGTAAAGCGATCAAAGCAATACACGTCACAACCGACAGACGGGCAGCACAGTTGGCAATCACCATGGAAGAGTCCTCGTTCACAACGGGCGCAGGGTTGGTCAATCGATACGATGCCAGCCTACCCGAAAAGGATTGGTCTTGCACACCAACGGCGGCAGTTACGTACGTTGAGGGTGCACCCGGCAAGCAATCCGGCTCAGCGGGAGACGTCGATGAGATACAGGTCGTGGCGGCCGTCTCGCTCGGAGACGACGACGAGTTTTCCCCCATCGGGATGCCAGGACGGATAGTCGTCGCGTTCCGGATGATTGGTGATCCGCTGCAGGCCGCTGCCATCGGTGTTGATGACATAAATTTCGTAGTTGCCGTCGCGACTGCTGGTGAAGGCAATCCGTTTTCCGTCGGGAGAAATCTTCGGGCGGATGTCCTGGAACGGGTTCGTTGTCAAGCGGCGAACGGCAGTGCCGTCGGCGTTCATCAGGTACAGGTCATAGTTTCCATCGCGTGTTGAGCCGAACACGATTTGTTTTCCATCGCGCGAGAAGCAGGGCCAATTGTTAACGCCGCCGCTGTCGGTGAGAGCTTTGCGATCTTTGGCCTGCATGTTGACCGAATAAATCTGCTGGCGGCCGTCTTCCGGGTAACAATACAGTACGCGTTTCATGTCGGGCGAAATGGCCGGACTCCGCAACCCGGAAAACCCGCCCGACGGTTTGATTTCCGCATCGGCGTTCTGTTTGGTGTCGCGTATGACGAGCGCGAGACTGAGGTTGCCGCGACTCTGAACGAAGGCTTCGTACCGCCCGTCCGGAGAAAAGTCCGGCTCGAATTCATTCTTCGAGACGTTGGCATGTAGGGGGGCCGTGGTTTTGTCGGTCAACTCTAGCCGCATCAAACGCAGTTGCACGGGACTTTCGAGCAGGGTGTATACGATCTCCCGCCCGAACTGAATGAAGATCGGATCGCGTTTCAGATGCCCGTCGGTCGTCAGGCGAACTGGGTCAGCGGCTTGAAGAGACGCAAGGCTCGCCAACTGAAGTACTGCGAGGAGTGCGATGTGTCGCAGAGAGTTTCTAGAACAGTTCATCGATGACCCTTCCACCGTCGAGGACTTTCATCTCGGCCCGCTTAGCGGTATCGACACCGGCCAGTTCTGCGATTGTCGTTCCCACCATGAGTGGAGGAATCGGAGCCGCGATGGGGTCTTCGCCGAATTTGTCGCTTGCACCGATCACTCGTCCCGGCTCCACGCCGGCCCCTGCCCATATCGAGAAATAACAGCGCGGCCAATGATCGCGCGACGCCCGTTTGTTGATTCGCGGAGTGCGTCCAAATTCGCCCATCGCCACAACCAGCGTTTCGTCGAGCAGACCGCGTTGTTCCAGATCGTCCAACAGGGCCATGTAGGCGCGGTCAAAAATTGGGCAGTGCCGGTCTTGCAGTAACTCGAAGTTGTAGATGTGCGTGTCCCAGCCGAAATCGCATCCGGGCGACATCGCTTCGACGTACTCGCTCCAATTGACCTGTATATAGGGGACTTGGTTCTCCACCAGTCGTCTTGCCAACAGGCAACTTTGGCCGAAGGTTGTTTGTCCGTAACTCGCTCGCGTTGTGGGCGACTCCTCTGTGAGGTCAAACGCTTTGCGCGACGACGGCGTCGTCAACAATCCATACGCCAATTGATACGTGCGATCCCAATCGGCAAAGCCCGCGTTGTCGAGTGCAACGGGAACGCCGTCCAATTGAGACAGCAGCGACTTGCGATCGGTCACTCGGTTCGGCGTTAACCCATCGAGCAGTTTGAGAGCCGGGATCTCAACGCGGCCAACATCGGAGCAACTGACCAAAAACGGGTCGCTCGTCTTTCCCAGCGTTCCGCCTCCATAACCTTTTATGCGACGGGGCAAATCGCGTGGAATTCCTCGTCCCACATAGAAGAACGGCGGAAGCTGTCCGCGATGGCCGCGCGACTTGGAGACGATCGAGCCGAAGTTTGGTTGCACCGGCTCGGGGAATTCCTTGAAGCCGGTCAACCCAACCGTGCCGGCACCTGGATGTCCACTATCCGACGAAACGTTTGATCGAATCAGCGAGAACCGGTGGCTCTGCTGTGCCATTCGCGGCATCAGCTCGGAAAACTGAACCCCTGGTGTTTTGGTGGCGATGGGCGAGAACGGTCCGCGATACTCGGCGGGGGCTTTCGGTTTTGGGTCGAAGGTGTCGAGATGGCTCGGCGCTCCCCACAGCCACAGAAAGATGACGGACTTCGCCCTTCCCACTTCTGCAGCCAGCACGTCGCTTCCCAGTTCGGAAAGTCCAAGGGCAACGGGTGCCGATGCCCCGATTTTCAGAAAGGAACGTCGCGACAGACCGCTACATGTCTTGGCACGAAAGCTTCCGATGTCCAGCATTCAAACACTCCCGGTCCAGATTCCGCGCGCAAACAGACCACGCGCCCCGCCCTTCTAGAATAGTCTGTTGAGCGAGCGTTGACGATGGCAACAGCGGAGCGACCGGAGGTTTCGTGGAGTGGAGCCGTAGCGAACGGCCCTTCGCGATCCGGGACAAATCGTTCTCACGCCGATGTCAATCGCGATTCAAGCCAGCAGCCCGCACCTCTTGCTAAATCGGCGCACGACACAGACTCGTACTAATCAACCCTGAAGCGGGTAGTTCTACCACCATTTTGTGTCGGCGTTGCAAATATATTTGAGTATTGTCTCGCATAATGGCGAGACGCGGCGGCCAGTTTTGGAGATTACTTCGGCTTCTTTGCGTCTTAACGTCGTCGCGACTGGTGAAAAAGTTCCGGTTACGAGGTTTCGGTTGCTTCTCCGGCGTGAAACAGCGGACGATTGGCCGTCACCGTATGCTTTTGAGGGGTGGTGCCGATTATTCCGGCACGGCCAATGAACCGGAAACTATGGATCGATTCCTTCCGATGAGAAATGAGAGAAACGCCAGTTGACGGGGCGCAATATTCCAATTTTTGGGCGAAGCTGGAAAGGTCCGTACGATGAGGAAAATGAGAAGTCCGCGTGTAATTGTGCCAATCGCAATCATCTGCTTGGCTGCAGGCACTTTGATCAGCGCTCAGCTTTTCTCGTCGGGCGGGAATGAGTTGCTTGCGAGCGGCGAGGCCGCTGAGAGCGATGTGCCGTTCAATCGCTTGCCAATTGCAGGAGAGATTAGCCCTCTACCCGAGGTCGCCTTAGATGATGTGGCAGAGTTGCCGACGAAAGATCAGACATTAGCCGCTGGTCCCGAGAATCCTTTCGAGTTGACGCCGGAAGCGGATGCGGCCCCGATTGCCAACCCGTCGCCGATCTCAAGAGTGACCGATGGTGCTCCTCTACGGACGGCTGCCGCCATCAAAGCGTTGGCAGAAGAGGCTCGCATCGACACAGCGAGGCGACCGCAGCCGCTGGGACGCGCCCATTCATTCGGAACAAAGTCGATGAACCTCACGCTTGATTGGGTAACGCCGGAAAGTATTCTCGTCGGCCAGGAAGGTGATTTTGAACTCGTTCTGCGTAACCGCGGCCGGGTGGCGGTTGATCAGATTACGGTCAGGCAGGTTCTGCCGGCGGGATTTCGTCTTGTCAAAGCGACACCAGCAGCCTTGGAAGCCGGCGACCAACCTTACTGGAAAATTGACAAAATCGAACCGCAGGAAGAAGCCCGCATCTCGATGCGTCTGATTCCCGACAAAGTGGGCAACGCCAACAGCTACGCTCGCGTCAACTTCAGTCTTCCGGTCAGTTCCCGCTTTAGGGTTGTCGAGCCGAAACTCGAATTGATTGCCGAAGCATCGGATACTGTCCTGATTGAAAATCAGATCGTCTATACGCTCACCGTGCAAAACCCCGGCTCCGGCAAAGCAACCAACGTGAGCATTGAGGCCAAGTTTGAAAAGGGTCTTGAACGAGTGGAAAAGGCTTCGATTTACCGCCTGGGTGTTATCAATCCCGGTGAATCGCGATCGATTCAAGTTCACGCCAAGGCAGCCGACCTGGGCAAATACGCCAGTGAGTTCATCGCCACGGCAGACCACGGTCTTCGTGACGAAGCAACCAAGCAAGTCACCGCACTCGGAGCACGACTTGACCTTGTTGTCTCCGGACCCAAATTCCGCTACGTGACCCGACCGGCCGATTACACCGTTCGGATTAAGAATACCGGAACCGCTGCAGCCCAAAACGTGGGACTCCGATGTGCCATTCCCAAGGCCTTCGCCTACCTGGAAGCTGGCCACGGCGGCCGATTCGACAGCACAAACAAAACCGTCAACTGGTTTGTCGGAACGCTCGAAGTGGGCAAAGAGTTCGTAGAAACGTTTAAGCTGCGGGCACAAGAACCGGGCGAATACCCAATCTTCGCTCAAGCCGTCGCCGAACGCGGCCTCAAGGCCAGAGCACAACAATCGACAAAGGTGGACGGCATCGCCGCGATCCTGCTTGAAGTTGTCGATGTTGCCGATCCGGTCGAGGTTGGTGCCGAGACGGTCTACGAAATCCTGGTCACGAACCAGGGAACGGACTTCGCCAGGTCGGTGAATATCAAGGCAACCGTTCCCGAAGGGATGAAAATCATTAGTGCCGACGGACCGACGGGCAACAAAATCGATGGACGCACGATTCACTTCGGCGAACTGTCGAAGCTAGCTCCGCGAGCCGATGCCATCTATCGCCTCAAAGTGCGAGCTTCTAAGGCCGGCGATGCCCGCGTGGAAGTTCAAGTGACAACCGATCGCTTGAAGACGCCTGTCACCGAATTGGAAAGTACGCAAGTCTATAGTGACTAATCGCTTCGTGAGTGCAGCCAGGAACTCTAACGAGTATGACTCCACTCGTCGGTGCGGCCCGGATCGAAAAGACTCCAGCCCACCGACGAGCGGCATTGGAATGCCGAAACTAATCGAGGGAATTCCCGATCATGTATAACTCTTTCTGTACCCTGGCACTTGTCGCCATTGCCGGAGCGGCGGGATGTCAATCGCATCCCAAGCAGTGCCAGCATTGTTCCAACGCAACCATCGGCTCGGCTCACGTTCAGTGTGATCCATCGACCGGTACCTGCCCCAGCCCCTGCGCTCCAATCGCACCGCCCGTGGAGCTGGCCGAAGAAGAACCGATCGTCGAGGAGACGGTCGTTGAGAAACGTCAAGAGCCGGTTGCTCCAGTCAGAGTCGCCGCATTGCCGCAGCCGCCGTTGCCTCGTTCCGGAACCGTCTACGGTCGTGGTGACAACTATGTCTGGCTCGTCGGCAAACTGCGCCGCGTACACGTTCCTGGTGGCGATTGGAAACTTCGCTTCCTTGAGTTAGATCAGATCGACACTCACGGCGGCAGCATGGTACTCGCTCCGGATATTCGTCTCGACGACTTCTCCGACGGCGACTGTGTCTATATCGAGGGGGAGATTCTGGCCAAGCGTCCGAGTCTGTACCTTGCCGGGCCGCTTTATCGCGTTCGCAAGATTCGGACAGTCACTCTCGCCGACCGGCGTCTCGTAGTCCGTACACGACTCGCAAGCAACAAAGACCGTTAAGAAACGATCAGCTTGCGAACTGCTATTTGACGGAGAGCCAAACAAGCTGGCCGTTCGAAGCAATTGAAAATCGACTTGGCCCCACCTGACATTTCGCAGGTGGGGCCTTTCGTTTTGGTCCGGCCAAATCGTGCACAATCATCGTGGGGAGGTGCCGAAATATCGCAGACTTAGAACTCCCTTGGTTCTGAACCCCCAAGTTTTGGTACTGGCTTACGCTTCGGGTGACTATCGATGGAGCCATTCATTGCACATCCACCCAACCTGAGCGATTTCCCAAGTTTTGCAAGAAGTTGAGACGCCCGCACAAACCCACCAGCATCGGTCAATTGGCGGCTATCGGCTGGATTCCATTGTGTCTGTGGCGGAAATTTCGTTACAATTTATTGTAGTAATCCCGCCCGCTTATTGACCGTCCGACAGTCATTGGCGAACCCCCTCACCTTCCTGCCACCAGAACAGACACAATCATGCGATACTCCGTAAGCGGCTCCATCGTTTGGCTGTTGTTGTGCATCCCCACAGTTGCGCTGGCGGAAGACGAACCGACGAAGCAACAAATTGAGTTTTTTGAAAAGAAGATCCGCCCCATACTCGTCGATCATTGTTACGAATGTCATTCGGCCAAGTCCGACGACATCGGCGGCAAACTGCTGCTCGATAGCCGGGATGCCATTCTCAATGGAGGCGACTCCGGGCCGGCAGTGACAATTGACGACCCCGATGACAGCCTGCTGATTCAGGCGATTGAATACCAGGACGGGTTGGAGATGCCCCCCGATGACAAGCTCCCCGACGACGTGATCGCCGACTTCCGCAAATGGATTGAGATGGGTGCGCCCGATCCGCGTCGGCCGAAGAAGGTCAGCGACAAACTCGCACAGCGTGCGGAGACACTGTGGTCGCTGAAGCCGGTCAAGAAGTCTGAGCCACCCAAGGTGAATGATGACGCATGGCCGATCAGTGACATCGATGGTTTTGTCCTCGCACGACTCGAAGCAGCGGGTATGACTCCGGTTGCCGATGCCGACGCGTATACGCTGTGCCGACGGATTCATTTCGACGTCATCGGGCTACCGCCCTCACCTGCTGCCGTCGAAGAATTTGTGAAGAATTACAACGCCGACGCCCAATTGACAATCGACTCTCTCGTCGATCAATTACTCGATTCACCGGAGTTGGGCGCGCCACTGGCTGGATGTCGCGCGCTATGCGGAATCGAACGGCAAAAGCCGCGATGTGCTGTTCCCCCACGCTTGGCGGTATCGCAACTGGACGATTGATGCGTTCAATGCCGACATGCCCTTCAGTCAATTCGTGACCGAACAGATTGCCGGCGATCTGCTCAAAGCTGATTCCACCTCGCGCCGCGATTCGCAGCGAATCGCCACCGGCTTGTTGGCGGTCGGATCGAAACCAATTTCCGGCGGCAATCTGCAGTTCGATCTGATCGATGATCAAATCGATGTCGTCACACGCGGGTTTCTGGGAATGACGGCCAGTTGTGCGCGATGCCACGACCACAAGTTCGATCCCATTCCAACTGCCGACTACTACGCACTCGCGGGAATCTTCAACAGCACCAAGACATTGTACGGCGGCGGCTTGAAACGACCGAAGAAGGCAAGCGATGCGGCGAAAGTGTGGATGGTTCTCGGCGACGATTCAAAGCAGAAACTAAAACGCGCCGAGGAACTGCGGAAGGAGATCGCCAAGGTACAAAAACAGCGAACTCCTGCGCAGAAGAAGCTCCGAAACCTGCAGCGAGCGAAGAAGAACGCCAAAGCGATCGCGGCAGCCAAACAGAAGTTCGACGAATTGGATTCTCAGTTAAAAACGCTTCAAGAACAACAGAAGCAATTCAAACTGCAATTCGCAATGGGCGTGACCGACGCACCGAAGACAGCTGACATTGCCGTTCTGATTCGCGGTGACAGCAAGAGCCGTGGCGACGTTGTGCCGCGCGGATTTCTGTCATTCGTATCTTTTGACGGTGCGCCCAACGTGGACCCGAAGCAAAGCGGACGATTGCAGTTGGCAGAGTGGATCACCCATGCCGACAATCCGCTCACCGCACGAGTCGCCGTCAACCGTATCTGGCAGCACCTGTTCGGCCGCGGCATCGTCGAAACGGTCGATAACTTCGGCGTCAACGGCAGCCCCCCCTCGCATCCGCAACTGTTGGATTGGCTGTCGAACCGGTTTGTCGAAAACGGAGGTTCCACGAAGAAACTGATTCGCGAGGTGATTCGCTCGCGGACATATCGACTATCGACCGCGTATGACGAGAAAGCGTACGCAATCGATCCTGAAGACCGATTGCTCTGGCGGGCCAATCGTCGCCGGCTGGAAGCAGAAGCGATTCGCGATGGACTGCTCTCATCGGCAGGGAAACTCGATTTGTCACGGCCGGAAACATCCGTCGTCGCGCGAATTGGAGACGGAGAAGTTGGACGCGGCATCAACAAGAAGCCGCTCAAGGAACGGTTCTATCGCCGTGGAGTCTACCTGCCGATTCTCCGCACGGCGATGATCGATATTTTGAAGACGTTCGACTTCCCCGACCCGTCAAACTTGCAGGGCCGACGGGACGTAACCAACGTGCCGACACAGTCACTGTTTTTAATGAATAACCCGTTGGTGATCGAGATGTCCGAATCGCTGGCGGGCAAGGCGATGCAGACCGATGGCGATGACCGAAAACGGATTGCGTATGTCTTCTTGAGTTGTTTCGGACGTCAGCCAACTGATAAGGAGCTCCAGCAGTCGGCTGATTTCTTGAAGTCCGCAGTTGACGAGGGGATCACAGGCGAAGCCGTCGAAAAACAACAACTGGAAGCATGGACCAGTTTCTGCCAGTCGCTGTTCGCGGCGGCGGAGTTTCGGTATTTGAACTGAACCCACATAACATAGATGATAATATCGCACGGCCTGCGTGCATTCTTTTGATTGCGGCGGACGAGCCGCCGGGAATGAATAATATGGACGGCATGATCTCTCGACGCCAGATGCTGACGACTTCAACATGCGGTATCGGCATGTTGGCCTTGGCCGATCTGTGCCAGGCGAACGGGGCAAAGAGCGCTAGTCGGTTGTCGTCGAAGTCACCGCACTTCCCGACGCGCGCAAAACGGTTGATTTTTCTGCACATGCGCGGCGGGCCGGCGCACATGGATACCTTCGAGTACAAGCCGGAACTCAACAAGCAGGATGGGAAGCCGGGGAGAAGCAAGAACCGCAAGCTGGTCGGTTCACGCTGGAACTGGAAACAACGGGGCGAAAGCGGCCTGTGGGTTTCCGACCTCGTCCCCCACATGGCGCAGCACGCCGACGATATCTGTGTGTTGTCTGGATTGCACACGGATTCGGCCAATCAAACTCCGGCGATGCTGCAGCTGCACACCGGCAACTTCGCGTTCACCCGCCCCTCATTGGGCGCGTGGATGATGTATGGCCTGGGTACCGAGAATGCAAATCTTCCCGGGTTTGTCTCAATGTGTCCGCCAATTATTAACGGCGGAGCCAAGAACTACAGTTCCGCATTTCTGCCGGCGGTCTATCAGGGAACGGCAATCGGCGACATCAAAACACCAATCAAGAACGCTCAAATCGGCAATCTGAAAAACCCGCGACTCTCATCAACCAAACAACGGCAGCAACTCGACTTCATTCAATCGCTCAATCGGAATCTGTCCGACCGCGATCCGGCCGACTCGCAACTCGAAGGCGTGATCGAATCGTATGAGTTAGCGTTCCGCATGCAGACCGAATTGCCGCGGGTGTTGGACCTCAGCAAGGAAACAGCGGCCACACAAGCGGCCTACGGAATCGGCAATGGCAAACCGAGCGACAATTTCGGCCGTCAATGTTTGCTCGCGCGGCCAATGGCCGAATCTGGCGTGCGGTACATCGAACTCTGCGACGAGTTCTGGGATCAGCACCGCGCTTTGAAGAAGGGGCACGAGGGACGGGCCGCAGCAACCGATCAACCAATTGGCGCGCTACTTGCCGATTTGAAACAACGCGGCCTGCTGGAGGAAACTTTGGTCCTCTGGGGCGGCGAATTCGGTCGCACCCCTGATACAGGCCAGAAGGACAACGACGGCCGCGATCATAACGCCAAAGGTTATTCAATGTTCCTCGCCGGCGGCGGCGTCAAAGGCGGCTTCAAATTCGGCGCGACCGACGAACTCGGTTACGAGGCCGTCGAAAACCGCATGCACCTGCACGACTTGCACGCGACGATCCTGCATCTGCTCGGTCTGGATCACGAACGGCTCACTTACCGCTACGCCGGCCGCGACTTCCGCCTGACCGACGTCCACGGCAAGGTTGCAAAAGAGATTGTGGCCTAGGCAGCGACGCCAACAAGAAATTCTGCAGCGTGTCCGGATCAAGGTTGTTGACCGCTTTTCGGTAATTCGACTTGACCAATCTAATGAGTGCGCTACGATAGTGTGCACTGACGTTCCAGTGTACTATATCGCCCCTTCATCATCGAGGCTCGTCATGTGCGCAACACAATTCGACAGAGACTCGATGGCACGTTGGTACGCCGGGCAGCATCGAGCAACGGACCCGGGGATCCAATCTGTTTATTACTTGCCTACCAATGCGACCGATCGCGAAATTCGATTTGTGGAGATCAATGAATTGATCTCTGAAAGAAATGACGAGGCACTCGAACCAATTGATTTTGGCGTGGACACAGGCATGGGGTCTGAACACAAGTTGTTGGTTCTAGACGTCACTCCAGATCAATGGGACCGGATCAACCAATCCCTGTTGTCATTGCCACCCGATTGGTCTTTAGTCGATGCCGTGCATCTGGGTTGAGTTCAAGATGAACAACAATCAACAATGCTGGTGGGAACAAGCACAATCAGACCATGCTGTTTTGGTTGTGCTTCGGGGAAAAGGTGTTGCTCCGTGCCACCAGCTTCACTACTTACAAATGGTCACAGAAAAGCTAGCCAAAGCGTATTTCTGGAGATCAGGTGATGCCCCCAAGAAGAGCCATATCGGGTTTGCGCCGTTTATGCGTGCTTTGCAGCACGTTCCCAAAGTTGATCGACAACGAATTGCTGACATCTTTGCATTCCAACGATTTGAAGGTTTTCGGAGCTTTGCCCGCAACGCGATGCCGCTGGTTTATGATCTAGAGCGATTAGCCCCTGCTCTCTCAAACAATGGCCCAAATCCTGAGTATCCCTGGCCACGTGGATGTCCATTCTGCAAAACAGATGCTGGCGCAGATTCGAGAATTTGGTAAGACTCCGGCATGGACAGGGTGCCGGAGATGGAACTCGATCGGGATCAGTTG
>Ga0114996_10008945_pt1 | contig 11043 bp, 5 predicted proteins | sample ArcticOcean_MG_C_4_FD_87039 | JGI IMG/M metagenome (GOLD analysis project Ga0114996, IMG submission 87039) | Marine microbial communities from western Arctic Ocean - ArcticOcean_MG_CB4_134 | ecosystem: Environmental > Aquatic > Marine > Oceanic | place: Arctic Ocean: Canada Basin | collected... | reverse complement strand
CCATGGTCCGGTTGGTTGTCCAGGATAGGGACTCTCGGAGCACATGCCAACCCTTTCTCAACAACCACGGGAGCCACCGTCAGAAACCTTCGAGATCTCGACTAATTGCTCACGCTCCTAGTCGTCTAGTTCTTTGTAGATCATGGTCTCTGGCAACTGGTCATTTAGTCCCAGTGCGACGAGCGTTCGCTCAACGACGAAGTCTACGACCGACTGTATTGAATCGGTGCCGAGATAAAACGGCGGGTGCGGCGGCAGGATGGTCACAGCGTGTCGCGCTAGTGTCGCCATATTCTCCAGATGAACGGCTGTCAGGGGCGTCTCGCGAGGAACAATTACGAGTGGACGTCTTTCCTTCAACGTCACGTCCGCGGCCCGCCGAAGGAGGTTGTCGGCAGCCCCGTGAGATATCGCCGCCACGGTCGCCATGCTGCACGGCGTCACGACCATGCCTGCCGTCGGAAACGAGCCGCTAGCTATCGGTGCGGCCAGGTCACCGACGGGATAGTACCTGAAGTTCTCCGAGTCGGCCCAGCGTTCGAGAGCCACGCCAAAGGACTCGTCCATCTCCTGCTGCCAAACCATACGTGCCGCCGCCGTGGCGGTCGCGATGACTGGCTGTTCCATCGATAACAGGCGCTCGACCGTCGCGCGGGCGAGTAAAGACCCGCTGGCTCCCGAGATGCCGACGACGACGGGATAATTGCCGTTTGCGGTGTTCATAACGAGTTAAGGGTACTACACCGACCCGCGCATAGGTCGGCTCGGCCTGTTGGGCACCGCTGGTGGTGTCCTTAGAATTCGAGAACCGAAACGACGGTGCCCACGAAGACGCTAAGCGATACGAAGGCGTTCGTCCTCATGAAGGCGATGCCCATCCGTGACAAGTCTGTCGGCGAGACCATACGGTACTTGTATACCATGACAGCGGCTGCTACGGCGCATCCCAGGTAGTACGGGACGGCGAGTTCGAGAAGTGCTCCAACTCCTACGAGACAGGCGACGGCCAAGATATCGAGAGTCCGTGCAACACGAAACGCTCCAACGACGCCGAAGCGCCTGGCGACTGAGTACAGACCTTGCTTTGTGTAAAACTCATGGTCCTGCGCATGGTAGAGAATGTCGAAGCTCGCAGCCCACAACGCCACAGCGGTCGACAGAAGCACCGGTTCCCAGGTGAGACTGCCCCTCACTCCAATCCATGCAGCAGACGGTGCAATCGCCAGCGCCCAGCCAAGGAAAAAGCTGGCAGCCCAAGTGAACCGCTTCGCGAATGGGTAGAAAATCAGATAGCCAGCTGCGACGGTGGCCAGCGCCAATGCCAGGGTGTTGAGCTGCGCTGCCGCAATGAAAAACACCACGGCTGCGACTAGCGCCAGTGCCGTCATGTCGGAGAATCGAAGCATTCCCGCAGGAAGATGCCGCATTGCTGTCCTGGGATTACGTGCGTCGATGTGCCGGTCAACTATGCGGTTGGCGGACATGCCCAACGTGCGGGCGCTAACCATCGCGACAGTGATCCACGCGAATTGACTCCACGTGGGCCACCCATCCGCCGCCAGCACCATCCCGGAATAGGCAAACGGAAGCGCGAACACACTCTCCTGGAACTTCACGGCATCCAGGAACCGAGGAATGCGCTTCAGCAAAGGGTCAACGACGGTGTCTATATCCCGAGCTTGCTCCACTTGCTGTCCACTATGTCTTTGATCTCTGAGCTCATCACAATCTCCGGTGGCCAGTCGCGGCTCAACCCTTCTGAACGTCCCTTGGCCGTAGCGTCAATTCCAACCTTGCTGCCGTAGCGTGGAGTCGAAGACGCGTGATCGAGGTCGTCCGTTGGCCCGTCTACGAAGAGGATGTCACGGCGCGGGTCGACGTTTGCTCCGATACGCCAAGCGACTTCCGACAGGTCGTGCACGTTCACGTGCTCATCGAACACGACGACGGCTTTCACAAGCATCATTTGTCCGATACCCCACAGGGCGTACATGACCTTGCGGGCGTGGCCAGGGAACTCCTTCTTCATCGATACGAGCACGTAGTTTGTAAAAATCCCCTCGGCCGGCATGTTGTAGTCAACGACTTCAGGCAGCGTCAATTGCAGCGCAGGGAGCATGATGCGCTCGCTCGCCTTGCCCATGAAGTAGTCCTCAGTTGGCGGCCTGCCAACCATGGTCGTCGGGTAAATGGGGTCTTTCCGATGGGTAATTGCCTCGACGTGGAAGACAGAATAGTCGTCCTCCAGTGAGTAGTAGCCGGTGTGGTCGCCGAAGGGCCCTTCAGAGCGCAGCTCTCCCGGTGTTACATACCCTTCGAGAACGATCTCCGCATGTGCGGGCACTTCGAGGTCAATCGTCTTGCACTTGACCATCTCCACCGACTCGCCGCGAATGACTCCCGCGACAACCAACTCATCCAGATCGGGTGGCAGCGGCATGGAGCCCGACCACATCGTCACCGGGTCTCCGCCGAGAGCGACTGCCACGTCGAGGCGCTCTTTGTTCTGGGCCTCGCTCTCACGGAAGTGATGCGCCCCGACCTTGTGACTCTGCCAGTGCATCCCTGTCGTGCGTTCGTCGTAAACCTGCATGCGGTAGGTACCTACGTTCCTGTTCCCTGTAACCGGATCACGGCTGATGACCAGGGGAAGCGTGATAAAGCGTCCGGCATCGAGCGGCCAGCATTTCAAGATGGGAAACACGTTCAGGTCAATGTCGTCACCCGTTATGACGACCTCTTGGCACGGTGCCTTGCTCACGAGCTTAGGCCGTGAACGAGCTATACCAGCCAAGTCACCCAAGGCCTTGAGCTTCCCGACAATCCCCGCCGGCGGCCCCTGCACCATACCGAGCAGCTTGCGTACCCGCTCGGTGATCTCGTTGACGTCCTCTACTCCCAATGCCCAAGCCATGCGTTGATGAGTACCGTACAGGTTGATCGCAACGGGCGTCTGGTATCCTTCGACGTTCTCGAACAGGAGCGCGGGACCGCCCGACTTGATCGCGCGATCTGTAATTTCGGTGATTTCGAGGTCGCGACTGACCTGCTCGGTTACACGCCGTAACTCTCCCTTGTCTTCAAGAAAATCGATGAATTCTCTGAGATTTTTGAATGCCATCTAGTTGCCGGTCAGTCCTGTTTACCTGCTGCCAGCCGCAGCTCGGTAGAAGAAATGTCACGTCGGAAACGGCTCGTCGGTATGGGCTTTAGTATATCCTCGAAACCGTCCGGCCTTGAAACGTCCGCGAGGGTACGAAACACACCTTGATCCATCCTGCCTGCGACGAGAAATCGACAGCCCGACTGTCGAACGCTGTCCATTGCGGCCAGCATCTTTGCCTCGTCACCACCGTAGTACTTGGGCTCGAATAGCCTCACCGCCGTATCGTAACCAATTACGAAGGTGCAGCCCGGTAGAACTTGGGCCTTCCCGGCGAAGGTTGGGGCCCTCATTAACACCACATCATACTTTCCGGCGAACTGCGCCAACCTGGTTCGTACCTCTGTAGCCCTTAATGCAGGCTTATCGACGTTCGTCACGGAAATCTCGAACGTCACCGGATTCGCAACCAATTCAGACGCCGCTGCCGCTAGTTCCTGGTGCCCAACGTGCAGAGGATCGAATGATCCCGACAAAACAGCTCCCGCGACCTTGCCGTTCTCGGTGATTCTGCCATCTACGTCGATGAGTACGCTGTCGAGGACACCATCCAGGAGTAATGTGATGGGATCGCCCGAACCCTGCACATCTATGTGTTCCGGAGAAGCCAGGGGAATGGTCAAGTCGAATTGTAGGTCGGAAGCTTCAGCTAGCGCCCGTAAGATGAGTAGGCTGACGATTTCATCCTCAGCTTCTCTGTCCCGGAGGCCCTTCGTCAAAACTATGCTGTACGTAACCATGCTATCCGCTGTGCATCGAGAAACATAAGCACGATGATCGCCCCTCTTTGGACGATCTGTAGCAATGGCGGCAGTACAGCCCAGTCCGATCACTGGCGAGAAATCATCAGCCAGTAGCGTGGCGCGTTCGAATGCGCGTCTGGCCATCAGTTCCGCATTCGTTATAGTGACGATCTTCTCAAGAAGTCGTTGACCAAGGAACTCCGCTAACGACGGTTCAGAATACGGCACCAGAACCTCAAGCATCGTCCTCGACGCCCCAGGGACCGTCAGCAGCCAGGATATCGCTTGCGCCCCGCCGCCGGTCACGACAAGCACAGATGCTGTCGAACTCGCGTGGATCCGTTCGATGAGATTGAGTGTCTGAGCATTCATACGCACTTCCGATTCGACCTGCCTGTATCAACCTAAGCATACCAATAAACATATATCGCGAATTCCCATGAAGCAAATCGGGGGCCCCGTTGGCCCCCGATTTGAAGTTTATGACAAGTTGTAGTCACTCAATCTATGGTTAAGTCGCCACAACCACGCGCCTACGCAAGTACACAACCATCACTGTAGCGACCATCAGTACAGTGGCCAACAATCCGATAACGAATCCGATGATCAGTCCGATGCCCCGCGGTGGAACCGGCGTAATCTGTGCTGCTCCGGTCTGACTGTCAACCCGGACTACAACGGATGCAGGGTCGTCCGGCGCGATAACAGGTACCGTCACTCGAACGGTATCTCCCGCAGGCACCGTCACAGACCTCTGATCGACAACCACCCCTCCAACCTCAACTTCAAGGTCGACTACTATCGGAGCCGTACCCGGGTTGGTAATCGGTATCGTAACCACGATCTCGTCCCCAGAAGCCGGGTTCAGATTACTGAGTTCGATATCACCTAAAATCGGCTCCGAAGGCGCTATCGTCGCGACCGGCGCCACAGCCGGCGTCGCCACATCCGGCGTCGGAACAGCGGTCGATATCGGTCTCGGTGTGTTTGTCGGAATTGGCGTAAAGATCGGCCTCGGCGTATGAGTCGGGATTGGAGTAAATGTCGGCCTCGGTGTGCTTGTTGGCGGCACAGCGAAGGTCGGTATCGGTGTTCGAGTCGGAACTGACGTGAAGGCCGGCCTCGGCGTATGAGTCGGGATTGGAGTAAATGTCGGCCTCGGTGTGCTTGTAGGGTTTGCTATCGTTGTGGCAGTTGCGACTGCTGTAGGTGTAGCAGTTACTGTCGATACGACTGCGGTCGGTGTAGCAGTTACTGTCGATACGACTGCGGTCGGTGTCGCCGTTGGTGTCGCCGTCGGCACCTGCACTAACAGAGGTTGCTCAGATATTTCACGTCCAACACGAATCTCATACGTGCCCGAAGTGTTGAGCGTTATAGGGAAATCTACCGTTATCGTCGCTCTCGCACCGATCACGATTTGGTCTGTCTGATTGATCTGACTATTCACCCACAGATTAGCAAAATAGGTTGCGGGTTCATTCGTCTGGTTTGTCACGTCTACCGATACAATCGACTGATCATACTGGCTAATAACTGGAGGGTCAAATCTCAGATTACTCTCTACAAACGTGACTGTGGGAGCTTCAGTGCTGCCGTGAATAGCCCACAGAGAGAAACCGGGGATCGTTACTGTGTAGAAAACACGCTCATCGTCCTCGCGGATGCGCTTCGATACCGCCGGGACCCAGGAGTTCGTATCAACCTCGTAGCGGCTGAATTGCATTGACCATTCATGTACTTGGTTCGAGCGCAACCACTGCTTGTCGACAAACATTGTAACGTGAGCCGCCATAAGATCGTCGTTCGTGAAATTTTGCGGCTCGATATTTATATACTCAAAGTTGATTCTGCCCGTTGGTAGTTGGGGCACGTCAGCCGGAAGTGTCAGTACGTCGGCGATGTTGGTCTTAGCGCCGACTATCGAAGCAGCATACCGAGCCAGGATATTGTCAATTGGTGCGGGCGAGCCAACGTCCTGCCAGGTACCGGTACCAGTAGGATCCTCGCCTTCTTGCGGGCCGTTTTCAGGAACCCACGGTCCAACAGGGATTACTCCACCCAACTGGCTCAAACACGCACGATTCTGAGCCGGGCCCACGAGCGCGGCACCGGTTGAACCCGCATCGGCTTGTGCCGAAGACCCAACCGCACTACCGATCGGGCCCGCCTTTCTATCGACGGCTACACAGACCAAATCACCCGTAGCGGCGCTATTCGTTTTTGCCGAACTCGCAAGAGCTCGACCGGTACCTTCTGGGTTCTGTTCCGCGCTGTCGGCCACGACGTTACCCATCGTAATGGCATCTTGAACGGCTCCTGTGGCGATTACTCGACCGATGACACCAGGATCTTTGCCTGAAGCGTCCGCTATGATGCTGGCCGTCGTGCTTAGGTCGCTACGACCTGCGACAAGAATCAAGGTGCTCACCAGGGCTTCGTCTTGTTTGCCGGACTCGACCAGGATATTACCCGCAGCGGCGGTATCGTGCTTACCCGACTCCACGATCAATCGTGCACCGATTTCGTTGTCTTCGCGGGCTGCCCCGTTCAACACTCCCGCAGCCACCACAGCGTCTAGTTTCGCGACCTCGTTTAGGGTTTTGGCGATCGCCTCAGCATCCGTCTCTGCCGCCTCTTTCACGGCCCGCGCGGCCGCACCAGCATCGAGGTTTTCCAGGGCAATTATGATATCGCCAGCACCTTCACCGGAGTCGCGAGCGATCGTGAGAAGGGTTCGACCCGCGGCTTCCGGGTTCGCCTCAACCACCTGTCTAAAGGCTTCAGTAGCTTGGCGCCGGTTTGCGGAGAATGACGCCCTGAATACCTTTGCCACCTCCTTGATCTGTTCGTCAGTGGCGGTTTCACTTATCTCTTCAAATATTTCGGTTACGGGGACCGGCGTCACCGTTGGAGGAAGTCCCTCTATCGGCGTAGTCGGCACCAATGGTGTAGCGATCGGAGTCAGCGCCTCACGGGACGGGGCGACCGGAATAAACAGATCGACAAAGCTTACCCCGGCAATCTCGAAAGTCGGATTAGTCGGGCCGCTGTCCGGCAAAAAATCGTTCGGATTGACCGGGTTTCGCTCTGTGGCCGCAATCCCCTCGACCGAAAAGAAGATGTCCTGACCAGGTACTCCGCCCTGTATTCCAGGTGTCGCGGGATCTTCGGCTTTGACGAAGAACGGGGCAGAGGGAGCCCAATACTCGCCTGTCGCGAGCGTCAGAACGTTTCCTCCGGCAAAGTCCGTCCCCATAATCGAAGCCTCAACCTTGAATCCGGGACCTAGAGGAACACCGTCATTATGCGAGGTACCGACAAATACTCTTCCAACGAACTGATGGGGTGGCTGAGGTAAAGCCTGCACAGTCGACTCGCTGATCACGAAAGACGCTACCAGCGCTACTACTAGTGCAAGGGTGACACTTCCGACGAATAATCCATTCGATTTCGTCAATATTCGTAGCCTTTATCCGGGCCGCCAACTAGCGTTCTCAGCATCTGCAGTTGGCGGACGGCGATTTGATACACGTCCGTCCCTTAGATATTCCACCGGTTCCTCGACGAGGCACCGACCAAAGAATTACTCCCCATGCCCGGTTCAGCTTCATAGCTTTCACCGAGCACGGGGATGTAGTCCCTTAATCTAGTCCCGAATAATTTACTCTGGGCCCGTCGCTACCAGGGTCGGAGAACCGCTGCTCACGCGTACCCAGTACGCCAACTCAGGCCTCAGCATACCCGGTGGTGTGAACTGGCTATCCGAAGATGCCGACTCAGTCACTGGCCCTATCGAGAAGTCCACGTCTATGCCTCCAGCATGAATCGGTGTCGCTTGCCGCTGGTGCGATACTGCCGAACTGAAGATCGCTCTGAAATCGCCGCCCGAGCCCTGGAATACGGTGTCGAACGCCGTATCGGCGGAAATGTGCGGTGCGAGTAAGTTGAAGCCAATGTTTAGCACCTTACTCGGTGGGTTCAGCGGCGAATTCGTCGTCGAATCGATGAATGAGCCTCTGACGTTCATGCGAACAGGAACGTCGTAGTTAAGACCTCGAACATTAACACTCTCGAAGACATCCACGTCACCACCGGCCGCATCAGCCACCGTCGGCCGCGTCTTGATGATCATGCCCTGGAACGGAGTAATCTGTGTCACGCTTCCGCCGCCAGCCGTGCCAAGGATCGGGTCCGCCGTGTTGTACATCTTCCAGAGGCCACCCTGATAAGTAAAGACCGTCTGAATTACGTCAGCAAGGGTCGCTGCCCGGTCGTTGCCAACCTCCATGATTCGATCATGGAATCCCGGTGCCGTTCGCACGCCCTGTCCGAATACTTCCGTGAACTCGTCGTTATCCGCGTCGGGCACAAGTCCTACACCAGTGAAGTTCAGGCCCGGGTTGAGGAAGAAGTTCCTGTTAGTTCTGGCGTCCAGCAGGTTCACCGTTGCCTGCGGCGATTGGCCGCCCACGGTCGCCGTTACCGTCGAAATACCCTCAAGCTGCCCTTCGGGCACCTGACCGAGGTACACGGCGTCGGTAATCTTGGAGCGTATCCTGTCAAAGTCGTGGGCCATCGCGAGGAAGCTCAGGCCGTCGTTGCCCAAATTCAATTGCTCCATCGCAGCGTTATTGACGTTGAGGAGGGTCATCGTGACGTTACCGCCCTCGCCAGCGTTCTCGTCGCCGTCGCTGGCCGCGACGAAGAACCAGTCACCAGGCAGCAACTCACCGAGGCTGCTAATTCCAATGACCCTTACCACCGGCTCATTGTCGTAGATCGTCAGCAGACCGGAGCCATCTTCGATGGTCGCCGGTGTGTTCGGCGTTGGCGCCGCTTCGCCGCTGTCAGTCTCGACTGTCGCACCATGGATCAGTATCGTAGCCGACTCTACATCCTCCTCCTCATTATCGTCAATGATGTCGACGGACAAAGAGCGTATTCCCGATTCATCCGGGCCCCAATCCAAAGTATCGACCGTTGCCGTATAGTCCACGTCACCGGTGGCCGTACCCGGGCCGGTGCTAACGTCGACGCTTACACCCTCGGTATTCGCGCCTGTCAATTCCACGTCGACACTTATCGTGCCATCAGCTTCGTTCACGACCTTATTCGTCACCTTCAGCGACGGCGATCCGTCGTCGTCGATGATGGTAACGGTCGCGTATGAGGACGAGCCGAAAGGTATCGTCGCCTCGCCGTTAGTACCAGTCAAAACTATGTCGAAGGTTTCCGAGTGCTCGTCGACAATGTCGTCGAGAATACCAATGCTGATCTGCACAACTTGTGTTAGCGGCGGTGCCGAGAGATTTAGATCAGGAGTGAAGGTTTCCGTATTGCTGTCACCGACGAAGTCCGAAACACGACCCGTAGGCGTAGCGGCGTTGTCAATCGCTTCGCCCGCCGTAGTACCCGTCTCCCAATCGACACTCGCCACTAGCAACGTCTGTCCTGTTAGCACGATGGAGACAACCGCCTGGGGCGGATCACTGCCCTCGGATAACGTCACGCCGACCACACTGGCGACAGGGATGTCGTCTTGGTCGTCGATATCAACATCTTCCGTAGAGTCGGCATTGGAGATCACAGAGTTTGCGATCCCAGATACGTTCAGCACCGCGTCCACTATTTCGACAGTAAACGTTTCCACGCCCTCGCGGACAACATCGTTGAAAATAACGATATTGAAGGCTTGGTCCGTGTCCCCGGTCACCGGACCAAGAGTTACCGGAATGATTTTTATGGGGAAGTCGCTGCCACCTGCCGCACTACCGTCCGAAGTCCGTAGCGTTACCTGCGAAGGTAGAAGGTCATCCGCATTAACCAGTGTGACAGTCGCAACGACCTTGGCCCCGGCGGCCTCATCCACTGAATTAGTGTCTACTGACAGTTTCCACGTCGGGCCCTGGGTCAAATTAACTTCAACTATATTGGACACTCGACCAGTGTTATCCCTCAATTGGTAAGTGAACACGGCCGTGCCTACAAATAGTCCAGGATCGTAATCGAACGAACCGTCGGCATTGAAAGTTAAAGTACCTTCCCCTGCCGGAACATTACCAACAAGCTCCGCCGTGAATGTTGCGTTCAGGTCTGGGTCGATGTCATTAGTCAAGACCCCTGGTTCTGACACACTAAGTAACTGCCCGGGAACTACTGGATAGACGTCGGCAACGGCGAGCGGATCGTCTTCAACGTCCGCAACGTTAATCGTCACCGTGACCTCAGCACCGACCAACTCCCGTGACGAACCCGCCATCCACACAGGCTTATACTTGAAGTCGTCTTGCCCGAAGAAATCGTCGTGCGGTGTGTACTCGAACCCACCATCACTGTTCGCCGCATTGACGACCAGAACACCATTGGCCGGTGTGAGCGTAATCCGTGCCGTCAGGTTCCCAATCGGGGCGTCATCGTTGCCCAATACACCAGGCGCGGGCACCACAAACGCGACTGGAGCAACGTCGTCAGCCTCATCAGTGTTGTAGGTGTCCGGCTGGCCAACCGGCGCGTCGTCATTTTCGATGGTTACCGTCGCCGTATCGTTAGTGATGGCTACCGAATCGCCGCTAGCCGTTGTCGGGTTCGACAGAACCACGGTAAACGTTTCGTCGTCTTCAAATAGGTCGTCACCGTTAACCGTCACCGAGACCGTTACCGATGACTCCGATGCCAGAATCGTCAATCCGGCGAGGGCGTTGATAACCGCGCTCCCGTCGAAGTCGACGCCTTCTTCAGCATCTGGACCTGCGGTCGTTACGTTAAAGTCGATATCGAGCTCGGTCAGACCGGTCTTCACGACCGTGAAGTTGACGTCTGTCGTGTCAGTCGCATCTCCCTCCGGCGTGGATGCCGTCGTGGCCGCAAACGTCAATGTCGGCGCGGGCTCCGCATCCTCAATCGTGACGGTTGCCGTGCCGGCCGTATTGCTTATATTTGACTCGTCGGCAGGCAGGTTGTTGGTCAAAGTGAGAGTAAACGTTTCGTCAAGTTCATCGCCATCACCCGTGACGAACGCCAGTGGGATTGACTGACTTGACGAGCCGCTCAGGAATGTCAATGTTTGACTAACAGCGGTGTAGTCCGTTCCCTCTTCTGCCGTGCCCTGAGCCGACGCGATATTCACGGTCAAAT
>Ga0114996_10008943_pt1 | contig 11043 bp, 6 predicted proteins | sample ArcticOcean_MG_C_4_FD_87039 | JGI IMG/M metagenome (GOLD analysis project Ga0114996, IMG submission 87039) | Marine microbial communities from western Arctic Ocean - ArcticOcean_MG_CB4_134 | ecosystem: Environmental > Aquatic > Marine > Oceanic | place: Arctic Ocean: Canada Basin | collected... | reverse complement strand
GCTGCGAGAGGCGACCTCGCCGTCGTGGTTGGTCGCGACCGGCGAAGTGGTGCCGTGGGATGTCTTCCTGCTCAGCGACGCCGGACTGACCTGGGGCGAGCGAAACTTGCACGTCCTCGGCAAGCGACTCGCCGAAGGGCATGCCGGGGCGCTGTTCGCCTACAACACGGGGCTCTCCGGCACGTCGCTGCCCGTGATGTCGCATCTGGCCCGGGAGTCGGGCGGAGCGGTCTTCTCGATCACCAGCGAAGCCGAAATCGCCAAAGCGTCTCGTGCTCATCGCACGCGACCGTGGCAGTTGGTCGGTATGGAGGTCGAAGGGGGCAGCGATCTGCTGCTGGCCGGGCGACCCAAGACGATCTACGCGGGTCAGCAACTGACGCTGGTCGGTCGTGGCGTGCCGAAGGCAAAAGCGCCGATTAAGATCACGCTGCGTCGCGGCAAGCAGAAAAAGACGGTCGAGGTAACGATCGATCAACGGGTCGCGTCGGACCTTGCTCCGCGAAGTTACGGCCAAGTGGCGGTCGGGCAGCTTGAATCGCTCGGCAGTTTCACCGAACAGATGTCGGTCGCCTATGCCCGACATTTCCGCGTGACGGGCCAGACCTGTTCGCTGTTGATGCTCGAGACCGAGGCGGACTATAAGCGGTTCAACATCAAGCCGGAAGACGACGAGTTTGTGGTCAAGAGCAGCCCCACGACCAAGGTGATCACCGCCGCTTTTAAGAAGGCGGGCAATCTGCTGACCGATGGCAAAGCGAGCTTCATGGCCTGGCTGGCGAAGATGGAAAAGATGCCGGGTGTCAAATTCCGTGCATCGCCCGCGCTGAAGGTGGCAATCGACTCGCTCCCCAGCGAATCGTTCGACGTGAAAGTGAAACCGCTCCGCTGCAAGCAGCGCACCTGGGGCAAGACCGACGGCAAGTTGCGAGAGCAGCTCTCGCTCGGCAAGCTCGACTATGACGTCCTACAAAAAGAAGCCCAACGCCGGATGAGCAAGCATAGCGAGGCCGATGCCTTGCGAGTGCTCAGCAGCCTGATCGAGCACTCGCCCGGCAATCTGGTGCTGGCCCGTGATGTGGCCTACTCGGCGATCGAGTGGGGGCTGTCGGGTCAGGCATATCATCTGTTGCATCGGGTCGCGGTGGCTCGTCCGTACGAACCGCAGATGTATTTGGCGATGGCCCAATCGCTCTCGGACAGCGGCCACAACGATCTGGCTTTGTTGTACTATGAGGTCGCTTCGAGCGGCACGTGGGACGGTCGCTTCCGCGAGTTCAAGCGGATCACGGCGGTCGACTATGTCCATTTCCTGCGGCAGGTCGCCAGCGGCAAACGGAAGACGTTGCTGAAAGATTACGCAGCGGCCCGGCTGGAGCGGCTCGACAAAGAGGTGAAGCTCGACAAGTCGGACGTGCTGATCACGATCGCCTGGAACACCGACGGCACCGACGTCGATCTGCATGTGACCGAGCCGACCGGCGAGGTCTGTTTCTATCAGAATCGCAAGACGCGAATCGGCGGCACGATCACGCAGGATTGCACGCAGGGTTTCGGCCCCGAGATGTACACGCTGCCCACGGCTCGTCACGGCAAGTACAAGGTGCAGGTGAAGTACTTTGCCAAGGATCGCAATCGCATCGGCACGCGAACCAAGGTGCTGGCCAGCATCTACGAAGGCTGGGGCACCCCGCAAGAGCGCGTGATGCGAAAAGCGGTGACGCTGACCACCGGCAAACAGATGCACGACATCGGGATGGTGGGAGTGGAGAAGTAGTGGGGGGGCATGGATCGGGTAGCACTGATGATTTTTGCGGAGTCGACGTCGTGACTTGATTCGACAAACTCGCAAAATCGTCAGTGTGGCGCAGCCACCAGAGGAGATGCTCTGCTCACGATCCTCCCGTTGCCGAAGCAACACCGACGATTTTCCGGTGACGACTAACGAAGTGGAAAGCCCCTCGCGGAAAAATCATCGCTGCCACCCGGCACGATTGAGCATTACTCGAACTGCAACGCCAACAACATCTCTTTCACGTCGGTCATCGCGATCGTGTCGCGCTCGATCGCGCGGGATGAGCAAACAAACACCGGCCCGTCGGTTTCTTCTCGACCGGCGATCGGCAATCGCCCGTGACTGCCGCGAATGATTGATGCATCGAGCGAAATCACGTCCATGTAGTAACGCATGCCGAGTTTCTTCTGGGCCAGTCGTCGGGCGATGCGCAGCTTTGGCATCGACAGCGCCGGATCGAGTAGCAATTCGACCGGATCGTAGCCCGGCTTGCGGTGGATGTCGACCGTACGGGCATAGTCAGGCGCGAGCGCGTCGTCGAGCCAGAAGTAATAGGTGAACCAGGCGGTCGGCGCGGCCACGGCGACTAGTTCGCCGCTGCGAGGATGATCGAGCCCGACCGCGGCCTGTTGCTGGCGATCGAATACCTGCTCGACGCCGTCGGTCGCGCGAAGCAGCCGGGCTACGTCGGACACATCGCGGTGGTCATGCACATAGACGTGTGCGACCTGATGATCGGACACCGCGAACGCTCGTGACTCGCCATAGTCGAGCGTCTCCCAGCCGAGTGGCTCGCGACGAGCGACCAGATAGCCGTGCTCGCGTAACACGCGATTGATATGGACCGGTTGATCAACCTCAGTGATTCCGTACTCAGAGAGAACAACCACCTCGGCACCGCGCAGCCGCGCCGCGTCGATCACTTTGCCGGCCTCAGCGTCGACGGCGCCAATGTCATCGTCAATACGCGGATCGGCCGGCCCAAATCGCTGCAGGTTGTAGTCGAGATGCGGCAGATAGACCAGCGTGAGCGTCGGGTCGTGATCCTCGATCACGTCGACCGATGCATCGGCGATCCACCGCGTGCTGCTGATATCGGCCCCGGGTCCCCAGAACTTCAGCAGCGGGAACATGCCATGTTTCGCCTGGAGTGTGTCTCGAAGCTCGGGCGGATGGCTGTGACTGTCGAACAGCTTGCGTCCGTCGGCCGGATAGCTGGGACGCGGCGTGACGGACCAGTCGACCGGGGCGTACATGTTGTACCACCAGAACATCTTGGCGGTGGTGTAGCTGGAATCTCTCAGCCGACCGGCCTCATAGATCCGCTCGCCGCCGACGAGCCGGTTCGACTGGCGCCAGAGCCAGACCTCGGCCAGATCGCGAAAATACCAGCCGTTGGCCACGATGCCATGTTCTCGCGGCATCGCTCCGGTAAGCAACGTCGACTGGGCCGTGCAGGTCACCGCCGGCAACACCGTGCCCAACGGGCGGCTAAAGCCCTCGGCGGCCAGCCGCGAGATGTTCGGCGCTTGCGGCCCGAGCATCTCGGGCGTCAGCCCCACGACGTTGATCACGACCAACGGTTTTGGCATCGCACGTGAAAAAAGAGGTGCGTCCCCTTTTTCTCCTTGAGGTTGTATCGAGCGGAAAACTCTAGTATATCAGCCGCCGGGTGGGCCTTGTAGTTTGGCCTGGCCCGTAAAAATGCCCAGGATATCTCGACGGAGCGTCAGCCGTGAACGATCAACAGCCCCGCGAACACTTCATTCCGCTGCGCAAATCGGAACTGGAAGGCCTGCTAGCATCGCGGCTGGAGGGCGGCGACGACCGGCGACGATTCGGCGAATTGTGCCGAATGCTCGAAGCGACGTTTCACTTCGAGTACCACGAGCGACTTGAACGACTCAAGGACGCCTATTCCGCGTTTGATCCCGACGCGGACACGCGGCGGCTGACTTCTTGTGATGCGGCGGACCTAAACGCACAACTCGACACGTTGTTCGGGGAGTTTCTTGATCTGCTCGAGCGGGCCAACTTTCGCCGGCTAACGCAGGACGATGTGGACGCAGCGCTCGCCTCGGCGAGCGACTGGGGGATGAATCTTTCGGTCGACTTCGAGTGCTTCGAGCGGCTAGAGATCTTTGCCCGAGGCGATGTTACCCAGCAGCGTGAGCGTCGGCGACCGTTGAACTTCTACCGTCGCGAGATGGTCGACGTGCCGACCTATCAGCGGTTGGTCGTGATTTTTCGGTTGAACGAACAAAGCGACAAGGCGGCCGGTGATCAGCGGCCCGTGTATCTGAAGATATTCAAGAACATTCCCCATGCGGACCTCGACATGCTGCTGCCCGGTACGACGGTCAAGATGACGCTGTTGGATCGGGCAAAGATTCTACTGCCGACGCTCTCGGGGATCGTGATCACGGCAACGAAGATTCTCAAAGGGGCGTTGGTGCTGGCGTTCGCCGGCGTGTATGGCCTGTTGGCGTTTATTGGACTAGTGGGCGGCACGGTCGGCTATGGGGTGAAATCGTTCTTCGGCTATTTGCGGACGAAGGAGAAGTATCAGCTTAGTCTGACGCAGAGCCTGTACTTCCAGAATCTCGACAACAACGCCGGGGTGTTGTTCCGGCTGTTGGACGAGGCCGAAGAGCAAGAGTGTCGCGAGGCGATGCTGGCCTATTTCATTCTCTGGCAGCACGCCGGCGAAGAAGGCTGGACCGAAGAGCGACTCGATGACGAGGCAGAAATGTTGCTACGTGAGGCGATCGGGCTAGACGTCGACTTCGAGGTCGACGACGCGCTCGCCAAGCTGCGTCGGCTTGGGATCATCGAGACCACCGCCCAAGGCCGGTTGCGTGCGGTTCCGATCAAAGAGGCGCTCGCGCGACTTGACGCCGCGTGGGATAACTTCTTCGACTACCACAACACGCCGAGCATTGTGCCGGCGCCGCAGTTTCGAGATTCCACGAAGACCGATGCTGCCTAACGCAAAGTCTACCCGCCGGACCGCTTCGGAATCGTGAACGAATAGAGCACCACGACGATGCCGGCCGAGGTGAGCATCCAGGGAACCCATTCGGGCGGACGAATGTCACGGGTCTGAAACACGGGGACTCCGTCAGCGGCCGGTGCGCCGGCTGAAACAATCACGGCTCGGTCGAGCACCATGAATTCCAGACCGAGTATGACGACGAAGATGCCCATCGCCAAGAAAAAGGAACGAATCATATTATCATCCTCCTGATGAAGCCCGTCGCGCTGGCCTTTGCAAAAACATTCCGTCAAGACCGCCCTACGGTGTCGTTATCGACGTCGCTTTGTCGCAGACTAAAGGGCGATCAGCCTCGCACCACCCACCGCGAAAGACGGATGCGTCGGTTGTGCCGATCGTCACGAATGGTGCGGCACAGGGGGAAGTGGCAGCGATGATTTTTCGCGAAGGGCGTTCTACTTCGCCAGTCATCACCGGAAAATCATCGGTGTTGCGTTGGCAACAAGAGGATCACGAGCAGAGCAACTCCTCCGATGGCTACGCCACACTGACGATTTTGCGAAACGGTCGGATCGAGTGGCGACGCTGACTCCGCAAAAATCATCAGTGCTACCCGATACCCGATTGAATTAGCCACACTGACGATTTTCCGAAACTGTCGGTTCGAGTGGCGACGCCGACTCCGCAAAATCATCAGTGCTGCCCGATACCCGATTGAATTGGGCGCTCGCAGCGACTTGCCGGTCGCGGGGGTGAGAGCGTATCATTTCATTAGGACGGCTTCGTTTTGATGACAATGTGGCCGAGTTTCGGGCGATGACTGGCTGTAGGAGGAACGTCTATGTTTTGCTGCGATAACAGAGCGACATTCGCGCCGGCGACGATCTTGGTGGTTGTTCTTGGCGCGGGTCTGTGCGGATTACCATGCCAAGCGGCTCCCAGCAAAAAAGCTGCCGAAGCGAATCGGACGCTGGTCGGCGCGGGACTCGTGCAGGAGGGCTTTTGGTGGCTTACGAGAGAGGAAGTACGGCTGCGCCGACGATTGACTGAGTTGAGCCCTCTCGTGAGGCGTCTCCAAACCGCTCGCCGACAGTTAGATACCGTGTTGCAGAAAAATCACCAAGTCGGGGTTCAACTTCAGCGCGCCGAAGCCGCGCAGAAAGAAGCCCAACGCCTTCTCAACGCGAACACCGCCAAGGGAACTGCCCGGCGACAGTTTGAAGCCGCAGAAAAACGAGCCTCGCAGGTCGTCAAGATATTGCAGCAGCGGTTTGTCAGGACGGACCAGCTTGGCCAGAGCGGTCCTGTGCGACAATCCGTGACGGAACTGATGAAAGTTCAACTCGTGTTGGCCGGCGCGACGGACCGAATTCGCTCAGACGTAGCCAGCGTCGAAGCGCAATCTCAGCAGTTGAAGCGGGATCGCGACGTCATTCAGGCGCTGAAACTTCTGGGCCCCAAGCAGCGGCTGGGACCCTCGAGGAACTACCTTAAGGATCTTGTGCGTACGGCGGATGCCGAGCGAAGAGCGGTCGCCGATGGCGTGCCGTTTTATCGTGAGGGGAATCGGATCCGGCTGAACGTGCGAGTCAACGAGTCGGCTGACGCCACGTTCACTTTTTCGCAAAGCGGCGATCCGACGGTGATTCCCGACAGCCTGTTGCGGGGCTCAGGGCTGGAAATATCGCCTAAAACACCGCGACAGCATTATCAGCGAGGGAATCGCAAGTTTGATGTTCGTGTGGTAACGATCCCGTACGTCCGCGTTGGGGATCACACGCTCAAGGACGTTCGTGCCCTGGTTTTGCCCCCGGAAGGCGAAGATCTTGGTGCTCGGATCAGTCGCGCGGCCTTTCATGACTTTAAGGTCCACGTCGATGGCCAGCGGCTGCGGATTCGCTTCGAGCCACCGGCCACCGACAAGAAAAAACGATGAGCCCTACGATTGCCGTCTCCCCTCGCATGCGGCGTCGGTTTGTAACGGACGTGCGAGCCACGTGGTACCGCGGATCGTTCGGAACACGGACAATGGCCCTCTAAGGGAGAGTGACGCTGGACATTCGCCGCCTTGATGCCCGATGTTTTTGTTAGGGACCGCACGGAGGTTTGGTTGTTGACTGGCGGGGCGGTTCCTATAATGAGGTTGGAAGTCAAGTTTACCAGGGGTCTGGCGATTGGCCGATAAACCGATACTTTTGGTAGTTTCCGAGGCGGACGGGGGCGACTGCTCCGTCCCCTCGCAACTCGACGATCAGTACGAGGTGGTTCGCGTCGAGACGCCGCTGGCGGCTCTCTCGGAGATGGCCCGCCGACCACTGGCGGGTGTCTATGTCGACGCGGGGCATCTTGACGCGGCGCTGCAGATCGAGCGTCTGCTCGAAAGTGATCGCATTCTCGAAGGCATGCCCGACGGCGTCGTGCTGTTGGATTCGGACAACATCATCATCTGGGGCAATGGTCGGCTCCGCGAATGGGGTGATCGAGAGCGTGTCGTCGGCGAGAATTTCTATAGCGTCCTTGGTAGTCCCGAGATCATCGGCCCCGACTTTTGTCCGTTTCACACGGTGCTGGCGACCGGCAAGCCGAGCGGGTCGACGCTGCGGACCGCATCGAATCGCTATTACCAGATTCACGCCGCACCGGTCTGTGATCGACAAGGCCCGGCCATGCATCTGGTGGTTACGGTGCGTGATGTCACGAACGAGATGCTGCAGCAGCAGAAGCTCGAGGCGATTCACCGCGCCGGCATCGAGCTTGCCGACCTGACGGCCCAAGAGCTTTCCGAGATGTCGGTCGACGAGCGCATTGACCTGCTCAAGTCGAACATCTTGCACTATACCCAACACCTGCTCAGTTTCGACGTGGTCGAGATTCGGCTGCTTGACCAAGAGTCGAATCGGCTTTCACCGTTGTTGTCCTATGGCATGACCGCCGAGGCCGCAACGCGAGAACTCTATGCGAGTCCGCAGAACAACGGCGTAACCGGTTTCGTGGCTGCCACCGGCAAGAGTTATCTGTGCGAGGACACGACCGAGGATCCGCTCTATCTGCTAGGGTCCCACGACGCCAAGAGTTCGCTCACCGTTCCCTTGGTGTTGCACGACAAGGTGATCGGTTCGTTCAATGTCGAGAGCCCCCATGCGCGGGCGTTTACCGAGAACGATTTGCAGTTTCTAGAGATCTTCAGCCGCGACGTGGCGGTGGCGCTCAATACGCTTGAATTGCTCGTGGCCGAAAAGGCAAGCACGACACTCGAAAGCGTCGAGGCGATTCACAGCGCCGTGGCGCTGCCGGTTGATGAGATCCTCAACGAGGCCGTCAACGTGATGGAACGGTACATCGGCCACGAACCGCAGGTGGTCGAACAGTTACAGCGGATCTTGCGCAATGCTCGCGATATCAAACAGGTGATCCAACAGGTCGGCCAGCAGATGGCCCCCGCGCAAGCCGTCTCGCAAGGCGAAGTCGACGAGGACCACGAACGACTCTGCGGTCGCCGCATGCTGGTGGTTGACGAGGACGAGAACGTGCGAAGTGTCGCCCATAATCTCCTGGAGCGATACGGTTGTATCGTCGAAACTGCCCACGATGGCAACGAAGCAATGCGGATGGTTCGGGCAACGAACATTGACGGCGGGTACGATGTGATTTTGGCCGACATCCGATTGCCCGACATGAGCGGCTATGAATTCCTGGTGAAACTCAAAGAGGTTCTCGATCATCCGCCGCTGACGCTGATGACAGGGTTCGGGTATGACCCGGGCCATTCGCTGGTCAAAGCACGTCAGGCGGGCTGCATGGAAGTGCTCTATAAGCCATTTCGCGTGGACCAATTGCTCGAGACGATGATTCGCATCGTGACGACGACCGACGACGTGACACCCGCATAAGGCGGCTTGTTGCTCTTACGCGATGATCTTCTTCACGACGTTGCCGGCCACGCCAGTCAGGCGGAAATCGAGCCCCTGACGGCTTACCGCAAGTCGCTCGTGATCGATGCCTAATAGGTGGAGCATCGTGGCGTGTAGATCGTGGACGTGGAAGACGTCCTCGACGGCATGATAGCCGAGTTCGTCGGTGCCGCCATAGGTGATGCCGCCTTTGATTCCGCCGCCGGCCATGAAGCAGGAAAAACCCTTGATGTGGTGATCTCGTCCGTTGCCCTGGGCCATCGGCGTGCGGCCGAACTCACCACCCCAGATGATCAGAGTGTCGTCGAGCATGCCGCGTTGTTTGAGATCCATAATCAGTGCCGCGGTACCTTGATCGACTTCTTTGGCGGCGCCGGCGGCATTTTTCTTGACGCCACCATGATGGTCCCACCCGCGGTGATAGAGCTGAATGAAACGCACACCACGCTCGGCCAATCGTCGGGCAAGCAAACAGTTGGCCGCATATGACCCGTCGCCGCCCTTGGTGCCATAGAGATCGAGCACGCTCTTCGGCTCGGTCGAAATGTCGAGTAACCCCGGCACGCTGGTCTGCATCTTGAACGCCAATTCGTACTGCGTGATCCGCGTGGCGATCTCCGGATCGGAAAGCTCCTTGTCGGCGATGCCGTTCAGCGCGTTGGTCGCGTCGATCACGTCGCGTTGCCGTCCGCTAGTCACCCCTGGCGGGCGACTCACATAGAGCACCGGATCGCCGGCCGAACGGAACTGGACGCCCTGAAACTTGCTGTCGAGAAAGCCGCTGTGCCATTGTCGCGCCGCGATCGGTTGCGACTGGCCATAGCGACCGATCGAGGTCAGCACGACGTAGCCGGGCAGGTCGTCCGCTTCGCTGCCCAGTCCGTAAAGAAGCCACGAGCCGGCCGACGGTCGTCCCGGGGTCTTGGAACCGGTGTTCATGAATGTGTGTGCCGGGTCGTGATTGATCTGCTCGGTCACCAGCGAGTTGACGATGCACAACTCGTCCGCCACTGTGCCGAGATGCGGGAAGTTGGCGCAGATCTGCTGGCCCGACTGGCCGAACTTCTTGAACGGGTGTTGGGGGGCCAGGCAAGTGAGCTTCTTGCCTTGAAGCTGCGCGATCGGCTGCCCTTTGGTGAACGACACGGGCATTGGTTTGCCGTTCATTTCGGCCAGTTTTGGTTTGTAGTCGAGCGTCTCTAAGTGCGACGACCCGCCGGCCATGCAGAGATGAATGATCCGTTTAGCCTTAGCGACATGATGCAGTGGATTGACGACCCCGGTGGCTCGGTTTTCCGGCTGGGCAGCGGGCAACAGAGCAGGATTGAGCATCCCGGCCAGCGCGGTGGCGCCGATGCCGGTCGTGGTGCGACCGAGAAAGCTACGGCGGGACTCAAACGTCGGATGTACGTAACTGCGAGACATGATTTTTTTCCTGTAAAGCCGCGACCAGTGGTCGCGTTCGCCCAAACGGTCCGTTTGGTTCGCGGAGCGAACCACGACATTCAATACCTGGAGATTGTTTCATGCAGATTCAAAATCACGCGGGACAGCGACGTCCAGGCGGCCAACTCTGCGGCGTTTATGTCGGTCGGCGGCTTTGATTCGCCGACGTTGATCAGCTTGGTCGCAGCGGCGGCGTCCGACTTGAACTCGACCAAATGCTTCTCCAACAGCGCCGAAAGAACCTTGGTCTCGCCTTCGCGAGGTGGCCGGCTGAGCGCTTCGCGAAAGGCGAACTTGATCCGCTCCGCGGGCGTCTTGCCGCCCTCGCGAATGAGCCGTACGGCCAGCGCCCGGGCTGCCTCGACATAGGTCGGATCATTCAGTAACACGAGTGCCTGGAGCGGCGTGTTCGACTGTGCACGAGAGGCCGCACACGCTTCTCGCGATGGCGCATCGAACGCCAGCAAACTTGGATGCACGAACGTACGGCACCAATAGGTATAGAGCCCTCGACGATATTGATTGTCGCCCTTGTCGTGTTTATAGGTTCGGCGGGGAAAGTTCAGGTGCTTCCAATATCCGGCCGGCTGATACGGCTTAACGCTCGGACCACCAATCTTTTTCACCAACAGCCCGCTCACGGTCAGGGCATTGTCGCGAATCATTTCGGCATCCAACCGGAAACGCCCCTGACGAGCCAGCCAGCGGTTCGACGGATCTTGTTTCACCAAATTCGCGTCGGCCTTGGAGGTCTGGCGATAAGTCCGCGTCATGGCCATCAGTTTGACCATGTGCTTTACATTCCAGCCGCTGTCGATGAACTCGATCGCCAGCCAGTCGAGCAATTCGGGATGCGACGGCTGCGCGCCTTGTAGGCCAAAATCGTCGACCGAACT
>Ga0114996_10008941_pt1 | contig 11045 bp, 11 predicted proteins | sample ArcticOcean_MG_C_4_FD_87039 | JGI IMG/M metagenome (GOLD analysis project Ga0114996, IMG submission 87039) | Marine microbial communities from western Arctic Ocean - ArcticOcean_MG_CB4_134 | ecosystem: Environmental > Aquatic > Marine > Oceanic | place: Arctic Ocean: Canada Basin | collected... | reverse complement strand
CGACTGGCCACGGCCGGCCAGGCGGCGCAGTACCTGAATGTCACGGAGGACATAACCCAGCAGGAGTGCGCGGATAACTGCCGGGAGGGCTGCGACATCTGGTTCTACCATGACGGCGTATGCGCGCACGAGCCGTCCATCGAAGAAGACAACGTGACCTTAACGCTGAGGGCCTCCTTTTGGGGGTCAGGCTGCACGAACCAGCTGCCGCACTGGATGGAGGTCAGCTACAGTTCCATAGACTCGTTTCCGACGGAGGCGAGCGTCCTCAACGATATGCACGACTGGTGCACTGAGACCAGGGGGGACTTGGGCCCGGCACTCGTCGCCTCCCACGAGGTTGAATGCTGCGGCAGTGTGGGCTGCGGCAACAAGACGGACATGGTTTGCACGCATCTGACCACGTACGTACCGGTACTTACCGTATCAAGGGCGACGCTGCTGCGCTCCTGGTTGGCGTCGGGCTGCACGACGACGGATATGTCGGGCGCCGCGGACGTGGCGGGGTTTCTTGTTCAGAGCGAGGCCGACCAGCTTAACAACATGCACGCCTGGTGCACTGATGCCAAGGCAGGCCCCGGCTACCACCGGACCGGCTGCTGCGGAAGTGCGACCTGCGGCGCGGACTTGAAGTGCACGCTGCTGACCACGTATGCGCCCAGGCCAGTCACCAGCTGGGGAGGGAGCAAGCTGCTTATCCCGGCGAAACCTGTAGCAGTATACACGTCATGCGACGGCATGTGGGACGGATACAAGCTACCGGACGGTCAGGTGTGCAAGAATCAAGCGCCTACGGAAACCAAGGTGCGGCCTGATCGCACCACGCAGCTGGACGCGTCCCTGCTGCCCTACCTGCTGCCACCGCGGTCGATTGTCGTGCCCGAGTCCACCGCGCCCGGCTTGCCCGAGAATTCACCGCATTCATGCTGCAGACAGTGCGGGACTGCGCAGGCGTATCGCTACACGGGGTCCATGTGCACGTGCTACAATGACATTGAGCTCGACGCGGATATTGTAACCAAGCTGCAGGTCGCCTGGTTGAATACGGGCTGCACGACGACGCTGCCGCAGTTGCAGGCGCAGCAATACATGACCGGCAGCGGAGGGGTCAACACGGAGAAGGAAATCCTCGAAAATATGCACCAATGGTGCGTGCAGGCAGCCGCTAACGAACCCTCGAGCCGCCTTGTCTGCTGCGGCAACGCGGGCTGCGGTGCGGACTTCACGTGCACGCAACTGTCCGCGTCCCCCCACACGTGGGGATCCGGCAACTGCTGGATGAAGGTGGCGCGAGACGCCTCGGTAGGCCAAGTATGCAACGCGCGCATCACCATGGTAGCATTTCCGGCACACGACGTGTCCGCGCGCATGACCATACTGAACAGCACCGCCGTGCGCACCGTCGACGAGTGCATGCGCAATTGCATTGATGTACCGCTGTGCCGCATGTCAAAATATGCCGCGGGCACGTGCACCACATACACTCTCGCCTTCACACCGATTGCAAGCGATGAAATTCCGGTAGCAGGCGCCGGCAATGCGGTTACCTTTGTCAAGCGCGGCGGCTGCCGGAAGATCGCTGACGGGGCCCAGTGCCACTATGATGACAGCTATACAGTGCTCAATGGGGTGTCGGCCGGAGGAACCGTGTGCTCAGCAAACCACGCATCGTATGCCTTCAGCGCCAATGCAAAGCTGTACTACGGCGCCGGAAGCACGGCAACGGAAGTCTACACCAACGTAGATACCGGGTGCAGCGACCCCGATACTTTTTACCACGCGCATCCGATCGCAAGCGACGTTGGTGGTATCACCGAGCTTAAGGCCGTGGACCTGGAGCTGCTGAAGAATCGCCTTAACTTGTTTGCCAATGAGTTGCGCAACAGTCATACCGTGCGCCAGAACAGCATCATGAGACTGCTGAACCGGCCCTTCTCGTACCAGCAGAGCGGACAATCCCCTCCCGTTGTTCCGTCCACCACAAAGGCGGCACTGACTATGCCCAACTCCAGCACGATGGTGATTTCGACGAACACCGCGGCGAACAGCTATGCCATCACCCAATCGTTCGCGCTGCCGCCGACCGGCGCTTTCGACTATGCCAGCTGTGTCATACAGGGCGATCTTGCCACGAACACGGTGGGCGACCTGACGACCGGTCTCAATGAGACGTGCTACTTGGCCGGCAATTGCATGCCAGCTGTATTCGACAAGATCACCATGCTGCAGGAGCTGCGCACCGCCTATGAGCTACAGTCCAGCATGTGCCGCAACTCGCTGGGATGGCAGTTTGATACGGTGGCGCCGATTCCACTCCTCATGTACGTGCAGCCGCCGGACCGGACGCAAAGCGCTTGGATGCCGTACCTGTACCAAGGGGTGCCCACGTATAGCCCCAACGACCCACGCACGCTAGGTCAGACAATAGCCAGCGCGGCATTTCAGCCTTTCGGGCCCACATCGTCTCGCTCGCCGTTCATCGAGGAGCCGTTGCCGACACCTGCGCCCACCACCACGGATCCATTTGCGCCCCCGCCGGCGCCGTACATATGGAATAATCCCAAGGGCAGCCTCACGGCGAACGCAACCGATGGGTATCCTGGGTGTACCTACACGCCGTACGATAGAGCTGCCGCGACTGACCCGAGCGCCCTCATTACGATCAACATGCGCTACTACCAACCGCAAGCAAGTTCCATCTCAGAGTGCGCTGCTCTGTGCGATGCGCTCTTAATATGCCGCTTTATCACTTTCACGGACTCGTGTCAGATGTACGGTTTCACTGTACTGGGGGGCCAGAATTTGGCCCATGCGTACGTTGATGAAACCGACAACGGCTGCGGTATTTTAGAAAGCTTTTTCGAACCAGGCGGCCCGTCAAAGGAAACCTTCAACACCACGGCCCCGAGTATGGCCATCAAGAACGACTGCTGCATGAGAGACTTCCCCGGTACATAATAAAGGCGCTAATTTATACATACCCGCACGGCGAGTGGCCCACTGCGATCACCATATAGCGGCAGCGGGCGCATGCCGCGCGGCCAATGGACTGTGGCACGCCGGGCATCACCACCACTGTGTCGTACTCGCCCGCGCGTATGCCACCGGGTGGTACAACAAGGTGCTGCGTGCACAGGGTGCGCTTCAGTGCCCGGCGGCCATCGTCGACGAAGACATGGGTGCTGTTACCAGCGCCGGACACCACTGCAGCGCGGCCGTACATGTCGCACACGGTGTCCCCGTCCAGCATGCCGGCGGGTCGCAGATGGCTGTACACAGCATGCACATCATGATGGCTACCCACTAGTACAATGTGCTTTCCGCGCACCGCATCCATCGCCTCCGCTAGCCGGGCCACGCACCGCAAGTGGACGCGCGAGCGCACGGCATCCGGTGCGGGAACTGCGTTTGCCGCTAGCTCAGCGGCAAACGCGGTACACGCACGCGGCCGCATGGCATCGGGGTCGCCCTGGATCACCAGCTGCGGCATGGTGCACGCTACGGCGAACCACTCGTCCGGTGCCCGGTGCGCGTCCAGCAGAACGCACGGGCCGCTAGTGTGACGCAGCGTCTCCACTGGTGGGGTCACCTTTAGATTGCACGCGCCGGCGGCCACATCGTGGTCGACGCAAAAGTACGTGACGCCGCTCGCTGGGTGGCCATCGGGCAGCGGACCTCGGCAGTATGCCATCACTATGCGATGAACACTGACAACGCGCTGCCTGACACGCGACATATAGGACACAAAATGGAATTCGAGTCGTCTGCGGCCGTACGTAGTTTAGCGACGCACAAACCGCAGACGCACACGTGGCTGCACTCTTCAAACATCATAGACGATGGGCGCTCCAGGCATATGCTGCACAAACCGCGCGTGGGACTGTGCGGCGTCGCGTCTATCTCGGTGAACGAGCGCAGTAAGTCCGGTGTGCTCGACCGACACAGCAGGTAACTCACGGCCATGGTGTTATACTGACCCACACCGCGGATCACATCGGACCGCGCGAGTCGGTCTGCCAAATATACGAGCACAACTTCGCGGCGCGTCACGCCAGTGCTGCTTGTGTGCAGTGCGCACCGCTCGTGCACGAGCAAGTTGCATATACAATTGCTGTACTCGGCCACCCGTTTGATGTGTAGCCCGGTGACACTGTGCCGCAGCGCGGCATGCGAGCGGCTTCGGTCCAGTGCGCCGCACAGCATGCAGGATGCATCCGCATCGCTAAAGAAGCCGTGCGGTTTGCGACTCTCGACCTCGTTGCTATAGTCGCAGATCGCCGCCATTTCGCCCGAAGAGACGTCCATCGACAGCGAAGACATCAAATGCCTAGTGGTGACCTACCCAATGACGCGATGTCCAACATATGCCTGCTAAGTGTGATACCGATCGTGACATGCCTGACCCTGCGACTCAAGTCAAGGCTGTGCGACACCTTCAGGCGGATGCCACTGCAGTACAAGATCGACCGGCAATTGATCGTGGGAAACAACCTGCTTTCGTACTCTTACATGGTGGTATGGGCGTCATTCATAAAAGGCAGCGCAGAAGCGCGCCTCGAGCTGCTCGTGGCCCTGGACATGCTCATTGGAATGCACGTGCAGAGATACCTGATGGCCACCATACACAGCAACGACACTTCACCGTACCACGAACCAGGCCCAATGGCACTGTTGCACCGCGTGCGCAGAGCCAAGATTGCGATGCTCGTGACCACGCTGGTGTGCGCGTGGGTCGTGGCAGTATCCGTCGCATTTGCCCGTACCCTGGAGAACCCTTACGAACACTACAGCGATTCCGCGGAATATTGGTTCACCATAATAGCATTGCCGGCCATGCACGCCGCGCTGCGGACATTCGTGCTCGATGCGCAGGGATGCAGGAGAACGAGAAACTCGTTTCAAGCTTCCGATGACGTTGCCACCAACGACTTTGCCATCACCGACGAAGACGAGATCGACTTAAGCGATGAGGATGCAGATGCTTTATAATACAGATGGACGCGGGCATGGCACCGAAACGTCCATGCACGCTGCCTAGTGTGCAGATCGACACATGGGGCGCAAGCATAGCCACTAGCGCGAAGGTCTCCGTCGCGCAGCTGGCACGGGAGATTTTGCACGAGAACGAAACCCTAGCTTGCTGGGCACTGCTCAGGGTATGCGCCGCCACCACCATAGTACAGATAGCGCACTGCATAAGGACGGTGCACACGCCTCTTGAGCCAAGCTTACGAAATGGTCAGGTGTACCTGCAGCCGAACTGGCGCATACGGTGGGATGACATGAGCCCCGCCTTGCGGCACATGGTGCTGCACATGGAGGCGCATACCCAGGCAGATCTGCTGCATGCGTTCAACGCCTACTATGATGCAGATAAGATGGAAACCTGTATCTACAAACTTATTGGGCCGGCGCGGGAAGCGGGAGCTCGTTCTCTTCAGGGATGGGCGCCGCGCTATGCCACTGGTCAGGGGGAACTATAAAACGAAGATCGTCGCCCGAAACGGTCTCGCGCCCGCTGTAGTGCGCAAGGTTGTTGGCGTCGGAAAATATGGAGGTAAGGTGATCTTCGGCAGCCGTCTGCAAGGCCATCACCGCGTCAGACCTAATGCAAAAGTCACCCATGTCCCCCAGGATCTCGTGCACCACACGACTGAAGCTAGTGTACGGGATGAAGGGCTTGGTAGAACTTTGCATCGCCGCGATGTCTTTCCGAATGTTGCGCTGGTACCTACGATGCATGGCCGCAGATGACAACTTGCGATTGGCGGACGTCGACTCCATAGCACTGCTCTCCATTAGTTTATAACACAGCCAGAGATGCCCATGGAACGGTGCTCGGTGGTACACACACTGCGATTCAGTAGAGACAGGCTCTCAATCAACTCGTGGAGCGTAGTCGTATCCGTCTGAGCGTATTGAACATCGTTGCCCGTCAGAACGGTGGATATGCAGTCGATATGCGTCCGCAGGCGCATCATTAGGGGAGCCGAAGGCGGGGAGTCACCCTGAACGTCGAGATCCGTGCGTACCTGCAGAAGCACGCGCTCAACCTCTTTCAGAACAAAGCCAGGGCCCTGGGAGGTTGCACTTGTCGGGCGTATGTGTTCGCTGTCGTCGGCCATAAGATTCAGGTTGTACGACAACTCAAGAGCGCTGTCCAGCAGCGCACGGGGTGATGTCTCGCTGATCACGATAGACATACTTAATAAATGAGCGCAATATGGATGGAACAGCTGTCACTGCACGATACGGTCGCATGGGAAGTCGAAGATGAACGGTGCACGCTTTGCGAGCACGCCGACGACGCGGGGTCAGCGATGGCGTACTTGAAGCAAATGGACACAGCGCTAGGGGGACGCACGACGGATGCACGCCTGGCACAGATGATGCTCGAGTCCTACAACATATTTTTCCGAAAACCTATGGTAGCAGCCGGGCAAAGCCCACCCCAGCTGACAGAAGAGGAGCTTACGCTGCACTTTACCGAGCACGACATCAACCCACTTCGACAGCTTAGGAAGGACATCAACCGTCTAAATGCCATCCAGGATGCGCTGGCACCGCGCCAGGCCACCGCCGGAGGTGGCGTGGTATGCAACGAGGCAGACGCTAAGAGCTGGACCAATATGCAGCGGCTTAAGATGGATCTGGTAAAACAGTACGAGATATGCAACAGGCACACGCCCAGAGATATGCCAACCCTTGGAACGTAGCAATAGCGCATTTCATTTCACGATGCACGACGACGACGACGACGACCTCGACCTCGTAGTGCGCCTCCTCGTCATTTGCTTCGTCGTCTACCACTTCATCATGTAGCCAGCAAAAAAAAGATGCTCTACACGGGATTCGAACCCGTAATCTTCGGGTCAGAAATCCGATACGTTATCCATTGCGCCAGCAGAGCCAGTAGAAGCAGCAGGGTTTGAACCTGCGATTTCCCCGGTGTAAACGGGGCGTTCTTACCACTAAACTATGCCTCCGTGCTCCAGGTGGGGATTGAACCCACGATCTTATCCTTCCGAAGGGCGCAAGGGGATGGCAAAGGGTGGCAGGAGTTAGATTGGCACGTACGCGAACGGAAAGCGGTTTAAAACGTACTTCAAAAGAGATACGCATTAAACCACTTTGCTACTGAAGCGTATCAATCCAACCATTTCAATCTGTATTTATAAGACATCTACACGCTTGCGCTTACGGGCCGACTTGCCTTCCCACAAGGCCCCTTTTGCGAGATTATCTGCGGCCCATAACGGCTGTAAGTTAGTGTAGTGGAAGCAGGCCCGCTGCTCGGATTCAATGCTCAGATCGAAGGCCGCGCATGGTTTAATGTGGTCCACCTGCCACTCGGTCCTATTTTCCCAGGTCATGCCATCCACAAATTGTGCAGCGAGGTGGTCCTTGCACTCCTGTGCACTGCAGCCTACCAGAGCGAGTGTCCGGTCCGCCTTTAAATTGCCATTAAGAGCTAGACCCATCCTGCTCCGTAGGTTGCAAAGCAGTCGATAGGCTGGGTCCGTTGCACGGCGGTGCCTCTTGTACGCTCTATTGGTCGCGGTGCTCCGCTGTTTGTTCTCCGTGTACCATAATTTTGTGGCCGCTGCACATCGCTGTTTGTTGGCTGTACGATACGCTTTGTGTGTCGCTGCATCCTTCACTTTGTTCGATTGCCGCCATTTTTTTTGGTTAGCGGCGATCCGGGATTTGTTGGCCATCGCCCATGATTTGTAGGACGCTGCACACCGCAGCTTATTGGCGGCGCAATACGATTTTTTGCGAGCGGCACACCGCAGCTTATTGGCTGCGCAATACGATTTGTTGTACGCGGCGATCTGGGATTTGTTGGCCTCTCGATAAGCTTTATTGGTCGCGGCGGTCCGTTGCTTATGTTTTTCCCTCCAGACGCGCATCATAGCTGCTCCACGAGCTTTCTTGGCCAATAGCTTGGACTCGACGGATATCCCCGCTGGCGTACGGTCTGGATCACTCATATGCGCAAAGGTTAATACATTTAAAGGGTATGTCGTGTGACTCGCCGACGTCGCCGCCGGAGTCGCCGGCGTCGCCAGCTGGCGAGCCCGAGGCACTGGAGATAGACTGTATGCCTCTGAAGAGCGGGCATTCGCACGCTATGAAACGTATCGCCAGGGCACGCACGGGTCTGTATATGCAGTACTTCGCAGTGGGCATCATCGGCAGCGCGCTGCCAGCGACGCTCTATGGGTTCTTCCTAGGATACCTAGCTGTCCCGTCCTATGTGTACGCCACAGCAGCTCAGGTGATCGCGCTGCCGTGGAGCTTCAAGATATTGTATGGCATGGTGAACGACTGCTTTCCATATAACGGGCTGCACCGAAAGCCGTATATGACCGTCGGCTGGGCTGTCTGCGCAGCGGCGCTCATTGGCCTGGCTTGCACGGAGATGCCACAGCCAGGCGACCACACCGTCGCGGGCAAGTTTTCCGGGCTAATGTCACTAGCAGCTGTCGGCTATATCGCCGCAGACGTAGCTGCTGACGGCTTGACAGTGGAAATGGCTAAAAAAGAACCCGAGGCTACGCGAGGGACCCTGCAGTCCAACGTGTACTTAGTACGCACGCTAGGAAGCATCGTGGCAGCGCTGCTGGTGGGCCTGTGTATGAATGGAAGGGAATATACCGGCGAGTTCGAATGGTCGCTTACCTTTACTCAAATATGCGCCATTCTTGCCGTGCCGGCGACAATAATGATCCCGGTCAGCTGGCTATTCGTACACGAGCCCCGAAAGGCACGTCGCATCACGGTGCGGAACTATCTACGGGACTGCTACGCGCTGCTATCCAAGAGGGCAGTCTTCTACGTGGCCGTATATTCTCTGGCACACGGGACCGTAGGAGACATCAACACCACGGCAGGCGGCAATGTGGCCAAAATATGGGCGGGCGTGCGCAACATGCAAGCTGCGCTCTTCGGTATCGTAGGGGCGAGTATATTCGCTCTCGGCTTGCACCTTGTCAAAACACGCCTCCTGGCCGTTAACTGGAGATTTATCATCATCGGAACCACCGTGCTGCTGACGGCAGTGGACTCTGTGTTCACCTATTTGACCATATACGACGTGGTACGCAACCAATACTTCTTCCTTGGAGAGATGGTCATCGTGATGGTGCCGGCGGCTGCGCGCTTCTTAATGACCACCTTCGTGGTGGTTGAGATTGCCCAAAACGGCCAGGAGGGGATAACTTACGGGCTAATGACCACGCTGCACAACCTGGGAGGCCCGATGGCGCAGGCCATCAGCAATAGCATTTTCGCCACGTTCGAGCCCAGCTTGTCTGACGCCGCAAACTACAAGCTGGACACGCCGCAGGTGCGCACGGCCGTGGCAGCCTCGTACGGGGTCAGCTACGCGGCAGGCCTGTTGGCACTGCTGCTGCTGCCCCTATTTCCGACGCAAAAGGCGGACGCGCATGATCGTATGCGGACTTGGCCCAGTCATGTCAAGTACGCACGGATCACCATTGTCATGACCGCCATTGCCTGGATATACTCGGTGACCATGAACATGCTGGCCATGTTCCCAGCCACGCAATGCCTGCAGTTCGTAGGCGGCGAGGGGTGCTAGGGGCCGCGCAGAGCTCTTTGTATCTTGCGCACAATAGATGGGAGCCAGCAGAAGTTGGCGCCGATCAGCGCTGCCAAGGCCGCGCGAGAAGCGCCGCCGAACCCCGCTAGAGCTCCGCCAGCGCTCATCTCGCGCCACAGCTTTGGCGGAAGCCATATGATGCGCACGGCTATGAAGGTAGCGGCGAAGAGCGCCTTGGCGACAAGCGCCGCTCGCGTGTTCTCCATGTTAAAGTGGCGCAGCACGTAGATGCTGCTGAGAAAGATTGATGACAGCTCCAGGGTGGCTAAGATTGGCAGCAGGGGTTCGACTTCGCGGTCGTCTCGTAAAGCAACGGAGACGATTATCGCGCACGCATGGTGCAGCCGTATGTCCGTCTTTAGCCGCTTGTACGAATAAACGCTGTCATACATAAAGTAGCTCGTGCACAGCGCTAGCCCGTAGTCCCAGGGAAACCTAACGACGGCGCAGGAGGTCGCCCCCACAGCGTGGATCAGTGATATCGCGGAGAGCTCGCCTGTTTGGTCGCGGAAGACCCTTAGCTTGCGCAAGAGGCCGTGCACCGCATACCAGGCGCCGAATCCTGCGGCGATCTGGAGCCCACCGCGGCGCACGTCAGGAGGGATGAGTGTACCAGTGTACATTTATGAATTAATCAAGCACTGAAGCAGCGATCACAGGGCCGCTCACGTGCCAAAGCGTATGATACAGCACATATGCCCGGTAGTCACGGTTCGCCACCGCCCTCTTGCTTCGGTAGAAGCAGTAGAAGGGGATGACACCGAGATACATGTACCGTCTGGTCAGCACGACTAAGCGCAGTGTCATAAATGTCGATAACCATCGGTCGATGCCGTGCGTTACGTGCGGCACGCCGGCGTAGACGTAGTCGGACAGGAAAGCAACGATCGCCTGCACTGTCCACATCCAATGCTCGCGCGAGAGCACGAAATAGCACGCCGAAGAGCCCCCTATCCAGGCCGAGCGCTGCTTCCACGGCAGCGCCGTCGCTCTGAAGGACCTGGTCATCAGGGTAAGTTGCGCGGCAAACATGACAAGTGACCGCAATCACTAGTGCACCAGATTGGAGCACCATTTACGCCGCTGTACGACGAAGCGTCCGTACACGGTGCGACCCTGGCGCATCACAAAATGCAGAGGCAAATAGCCGCATAAGTCCTGCAAATCAATCGAGACCGGCACCATGGGCAGATCGACCGTCCACTCGCTGCAGTTCAAGCCACCGAAGAAGACGGTCGCAAACTCTAGATCCATCGTCAATCGCGGCCGCGGCGCATCCCACGATACCGTGTACGTGGGACAGAGCCACATGTACCATTGAAACCACCACGGCACCTCATGGTATAGTGGCAGCTCGATGTCGAGCTGCATGGGCAGGGACTTGTCCAGATTGTCAAATGCGCCGTCCATGTACAGG
>Ga0114996_10008937_pt1 | contig 11048 bp, 8 predicted proteins | sample ArcticOcean_MG_C_4_FD_87039 | JGI IMG/M metagenome (GOLD analysis project Ga0114996, IMG submission 87039) | Marine microbial communities from western Arctic Ocean - ArcticOcean_MG_CB4_134 | ecosystem: Environmental > Aquatic > Marine > Oceanic | place: Arctic Ocean: Canada Basin | collected... | reverse complement strand
CCAATTTGTTAGTCCTCCCGAACGCCAGCGCGTCATTTTTTGAAAAAGGCGATCTGTCGAAGAGGAAAACCGCGTCGCAAAGCAAAAACTCACAGCCTCGGAGGGAACGGAGGCGTGTTTTCTCCGTTACCTCAGTTCCCTTCTGTTCAAAACATTTTACGTTCAAACCCAAAACACCCGCGAATCGCAAGCGTTCGATCCAGAAAGTTGGGCACCATGGCGTTTTTGGCTGATTCGGATATCCGCTGATTCACGAGACATGTTTTTGACCCCTTGATTGCCATCAACCCAAGCACCACCTTATAATACAGCAGTCGTTTATAAATATGATGTCGCAAAGTCTCCCGTTGGCAAAAGAACGGTGATGAGCAAATCCACTCGTATCGTCCTGCTTGTTGTGGCCAATTTCGCCCTTCAGTCCCATGGGGTGTGCGCGTCCGAGGGAAATGCATCTGACACCAGTGGACAACGGCAATTCGCGGCTTACGTAAAGAAGGAACTTGATCGGCTGGGGAAAACGTATCCGAGTATCAAAGAGGCGCTAAAAGGACGCGGCGATGCAGTAAAGGATTGCAAAACAACGATCCGGCGGCTGTTGAACCAGGGCAAGGACGGCGCGCGGCGGCAGATACTAACCGACAAATTCAGTGAAAACCTCACGGAATCGGATACGTTTCGATTCCATGAATACTACATCATGTGGCTAGGTGGTCGGCAGGAGTTGTTCAAAGGAAGGAACGACAAAAAACTCATTTATGCGTTTGTTAAAAAGGTGAACAACCGCGACAAAATTCAGGTGAGCGTCGATGTACGTAACGAATGGTGCTTAGGAACGATCGAAGTTTTACTGTCAATGGTTGAATACAAATCAAAAGCCAGTTTTCAGGCCGGTGAACTTCGCGTCAACTGGGATGAATGGAAGCGTTTTTCAAATTGGCTATCAACCAACCGCGACCGACTGAATTACGACAAACAACTAGAGCGGTTTCGCGTGGGCGAATAGCGGGACACGTGAACCATTACTGGCCTCACTCAGGGCTCCCGAGCGTTCGGGCCATGCCTTTAGTTCTGCCAAATCGGGTAGCCGGGCGGGTTTCCCCGCCCAGCTACCACACACCTAGCATGCGCTTTAACGCACTGGGCGGTTCGAGCCGCGTTTCAAACCAACTCTACATTGGCGCCCGTCCAAGCCAGCTCTCCTGCTGGCCGCCGCTGACGATTGACCACCTTGTGGCTCAGGCTCGGCAGAACCGACCTGACGTAGCGAGGTCAAACAGGCGCGTACTTGCGCGTCTCGTTCCGGCCTTCCTCGTCCGAGTGGCGCACGCGGATCGAGGTCGATGCCTTCTGCTGACTTCTGCCCAACACCGAGTTGCTTTCGCATGCATGGCCCCGCCTTTCGGGCAAGCCCTACCACCGCACCGCCGCAAAGCTCGGCGTCCATGCCGAATCGCCTTGAACTTTGGCAACACCCCGACATTTGGTAAACTGACTCCCATGCACGGGACGTCTGGTGTCGCGACGAGCGGCGACGGTCGTGCGACCCGTTAATCACAGGTGACAACTATGTTCGCTCCACGCATTACATGGCTGCACGGGTGCCTGCCTCTTATCATCCTGCTGAGTTGGCCCGAGCATTCTGTCGGGCAACTGGTAACCGCCGAATCGATGAGGAATAGTGCGAGAGGGGCGTACGAACGGGCTGTGCTCGAAAGCGAAGCGGGAGCCGCGTTGCCGGAGGACGTTTACGACTGGTCCAAGCGGTGGATGGAGGCTGAGCGAGCCATGCTTGTGACAAAGGATCAGTGGATTCTGGCTACCAAGGGTCATCTCCATCGCATGACGTCTTTACGACAGAGGTCGAACATTGAGCGAGTCGGCCATGACGTTGACTACTACTACCTCGAAGCCCAGTCGCTGTTCGCTCGCGCCAACCCAGCCGTTCGGAAACACTACGAAATGATCGAGTCGGAGCGGCGTAAGCTCCAGGGGCGCTGGAAGGTCGAAACGGCGCAAGAAAACGGAAAGGCGATGAAGGGAAAGGAGTACCGACCCGCCTCCTTGGAAGTCATTGGTGGCCACGCACGACTCCGAAGAGGAACCGGATCCGTTTTGGGCTTCATCACACTGAGCCCGAGCAGCGAACCCAAGGCGATCGACGTTTTTGGATTGAACAGGGACTTTTTCTTTGGGAAAACAGGCATCTATCGAATCGACGGAGATCGGCTGGTTGTATGTTGGCGAAACCATAAGCGGGATCGACCAGTTCGATTCAGCAGCGCTGGTGACAAAGACCTCCAACTGTTGGTCATGAAACGCGTGAAATCCAAAAAGAAGGGCCGCGACTAACAACGCAGGGCCGCTGCGTTCGCCTTCGGCGAATCACCTCGACTTTGCATTGAGTCGCCGCGCTCCGATAGAATGAATAAGTAAATCAAGTGTGGTTGCCACTGGATCGTCCGGTGACGGCCTCGCGTTCCGTTAGCCGCTCCCTATCGATGAACACACATTCCTTCGACGTTCGCTGTGATGACTGCGGACGAAATGTGACGATTCGAACTGTTTATGAATCGGTAAACGCCAATGGATTCAGGGGCTATTCTTATGTATCCAGGTGCGCATGCGGTGCGAGGCTTGAAGCAGATGGTTGCGATGGCAAAATCATTCCGAGTGCAATGCGATGCCGTGCCCGAGAGCAACGCCAATCAGTGATGATTCGCCGCACCGTCGATTCTCATCTTCGTTCACTTCCACCTTCCGCCACCAAGTCAATGCTCACGGATTCACGTGTAACAATGGTGCGACTCATTGATGATGCGTCATGGGTCGTTTATCGCCTTCCAGACGGACGTTCGATTGCCTATTTACGTGAACCACAATTGTATAGTCTGATCGACTCTGATCCCGTGAAGTTGTTCCCCGATATAGATGCGTTAGCCGCGCATCTGGCAGGCGTCTAATATCGCCCAGCCGCAAAGTTCGGCATCCATACCGAATCGCCTTGAACTTTGGGTAACGACCCAGTATTTGGTAAACTAAAACCCATGCACGGGCCGTCTTGTGCTGCGACGACTTTGCGTCTGGTTGTACGACTCGAAGCATGTGGCAAGCGAAACGCGGGCAAGCCCGATTGTGAGTTGCACGAGGGGCGTGACTGCAACATGAGACCGCCCGATCTCGACAACCTTGGAAGGCTACCGTACGTTTAGCACGCGGTAGAGAAAGTCGAGGGGTTTTAACGCCAGCAGGAACAAAATCAATACCGACGGCATGTAGACGGGCGTCGACTTGAATCGGCGTTGCATGTCGGGATCGCCACAAAAGTAATGCATCGTTGTGGCTGGCGTGAGTTGCATACGGACCCACGCCCTCATTCTCCCTGCCGCGTGCAACGTGGGATAGTCACCCATCAACTTGGCCAGATGGTCGCAATATGGGAACATCTCCACGGGAAAGACTGCGTCCATTTTGAGCTTCTTGTATCGCGATTTTCTGCGGGCAAGATCGGTCTGATGGAGTTCGGCAATCTGCGCCGGTCGTACGTACTTGCCTGCGATCAGTCCACAAACGTACTTGGCTTGGATTTCACTGATGGTGGGAATATTACCAATGATGGGACGCGCGAAACCAACGAGGTAAAGATCTGGATGGGTGACGTGGCAACAGCCCAGATAAAAATCTGGAAGCTGAATATCCCCAGCTGAAATCTCGTCGAGTCGGGCGCGATATCCAATCGCAGGTACGATCAGATCTGGTTGGATGTCGACGATCTGCTGGCCGTCGAATTCGCAGAACGTCTGGCAGCAGTCGTCAACAGGTGCCCCGACGATCGTAATTCGTCCTTGGGCGACAGCATCGAGAAAGTCGTCACTCTTATTGTGAAACATGTTGAACAAATCATCTTTGGCCGTTTTCGTTAGCTTGTAAGTCCACTGCCTGCATTGCTCCCTGACATCCGCAGGCGTCTCGACCGCATCGAGTCCTCGGTGCGATTTCGGAAACAGCCGCTCAAAGATCTCTTGATAGAGGATTCGCGCTTCGACAAACCGTTGGCCAATCCGATTTCGCAGATCTTCATGGATGGACAGCATCAGGCGATTTCGCAGGAAATCGGAAGGGACGCCCCGAATGGGATGATAACGTGGGCTGACGCGGATCCCCGATTTGAGAGCGAGGAAAACTTCGTTGCCTAGTTCTTGTTTCGCTAGTCGATTTGCGTAATCAACTGCCGACTCGCCTCCCCCGATGACGACGATTCGTTTGCCTGTCACATGACCCAGCCCTTCTGGACGATTCAAGTCCGCGACCGTCAGACAATCCACATCACTTTCGATCGGCTTGGGTTCCGCTGACAGGCCGGTACAGACAATTACATGATCGAACCGCTCGGTTGTCGTTTCCTTCTGCTCGCTTGCCGTGCAAGATATCGACAATTCCCATCCCACATTGGCTTTGCCGCGACGCAGCGCAGTCATGTGAGTTTGCAGTGCGATATGCCGAAGCAGTTTGAACGCCTCTGCAAACTCTTCTAGGTACGCACCATACTGTCCGTCACAGAAAAACTCCGAACGACTTTCGCCATGATCAGGTTGCACCGAGGCGTCGAATTTTGGGAAGCAGGAAAACTGGGTGGTGTATTTGGTCGATGTGGACACGAAGCCCGGATAAGGGTTGCCCCAGCAGCCAGTTATATTATCGGATTTCTCGAAGCAGACGATGTCCCAATCGGGGAGCAGGTCGAGCGCGTACTTCAAGCAGATCAAACCACTGCTGCCACCACCGATGATGGCCAGTCGGCGTCGTTTGGTCGTGACGTGTTGCGACCCTGTCATGGTGCGACCGCGGTCAGGCTGACCAATACAAAATTAAACTGTCCCGATTCGGGGACGAACAACAGGATGCGTTGTCCATCGCGAATTTCTTGTTGCTGTACGTAATGGTCCAGCATGATGTAGATGCTGGCGGCACCCGTATTCCCCGACGTCTCCAGGTCGGTCCAAAAGGGGACGGTCTGCTCTGGAGCGACACAATGCGCCGCGATCATTCGTTCAAATTTACGACGGAAGAAAAACGATGAGATATGAGGTAAGACGACGTCGTACGAGTCGAGCGTGTCGTTACTTGCTTTAAACGCGTAGGACAAAAATTTGTCGGCTGTGGGGTACAAGTGTCGCGAGAGTACGGCAAGGTCTTGACTTAGCAGCGCGGTACGATTGTCAAGCTTCATACAGAGGGGCGTTTCGTTGGCGAATGACATCGCCTCAGTCCAATTGATGCGAAAGGACATTTGGCTGGGATGGGGGTGATTCTGCAGCAGGACGGCCCCAGCACCGTCGGACAGCATGAATCGGAGAAACACCGACATGAACCATTGGCTGTTCCTCACGTTGGTGTGTTGGTCGCGATCGTCGACAGGTCGAATGTTTGCCGCGTTGGTGACAGCCGACGCCATCTCAGCACCCACGCACAGAGCCGCTTGATGTTGGCCCGACGTAATTCCACGGATCGCAGCAATCATCGCCGTGGCTGCCGACGAACAAATGCCAGCATGCGAACTGATCTCCAGGGGGTGATTCAAGAGCCCATGTTTTTGCAGACGGTGGTGCAGGATGGAGGCAATGCCCGGCGCCGCAAGCGGAGCATAGGTAGTGCCAGCCGCCAGAAAACTAATGTCACTGGTGTTGTTTTCATTCTGCAGGCATTGTCCAACTGCCGACGCCCCCAATTCATAAACATCATGCGTTGGTTGCTGTTGTTGATCTTGTGCGTAGTAACGCCGCTGAATGCCATTCATCGCCATAACTTTTCTCTTCACTTCCATTTCGCCATCCAGGTGCCCAATGTGGCGTTGGATGTCGTCGTTCTCCACGGGTGGACCAGGCAGAAAGGAAGCGGTCCGCGTGATATAACAATTCATGAGGGTCAAGTGATCGATGATTCGGGTGGTTGATTCAGCAGCATGTCGTAGACGACTTCGTCGAAGACGATGTGGTAATACAAATATTGGCTCGGATTGGAGAAAAATGCACTGCTATTGTAGTGCCCACGATTGCTGACTTCCTGCATGAAGAAATCGAGATCGGTCTGGACAGATGGGTTCTCGGCATAGATTTTCTTAAGACACCACAACAGGATCGAATCGGAACCAAACGAATTCAGCGCGGTCACCGTGGTACGCAAGTCACCGAAAATAGTGATCGTCGCGACGATAAGGAGCACGATGTTTGTCGCTCCCAATAGCTGAAACGAGTGCTTGCGATTTTCCTCAAGGGCACCTTTGCTAAATTGATCGTGATCTTGCGGCCGAAGGGACCGAATGTACTCGAGGTTGTCCAAAAAGGATTGCTTGTCGAATCGATCAACCAACTCGTAGGACAAACGGTCATGTCCGATCGTCAGGTTATTGCGGATCATGACGCTGAGATCCTCAACGCCGAAATCACCATCAATTCCGTTCAGCTTGGTCGCTTCTTCTTTGGGTTGCTCTGCGTCTTTGCGAGCCAACATGTGGCGATAGAGCAGAGGTTCGATCTGCACATGCCTTAGAAAGAGCTCTGCCGCATCGTGACGTGCCAAATATTTCATCCCTAGTGCCATGAAGCGGTCGATGAGATACGCTTCAAAACCGTACGGCACGCGATGGAAAATGAACTTAAAGGGGAAGATGATGCAACGCAGAAAGAAATAGAACACCAGTATCAACGGACGCAACACGATGAAGTCCCACTGCGTTTTCTCTCGCGAGAAGACGTCATTGGCGTAATCCGTGATGTAGGGAAAACGATGCATAGATTCCCATTGTAGCATCGTCATCTATGACAAGACACACCACTGTTGCAGGCAACGAATGAACGGTTGCTTTGCTTTCGTTCGACGTGAGTGAGTTGAGGCGTCGCACGCGACCTCAACGAGAATTCGCGCCGTGGCTGGAAGATGGGGGAACACTATGAACGGCGAACCAATTGCCCTTGGGAAACCTGGTGTCGAAGGTTTCTAGAGGGCATTTCAAAACTAATACAAGACGCGATGCGCAAGCGAGTGGATCGAACACAGGTGACAATATCCTCGCTGAAATCCACTCGCTTGCGCGTCGTGCTTGTATTGAATCTGTCGCAAGCGAGTTTTGAAATGCCCTCTAGGTATTTCCGAACAGACTGCCAAGGTAAAGCAGCACATCGAACAGAATTCCGAAGTGGGGTGGTTGCTCCAAGCTCGCGAAGACAAGCTCATCAACGAAGCGATCGAGATGGGATTTGGCGAGAAGTAATAAAACGACCATTATTTGGCGTTCGGGCTAGACAGGATTCTCAACTTACCCGTATACCGGCGCGGCACCCGCCAACAGACTCGGCCCCGTCGATCCGGCGAGAGAAGCTCTTAGCTTGCTAGCTTGGAAGACTGACCTCACGGGAGTCATTCGAAGACAGACTCACCACACCCTTCTCATCGGTCAGCGGGATCGCGATCGTTCCGTCATCGGGCGGCCAATCGAACGTGACCGCACCGCGCGAGCGACTCGTTTGATAATCTCCAATGGCGTGCGGCCTCCGTACCGCCGCGCGTGAAAATTCCGGCGCTGAGTTAACCAGCCGCCTTCTTCGCCGCTTGCTTCTCACCTTCCGCAGGAACCGAGACGCCAGTGTCGATCAGCATGTAACCGGACCAAAAGAATGGATGCCGAGCCGTGGGTGGCTCGGTGCCGGTAGCGCCTTTAATTCGGGGCTCGGCGGCGGGGTTAATCTGTGTGTCAGCGGCCAACTGCACGCTCCGCTGCCAGGCGTCGCTCGCCGATGCGTGCGGCAACTCCTGAGCAAACTCGCGAACCAGGTCGAAGCAGGTTTGGCCTCCGCACCGCCAGCGGCTAAGCAGCACCGTGCGGGTGCCGGTCGACATCATTCCGCAGATCGATAGAAACACCTCATGGCCGGACGAATTGACCCCCTTGCGCGGTCGGAGAGAATCTTCGGCGGCCGTACGATACCCTGGCAGCATGATCGCCGCCGGACCGCCCCAGGGCAGCGAAAACCACTTCGACAACGCCCCCACGGATCGACTGCGATCAAGCGGCAACGGCGACCAGTCATACGGCCCCGCCGAGCCGCGCTCGATTTCCTCCAACACCAGCAGTTTTTCCAACGTTGAGCCATAGATCGGCGATGGGGCAGGAAGCGGCGCGCTGATCGTACGCACATCCTTAATCGCGCGGCTCAATTGAACGATCGCGGCCTGGGTCACTTCCGGCGTGTCGCGTGGGTGTAACTTGCCCGGCACCACCGCGAGCGCCGAACCAAAGGCCTTGAGCCGGCCCATCGGCGCGGCTAGCGAAGCGGTCGGTGCATAGCGAATCTGTGTCTTCTCTAGCAGCGAAACGGACTTCCCGTCAGCGGTCGGAATCTGCAATGCCTCGAACGGCAGATACCAGAGCACCCCGTCGGGCACGATGATGATCTCGTCGAACTTATCCGCCAGCACGCTCGGCGCGACTTTTGATCCGGTGAGCAACAATTCCAACATCTCTTTGGCCGGTTTTCGCCAGTCTGCTTCGCTGAGTGTGGCAATCGGCAGCGACGAATTATGGTCGAAGTTTCCCACGGCCTTGAGCATCGCGATCAGCTTTTTGCGCACGCCCGACCCGGCGGTGAGATTCCAGTGGACATATTTTTCTTTGGCAAAAAGAAACGAGTGCATTCGGCCACCGGTCTCGAAGAACGTCCAGAGGCACGCCTTCTCCGGCAGCGCGGACTGAATGTCCTTGGTTGATCGTCGAGGCGGAAATACCATGTCACCCGCCTCGCGTCGCACCGCGATCTGACGCAGCATCACTTCTTTCTGCGCCGCCACCTTCGCCAGTGATGAGAGTTTGACGCCCTGGGCTTTCTTCGCCGCAAAGTCAGCCCCCGGATCTGGCATTCGCTTGATCTCGTCGCGAATCTTCTCTGACTGTTCGGTCAGCGTCTTGTACTTAGGGTACTTCGCCAACAGATTGTCGCGGTTTCGGCGGGCGGTTTCGGTTAGCGCATCAGGTTGGGCCTCGAGGATCCACCGCAACGACAGCAACCGGCCGCCCATCGGCAATGAACTGTAGAACCGATGTCGTCGGGCCAGATCCGAGATCTCCATCGCCATGCCGATCTCTTTTCGCTCGAGCGCCACATTGAACCAGCGTTCGTAGGGCGGCGAATGCGGCGTCGACAAAACGGCGAGCGATTCCAGTGGTTGGTTGGTCCAGTCGTTGGCGGTGGGATCTTGCAGCACCGCATCGTAGACGTTCATCGCCGAGCGCAGTCGGATCTTGCCCTTCCTTACCGCATTGTCAGCCACCTTGATGTGGAACAGCCAACGCGAGGCCGGCTGAGGACGAAACGCGGTGGACCCGGCGATGTCAGGTTTGGTCAGGCCGCACGACTGCATATAGAAAATTGCGTTGGCGAGCGCCGCATCGCCGTTCTTGATGTTGCCTCCCATATAGCTGACCAGCGCCGTCACGTAGTCAAGCCGACCACCAATGTCGCCGGTGCCCATTTCTCCCGGCACACGTCGACCGATCGCGCGGACCGCTTCGCGCTGGAGCATCAGTTTAGCTCGCTTCACATCACCCAGGAGGGCATAATTCTCGGCGGCCGACAAGGCGAGCGAGGCACGCAACTGCTTGTGACGCGAAGCGGTCCAGCGACCCGCGAGCAAAAGCGGCGGATAAAGGCCTTTCTTGTTCGCCGCAAAGTGAGTCAACGCGCCGTAACGAAGCGCTTCTTCGAGCACCCCGATATCCTTGGAGGCGTACGCCGAATAGCTTGCTTCGGCAAACAACCCTCCTGCCGACTTATAGTCGCCTGACCGCATCGCGATGCGGCCCAACTCCAGTAGCGCCACACAGGTGAGCGGATGATCGTACTGTCCGCCGGCGAGCAGGCCATTCTTGAGCCACTTGGCCCCTTCGGCGGTCCGCCCGGCACAGATCTTGGCGAGTCCCAGTTGCACATCGACCAGCGCCACCGACCAGTTGTTGGCCAGCGTCGGACGACGTTCCAAATAGGCAGCCGCCCGAGCGTTGATCAGATCATAGGGACCGGCCGGTCCTAACAGTTCCGAGCGACGACGAATCGCCAGCGCCAATGTTCGCGCAATCTCGACGGCACGAACCGGAAATAGCACCGCGACTTGGACCGCACCGCCACGGCGAATCTGGGCATTGGCATCGATCTGGCCCTGACGGGCGACGATCGTGTCGGGATAGCGGGCAATCTGCGAGCGGCGCTTGCTGGTGCCCCAGGGCGTTACTTTGAGGGCACGGCCGATATGCGGCTGAAGTTTGGCCGGCCATTTGACACGGGTCATCCATTTCCAGTTGGCGTTGAATAACTTGACGGCCGACGTGTAATGATCGAGCGCCTGTTCTAACTGGCCCATGTGGTAATAGCACTCGCCGTTCATCGTGTGATAGGCGATCGAGTCGATCCATCGTTCGCCCGGCTTTTGGATCGCGCCGCGGCCTTCCTGTTGATAGACCCGCAAGGCATCGCGATAGTCGCCATCAAGGAGCCGCCCCAGATTCATCATGTACGTCTGTGACGGGACCGTACGGTCGCCGCCCGCCTGGGCGTGTGCGTCGCTGACGACCGCAAGTGCAGTGATTGCCAGCGCTAGCACCGCGCCGGCAAGCCGACGACGATTCCAGATGCTGGGAGAGAGGCCCATCATTGTCCACGTCTCCTTGGTCGATTTGTTGATTCGCCTGCCTGCTAGCAGAGGCCTGCCTGCTAGCAGAGGAGCATCGCTGATTTCCATTGAAAAGCGTCCTTGGCCATCATATCGCAATCGTGCCAGAGCAGCGACAGGCGACGATATGCCGCCCGCCGGACTCCGCCCAAACCCGCGCACACCCAGTTGATACGTCGCGGATGCTCCAAATGTTCCGTCCCGACCGGGGGAATTGCCCTATTCGACTGTTTTTCGAGCCGATTGGACAAAACCGGCCAAAGTCCTGCCGGCTAGCGGACGATAACGGTTGTAACGATTATAGCGATTCCACGCGCGACGGGTCGCCGCTG
>Ga0114996_10008935_pt1 | contig 11050 bp, 9 predicted proteins | sample ArcticOcean_MG_C_4_FD_87039 | JGI IMG/M metagenome (GOLD analysis project Ga0114996, IMG submission 87039) | Marine microbial communities from western Arctic Ocean - ArcticOcean_MG_CB4_134 | ecosystem: Environmental > Aquatic > Marine > Oceanic | place: Arctic Ocean: Canada Basin | collected... | reverse complement strand
TGTATAGGTAGGGTCAAGATTTATTTCGATGCGGCATATCAATTGAATATTGATCTGGAATTTCCAAAAATTTTGTAATTTTTATTGTGGTATTTTCTTCTGTAACATCAATTATTAAAAAATAATTATCTCTATTTACAAAATACATAATTATATCATCGATTCTCTGTTTATACTGTCTAATATAGTAATTAAATAATAAATCCCACCTCACTACTATGTTTCCATTTTCTACTGTGGGAAGGCGTATTTTTATATTTTCGTACACGTAGCCATCATACAATTTAAATTTAGTCTTAATATCCTCTTCAGTTAATTTTCCAATATCATCCACACCGTAAAAACTTTTGGCGTTATAATTACATCCCGATTCAAACCAAGTTTCAGGATCTCTTATCGTAAGAATAAATTTGCTATTTGGAAATAATGCATCACAGACTATATAACTGTGCCTAATTGAAAACGTAAAGTCTTGGAATGCATCATATTTTTCTACAAATCTTTTGAACGGATCATAGTTTCCTTCAAAAAATTTCTTAACCAATGTCACCTCTTGCTCTTGTTGAATTGGTAAGCTTAAGCCATATACTTTTAGAACATATTCTAATGTTGTAGTCCCCGTTTTGTTACTTCCGATACCTAATATTTTGGAATAATTTTTGTTGGATATAGTTGGATATAGTATGTGGCCTCACTATTTTAGCAAATTCACCGACGTCCATCACATTCACCCCACTGACGATACTTGAAATTCAAAATTTACACCTGCTTAAAATAAAATCTGTTGTTGCCTCGCACCGTTCCTTCGTTTCGCACATTGTAGCAGGATAAAGAATCGCCGCTGGCGGCTGTGTGGCTCTTGCGGATTATGATTAGATAGCTGAAATGCTCGTGAATGAATTAGAGGGCGCCATGAGGGTGTCGATCATCTCTGCATTACCGGCGGCAACGCTAGTAACTGCGCCGGTAGTGAGAAACGCCGCGACGACGCACCGGTGGTCAGAGCCACTCTGCCTTTGAGTCCGTTTAGCCGCTGACAACGGACATGACTATCCGCAATTTAGCTTATTAGATGCCATAAGCGCGCTAAACCTCCAGCCACTCCTTGCGGACTTGCTCGTTGCCGCGCAAATCCTCAGGCGTGCCTTCGAAGACGATGCGGCCGTGGCCCATGACGTAGATGCGCGCTGAGATGTTCAAGGCGATTGTGAGCTTTTGTTCGACCAGTAGGATGGCGACGCCGCGGGCCGCGATTTCTTCGATCAAGCGGCTCATCCGCTCGACGATTTGTGGCGCCAGGCCCTCGGTCGGCTCGTCGATCATCACCAAATCTGGGTCGCCCATCATGGTGCGGCAGATGGTCAGCATCTGCTGCTCGCCGCCGGACAAGACGCCGGCAGATATGTCGGCGCGTTCGCGCAGGTTTGGAAACAACTCGAAGGCATCCTCGATCGACCAGCGGCCCTGCTTACGTGTCGATTTCTGCCCAAGAATAAGATTTTGCCGGACCGTCAGAGTCGGAAAGACATCGCGATTCTCCGGCACATAGCCGAGGCCCTTTCGGGCGATAACATGGCTCTTGCGCCCGGCAAGTTCTTCGCCCTTGAACGAAATTGAGCCCTTGGGCGGCACTTCGCCAATGATGGCTTTGAGGGTGGTCGAGCGGCCAACGCCGTTCCGCCCCAGCAGGCTGACAATTTCGCCCTCACCGACATCCAGATTAACGCCCTGGAGAATATGGCTCTTGCCGTAATAGGCGTGCAAATTCCGGACGTTCAGCATGTCAGGCCGCCTCTGTGCCGAGATAGGCTTCCTGCACCCTGGCGTTGGCGCGGATTTTCTCCGGCGTGCCGGTGGCGATCACTTGGCCGTACACCAGCACCGAGATGCGGTCCGCCAAATCGAACACCACGCCCATGTCATGCTCGACGATGACCATGGTGCGGGTGGCCGAAATATCACGGATCAGGGCCACCGCCTGTTCGGTCTCAGCGCCGCTCATGCCTGAGGTCGGCTCGTCGAGGAGGACTACCTTGGCGCCGCCGGCAATCGTCACCGCGATCTCCAACGCGCGTTGGTCGGAATAGGACAACATCCCGGCCGGCATGTTGCGGCGCGAGATCAAGCCAGTCTGCTCGAGGATTGATTCGCTGCGCTCGCGCAAATCGCGGCGGCGGTTGACGAACTGCCAGAACGAATAATGGTAGCCGAGATTCCACAACAGGCCGCAGCGCACATTTTCTAACACGCTCATATTGGCAAAAATATTGGTGACCTGAAAGCTGCGGCTGAGGCCCTTGCGGTAAATGTCAAATGGCGTGCGGTTGGTGATGTCCTCACCGTTCAGTTCGATGCGCCCGCGGCTCACGTGATGACGCCCGGTCACGAGATTGAACAGGGTCGATTTGCCGGCGCCGTTGGGGCCGATGACGGCGTGAATCTCACCCTCCGCGATGGCGAGATCAACGCCGCGGATTACTTCGGTGTTGCCGAAGGATTTCTCCACGCCGCGAAATTCGATGGCATGGGTCATGACGCCACCACCGCGCGTGCTTCCTGCATCGCCGCGCTGTAGGATTCCGCGAAACGCGGATAGGCCCGCGAGCAGCCGAACCCACCGGCGGCGGCAAGCGCAATACAGATCAACCAGGGCCAGACATCCGCTGTGTCCAGGGAAATGCCATAGAGGTTGAAAAGGGTATTCTGTGTCGTTGTGGTGCTGAGAAAATAAAGCATCTCGATCAACCCGGCACCGCCCACAAGCGCGACCAGACTGGTGCCCAGCGCCGTGCCATAAGCGGGCAGCATGCGCATAAACAGATGCGGCGCGGCGCGGCGGATCGGATCGTGCATCATGATCAAACCGGCGATTCCGCCCGGCGCAAACATCACAATGACGACAAAGATCAGGCCGAGATAGAGATACCAAGCCGGGGTGATATTGCTCAGATAGGCATTCAGCAATGTAATCAGGATGGCGCCTACTATGGGTCCGGCAAAATGGCTGGTGCCGCCGATATAGACGGCGATCAGAATGACCGCCGAGCGGGCGAGACCCACCGTCTCAAACCCGACATGCTCGACATTAATCGCATGCAGCGCGCCGGCCAGCCCGGAGAAAAAGGAAGACAGTGAAAACGCCAGCCACCGCACCCGGTGGGTGCTGTAGCCGATGAACTGAACCCTCTCCGGGTTATCGCGTACCGCATTCGACATCCGCCCGAACGGCGTGCGCGTGAGCGCGTACATGGCGAGCGTTGCGATGACGCACCAGATGGCGATCAGATAATAGACCTGGATATCGGGGGCATAGGTAATGCCGAACCATTCCTCGCGCACCCAGCGATCAGTTTGCACGCCTTCTTCGCCGTTGAAGAAGAACACGATGATCAATGTGAGTGCCGTCGCCAATTCGGCAAATCCGAGCGATATCATGGCGAAGGCGGTGCCGGCACGGCGCGTCGAGACGAAGCCGATCAGAATTCCGAAAAACAATCCAGCCAGGCCGCCGGCCAGTGGAATCAGTGTTACCGGCACATAGGGCAAATCTCCGTTCGCCATGCCGTTCAGCACATGCGCCGTGACATATCCGGCAAGGCCGAAATAGATCGCATGTCCGAACGACAGCATACCGCCCTGGCCGAGCAACATGTTGTAGGCGAGGGCGAGAATGATCGCCACGCCGCCTTGGCTCATGACGGTGAGGGCAAATCCGGAATTCACGATCAGCGGCAGGATGATCAGGAGCGCGATCAGCAACGCGCCAACGCTGATTTTTTGGGCGCTCGGCATGGTCATACATCACGCGTCCCAAACAGGCCGCGCGGACGGAAAATCAGCATCAAGACGAGCAGCAGATAGGGCACCAGCGGCGCGATGCCGCCGGTGGTCAAATTGACGAGATCGGCGAGAACGCCATCAGCCTCGCGTTCGACCCCAAGCAGCGCAAAAAATGGATAGAACGAGAAATCGTAGGAAATCGCCATATTGTTGAGAATACCGATCAACAGCGAGGCGATCAGCGCGCCGCCGAGCGAGCCGAGCCCGCCGACGACGATGATGACGAAGACGATCGGCCCCAACTGGATCGCCATACCGGGCTCGGTGCCGAGCACGTTGCCGCCAAGGACACCGGCCACACCGGCGAGCGCGCACCCTACGCCGAACGTCCACATGAAGACCTTCGGCACGTCATGGCCGAGCGACGCCACCATGTGGGGATGGGTCAGCGCGGCGCGAATGATGAGGCCGATGCGGGTGCGCGTCAGGCCGAAAAACAGCGCCACAAAAATGCCGATCGAAATGAGCAGCATGAACAGGCGATAGGCGGAATAATCGAGGCCCTGCCAGGCGAAGGCGGGGACATTCAACGAGGCGGGAACGTCGTATGGGACCGGCACTTTGCCCCATATCATTTGCACCACTTCTTCGATGAGGAAGGCGAGGCCAAAGGTAAACAGCAGTTCCGCCACATGGCCGAAGCGGTGCACCGGGCGCAGCCCATAACGTTCCACCGCGGCGCCAAACACCCCGACCAGAATGGGGGCAACGATCAGGCCGGGCCAGAATCCAACATGATCGGCGATCTGATAGGCGAAATAGGCGCCCAGCATGAAAAAACTGGCATGGGCGAAGTTCAGCACCCCCATCATGCTGAAAATCAACGTGAGGCCGCTCGCCAACAAGAACAACAGCATCCCGTAAAGGACGCCGTTAAAGAGTGAAAATATGAAGACTTCCAAGGTTCTTCCCGGCGCACCGAGGGGTGCGATCCATGCGGTGCAAGAAGGCTCCGGTCCTCCGCCGCACAGGCGAAGGACCGGATGTTTCTCCGGACTTGCTGCGGTTTTTTACGGCCGCTTCATATCGCAAGTCGTCGGCAGGGTAGTGTCCTCCCGGCTGATCACGCCGTCGCTCGCAAAGGCCATGTGAAAGTCGTTGCCTTTGTACATGATCGGACGGGTGTAGTCCCCGGTCAGGGTGCTGACCATGAGCGGCATTTGGATCTGGTGATCCGATGCACGCATCTCGACTTCGCCGAGCGGACCCTGAAAGGTCATGCCCTCAAGCGCCTTGCCCACTGCGATCGGATCATCGCTGCCTGCCTTGTCGAAGGCCATGGCCAGCATGTGGATCAGCCAACGTTGGCGGTCGGAATACCAGGTGTCCTTATATTTGGCCAAATAAGCGTCTGCGAAGGCGACTGAATCGGCCGAAAGATTCGCGTGATTCTCGTGAAACTCGTTGACCTGCTTCAAGGAAATTTTGGCCGCGTCGGCGCCGTAACCGGCCACCGAGGAGGTGAGCCCGCCATAGATGGTGTAGAACTGCACCGAAAGATTTGCGCCCGCCGCGAACTTAACCAGACGCACCAAATCGGGACCCCAATTGCCGGTGAGCACTGTATCGGCACCCGACGCCTTGATCTTGGCGATGAACGGCGTGAAATCCTGCACTTTGCCGAACGGGACGATCAACTCGTCGCCGACGATTTCAATATTTGGTGTCCGCTTGCCCATGATGGCGTGTGCCGCCGACTGGAATGACTTCCCGTAGGCGTAGTTCTGGTTGATCATGTAGACTTTCTTGATGCTGGCATCGCGGCTCATTTGCGTCACCAGCCCGGCCACTTTCTGGTCCACATTGGCGTCGAAACGGAAATGCCAGAACGAGCATAATTCATTTGTGAATGCCGTCGTCACGGCCGAATGATTGAGAAACATCATGGGTTTGTCGGGATTGCGTTTGTTGTTCTTGTTGATGAATTGGATGATGTTGAGGGCGTGGTTGGAGCCAATGCCCTGAATGACATATTTTAGCCCCATATCCACTGCATTTTTCAATTGCTGAGTGGTCTTCTCGGCGCTCATGGCGTTGTCGAGCGACACGATCTCAAGCATCCGTCCGCCGAGAACGCCGCCTTTCGCATTGATCTGCTCGGCAGCGGTTTCGAAAGCCTGCTGAGCGTCGATACCGATCGCCGCGACCGGGCCGGAAAACGGCTCGATCAAACCAATTTTGATATTATCGGCAGCGTTGGCGCTGCTATTCGCCGCAGCGAAGAAGCCACCCACAACCAAGCCTGTCAAACAGGCGAGTATTCCTAAGATTCGCATTATATTTAGCCTCCCAAAACTGTTTCAAATTACTTTGCGGCAGTTTTCCCGAGGCCGATTTGTGACAGGCCCTTCTTGGCGACCACCCTTGATTAAGTGTACGTTCCCTCCGCAAGAGAGGCAATAAAGCTGTGTGTCAGACGAATATAGAGGACCCATCATGGACGCGGTTTCAATTTCCCGAATTTCCAGAACGCTTGTGCTGACGCTGGATCATGCGCCGGTCAACGGCCTCGGCCTGGCTTTGAGAACGGCTCTCGCGGATGCGTTCGAGACGGCCATGGACGACGATGTGGTCTCCGCCATCGTCTTGACCGGCGCGGGCCGTATGTTCTCGGCCGGTGCCGACATCACCGAATTCGGCACGCCGAAATCCAGGATCCCACCGTCTCTGCCGGAAATCATCAACATGATCGAGGGAGCGAAAAAGCCGGTGGTCGCAGCGATCCACGGCAATGCACTGGGCGGCGGGCTGGAGCTGGCGCTCGGCTGCGCCTACCGCGTCGCCGACAAGGGCGCGAATTTGGGCCTGCCCGAAGTCAGCCTCGGCATTATTCCGGGCGCTGGCGGCACGCAGCGTCTGCCGCGCGTCATCGGCGTCGCCGCGGCGCTCGACATGATCGTCACCGGCAAGCCTATCAAGGCAGAGCGGGCACACGCGCTTGGTCTGGTCGATGCGCTGGCAGACGGCGATTTAGTGCGAGCGGCGGTGACGTTATGCGAGGGTCTACCGGCTGGTGAGGCGGCGCTGCGCCCGACCCGGGCACGCGAAGACAAGCTCGGCGCCGCGCGGGACAATCCGCAATTGTTTGACGATTACCGCAAGACCATGGCGCGCAAGGCACGCGGGCTGGACGCGCCCTACGCCGCAGTTGAATGTGTCGAAGCGGCGCTGGCGCTGGAATTCGATGCCGGGCTGGCATTCGAGCGCGAGACCTTCAAGAAACTTGTAGTCTCGACCCAGTCCGAGGCGATGCGCCACGCCTTTTTCGTAGAACGCGGCGCCGCCAAGATCGACGGCCTGCCCAAGGACACGCCGACCCAGGCAATCAACCGCGCGGCGGTGATCGGCTGCGGCACCATGGGCGGCGGCATCGCCATGAATTTCGCCAATGCCGGTATTCCGGTCACTATTCTCGAGGTCGAGAACGCGGCGTTGCAGAAGGGCCTGGAGATTATCCGCGGCAATTACGCCGCCAGCGTCGCCAAAGGCCGCATCTCTCAGGGCAAGATGGATGGCTGCATGGCGCTGATTAAGGGTGTCACGGAGTTCGGTGGACTGGGCGATCCGGACATCGTGATCGAGGCGATCTACGAGAAAATGGATGCCAAGAAAGAAGTTTTCGCCAAGCTCGACACAGTGTGTCCGCCGCACACGATCCTCGCCACCAACACCTCGACCCTGGATGTAAACGAGATTGCGGCAACGACCAAGCGGCCGGAGAAAGTCATTGGCACGCATTTTTTCAGCCCGGCGAATGTCATGCGCCTGCAGGAAAATGTGCGCGGGCAAAAGACATCGGACGAAACCATCGCCAGCACCATGGCGCTCGCCAAGAAGCTCGGCAAGGTCGGCGTGCTGGTCGGTGTTTGCGACGGCTTCGTCGGCAACCGCATGCTGTATGCCTATTCGCGCCAGTCGAATTTTCTCCTCGAGGAAGGCGCGCTACCGGAGCAGGTGGATAAGGCTATATATGATTTCGGTTTTCCCATGGGCCCGTTCGCCATGGGCGATTTGGCCGGGCTCGATGTCGGCTGGCTGATCCGTAAAGCGCGCGCCGCGACGCGGCCGAGCAATTTGCGCTACTCGCCGATCTCCGACCGCATTTGCGAAATGGGGCGTTATGGCCAAAAAACTTCGGCCGGCTGGTTCCGCTACGAGCCTGGCAGCCGGGTGCCGATTGCCGATCCAATCATCGAAAAGCTCATCGTCCAAGTGTCGGAAGAATTGGGATATGAGCGGCGGCCGATCGACGAGGCGGAGATCATACAGCGCTGCATGTACCCGTTGATCAATGAAGGCGCGAAAATTCTAGCTGAAGGCCTGGCTCAGCGCCCCGGCGATATCGACACCGTGTGGCTTTATGGCTATGGCTTTCCGCGCCAGCGCGGTGGGCCGATGTTCTACGCCGACACTGTGGGACTAAAGGAAATCTACGACGTCATGAGCAAGCTCTATGACGAGCATGGCGAATGGCTGAAACCGGCGCCGCTGTTGGCTGAATTGGCCACCGCCGGCAAGGGCTTCGGAGACCTTTAGGATGGAACTCGCGCTCAGCACCGCCGACGCGGCATTTCAGAAAGAAGTCCGCGACTTCATCGCTGCCGAGCTGCCGGGCGACATCAAAGCCAAGGTCGAGCGCGGCCAGCGGCTCGGCAAAGACGATTATGTGCGTTGGCAGAAAATCCTCTCCGAGCGCGGCTGGCTGGCGCCGAATTGGCCGCTGGAACATGGCGGCACCGGCTGGACGCCGTTGCAGCGCCATCTGTTCGAAGAGGAATTGGCCCTCGCTTCGACACCGCGCATCATGCCGTTCGGCCTGGCCATGGTGGCGCCGGTGATCATGGCGTTCGGCGATGCAGCGCAAAAAGAGCATTATCTGCCGCGCATTCTCAGCAGCGAGGATTGGTGGTGCCAGGGCTATTCGGAGCCGGGTGCGGGCTCGGACTTGGCCTCGCTGACCACCAAGGCGGTGGCGGACGGAGAGGATTATATCGTCTCCGGCGCCAAGACCTGGACCACGCTGGCGCAATATGCTGACATGATCTTTTGTCTAGTACGCACGTCGAACGACGGCAAGCCGCAACAGGGCATCACGTTTCTGCTGATCGATATGCAATCGTCGGGCGTCAGCGTGCGGCCGATCCGCACCCTGGATGGCGGCGAGGAAATCAACGATGTCTTCCTCGATGATGTGCGTGTGCCCCAGGCCAACCGCATCGGCGAAGAAAATAAGGGCTGGACCTACGCCAAATTCCTGCTCGGCCTGGAGCGCACCGGCATTGCCGCCATCGGCCGCTCGAAACAAGAGCTGCGCCGGCTCAAAGAGATCGCCGCGGCCGAGCCATCGGGCGCCGGCAGTCTGGCCGAGGACGGCCAGTTCACCGATAAGATGGCGGATTTGGAAATTGATATTCTGGCGCTTGAATCGCTCGTGCTGCGGATCGTCGCGGACGAGGCGGCGGGGCGCAAAGCGGGCGCCGAAGCGTCGATTCTGAAAATCAAAGGCACCGAGATTCAGCAGCGCCTGAGCGAACTCGCCCTTGAGGCGATCGGTTATTACGCCAATCCATATATCGCCGAGGCGGGCGAAGCGGGCTGGAACGAAGCGCCGGTCGGGCCCGAACATGCCGCCACTATCGCGCCGCATTATTTCAATTGGCGCAAGGCGTCGATCTATGGCGGCACCAACGAGATTCAGAAAAATATCATCGCCAAAATGGTCCTCGGGCTTTAGCAGATCGACATTATGAATTTTACCCTGAGCGACGAACAAATATTATTTCAGGAAAGCGTCGATAATTTCGTCGCCAAGGAATGTGACATCGACCAGCGGCGCACCCTGGCCGCCGGCGAGGACGGCTTCAGCCGCGATCATTGGGCGAGTTTCGCAGAATTGGGGTGGCTCGGCCTTGGTCTTGACGAAGCGCATGGCGGTCTCGGTGGCTCGGCCCTCGACAGCGCCGTGCTAATGGAAGCGTTCGGGCGCGGATTGGTTCCGGCGCCTTACCTGTCATCCGTGGTGCTCGGCGGTGGCCTGGTCACGGCGGCGGGAAATGATGCGCAGAAATCGGCGCTGCTGCCGGCGCTGGCGGCGGGCGAGTTGATGCTGGCCTTCGCCTATGCCGAGCCGCGCGGGCGCTACGACTTCGCCCATGTTGAAACCCGGGCGCAAAAGAAAAACGGCGGCTATGTGCTGAGCGGCCATAAGAGCGTGGTGTTTCATGGCGCCAGCGCCGAGCGCATCATCGTCTCGGCCCGCACTTCCGGCGCAGTTGGCGAGGCGGACGGCATCAGCCTGTTCCTGCTCGCCCGTGAGACGCCCGGGCTGAGCTTGCGCCCCTATCCCACCATCGACGGCCTGCGCGCGGCGGAAGTTAGTTTAACGGAGGCCAGTGGCGAGTTGTTGGGCGCCGAGGGCCAAGCCCAGGGCATCATCGAATGCGTGATCGACAGCGCCATCATCGCGGTATGCGCAGAGGCCGTCGGCATCATGCAGACGCTAAACGCCATGACGCGCGCCTATGTCGACAGCCGCAAGCAGTTCGGCGTGGCGATCGGCAAGTTTCAGGTCCTGCAGCACGCGCTGGTCGACATGTATATGGCGCATGAATTGTCAAAATCGCTCACTTATCGGGCTGCGGGTGCTGCCGCGACCGCCGATGCGCAGGGCCGCGCCCGTGCCGCCAGTGCCACCAAAGTGCAAATCGGCAAAGCCGGCAAACTGATCGGCGAGCAAGCGGTGCAACTGCATGGCGGCATGGGCATGACCGACGAACTTGCGGTCGGCCATTATTTCAAACGCCTGGCGATGATCGAAACCCTGTTCGGCAACACCGACCACCACCGCCGCCGCTTCGCCCGCCTATCAGCCGCGGAAGAGCCGCGAATCCACCGCCAACACCGCATTGGACGGCGGCGGCAGTTGTGATAAAAGCCTCAGTTTCCAGCGATGGGGCGTAGCCAAGTGGTAAGGCATCGGGTTTTGATCCCGTGTACCGGAGGTTCGAATCCTCCCGCCCCAGCCAACTCTCAAATTCATTCCGCCGCAAAATTCGCCGCCCGTAACAAGCCCCTCTACCCCAGCGGGGAAGAGGGGCTGGGGAGTTGGGGCGAGCCAAGCACGCACAGCGCGCTCACTTCTAACGCGCCTTCGACAGCTTATCCGCCAGGCGTACTGGTTCCGGCAGGCGGTAGCCTGTGGTGCAGCGGA
>Ga0114996_10008933_pt1 | contig 11051 bp, 10 predicted proteins | sample ArcticOcean_MG_C_4_FD_87039 | JGI IMG/M metagenome (GOLD analysis project Ga0114996, IMG submission 87039) | Marine microbial communities from western Arctic Ocean - ArcticOcean_MG_CB4_134 | ecosystem: Environmental > Aquatic > Marine > Oceanic | place: Arctic Ocean: Canada Basin | collected... | reverse complement strand
TGGATTTTTCGAAGACCTCTCGCTACGCTGCGACAATTTTTCGGTATGTAATTACATGCTTCTTCGGCTTAGAGATGATCTTGATCTTCATTCTTCTTCCCCAACCAAGGAAGGACATCCTTGTTGGACAATTCACGACCCGGTTAGGGACAAGTTTTTCCAAATTGAATGGCGAGTGTTTGAGGTTTTATGCCGATGGGAGAAAGGAACGGCTGAACGGATTGCTAAAGCAGTCAATCTAGAAACCACCCTTGAGATAAGCACCCAGTTTGTTCAACAAGTTGAACACTTCCTTTCAACTCATCAGTTATGTAGAATTGAGAATATTAAAAGTAGTATTCTTGCCAACCAATTTATACCAAAAAGTAAAGAATCATGGTGGAGTTGGCTTCTTCACCATTACTTGTTCTTTCGAGTTCCTATATTTAAGTCTGATAAATTTTTAACACATGCACTTCCTTATGTGTCTTTTTTGTATTCAAAAATCGTAAAGTGGCTAGTTTTTTTAGCTTTATTTTTAGGGTTGTTTCTAGCAGCACATCAGTGGGATCATTTCCTTGGACAGTTTGTCGATCTCATTTCTGTGAGGGGTGCAATTCTTTTTGGTTTTGCTTTGCTCTTTGTAAAAATAGCTCATGAGTTTGGTCATGCATTCACAGCAAAAATTTATGGCTGTAGAGTCCCGACGATGGGGGTAGCGTTTCTCGTGCTCTGGCCAATGTTGTATACTGATACAAACGAAAGTTGGAAACTTAGTTCTCGGCGCCAAAGGTTGATTGTCGCATCAGCTGGCGTAATTGTTGAGTTGGCTATTGCTGTGTTCGCGACCTTAGCCTGGAGTTTTTTGCCGTCAGGGGGCATTAAGGATATGGCATTTGTCATAGCGACAACTACATGGATTTCCTCGGTTATAATTAATGCTAGCCCTTTTATGAGATTCGATGGATATTATATTTTGTCTGATTGGTGGGGCGTTCCTAATCTTCACAAAAGGTCATTTGATCTTGCACGGTGGTGGTTGAGGAGGAAGCTTTTTGACCTAGATGAACCTCCTCCTGAAGAATTTGTAGGCCATAAAAAGAATCTACTTATATTGTTTGCTTTTGTAGTTTGGGTTTATCGACTTGTGCTATTCCTTGGTATTGCAGTTTTGGTATATAGTTTTTTTATTAAAGCAGTTGGAATATTTTTATTTGCAATAGAAATTTCATGGTTTATTTTACGGCCTTTGTCATCTGAGCTTAAAGAGTGGTGGATAAGGAGAATTGATATTTTTGCTCGAACGCGTGTTTGGTTGGTTCTTGCTTTCTTATTATTTATTATAGGAGTTTTATTTGTTCCGTGGCGTTCTTCTATTAGTATTGATGCTGTGATCGAAGCCGAACCATATAGCATAGTTTACGTAAAAACTGGAGGCAGGCTGAGTTCATTTTCTTTATCTGAGGGTGACTATGTTGAGAGAGGAGAGATGATTGCTAAATTTAACAATCCAAAACAGATGTTTAAATTTTTTCAACTCTCTAGCCAAATTTTAGTTCAGAAAGAATTGGAAAAACTAGCAACTTTTGATGGGAGTCTTAAACAACAAAATGCAACAATTGCAGCTAAATTAGTTCGATTAGAAACAGAGCAGACTGCTCTTAAACAAGAAATTGATAGTATGAATATTTATGCTCCTACAAGTGGAGTTATATCTGAAATCTCTAGAGGTTTATATACACGCCAGTGGCTTGGCAAGGGGCATAGGTTATTAGCAATAAAAGGAAACTCTGGTGTTAAGGTTACAGGTTATATTCCTGAAGATGATATTTCCCGTATTCATAAAACAGGATCTTGTACATTTTCATTGTTAAGAAAATATAATAAAGGTTATTTATGTAGTTTAATTACTGTTGGACAGTCCGCAGAGTCATTTCTTAAGGATAAGATGTTAGCTTCCTTATATGGGGGAAGTATTTTAGTTAAAGCTAATGGAGAAAAATTAGTTCCAGATCAATCAATTTATAAAGTAGTTGCTCGATTTGAAGGTGGAGATTTAAATTTAAAACAACAGGCGCTGGGCATTCTTAAGTTAGAAGCAGATGAAAAGAGTATTATTGAGCGATTTTCCCACTGGTCCTTATCAGTTATTATAAGAGAATCTGGTATGTAATTTTTCCTAAGGCTTAAATTTTCAAACTTTTTGATCTAGCTTGTTTGAATATATAGCACAAATTTTTTGCAGAGTAAGAATTAGGGAATTATTGCTTTTTTCAACTGTTTAAGATATTCATGATATTTAATTTTTAATTCGTATGGACTCTCAATAATTATGTTATTTAGCCAATCAGGGTGGGATAGTTCATGGCATAGTTCGAGGTGTCCTCTACATCTTAATCTGATAATTATTGATCCATCTTTATCTTTATGAATTTTTTGGCTTGGATGAAATGTTACTTTTTTGGCACGTTTTCCTGATTCTCCTTTAAACCTAAGACGTACGTCTATTATATTGTCTCCATGAAAAACGCCAAAGCTCTCCTTACACCATGTCTTAAAATTCCAATTTTCAGGGACTTTAAATATTCCTTTTTGAAAATCTTTCTTAGTTTTCTCGATTAAATCTAACCTATACGTGAGTGGCTTCCTTCCAATTTTCACATTGTTCGCCACGAGATAACCAAAACGACCAAATAGCAGTCCAAGGGGCTCAACTATCCTCCAGCTTGCTCTTTTTTGCCCTAAAGAACGATATTTGATTTTAATTATTTGCAAGCCAAGTATTGCATTTTCGATAGTTGCCATCATTGACTCGTCTATTTGAACTTTTGGACCAATCTGGTTGATGTGGCTTGTCCTATCAATAAGTTCTGCGGTATTGATGGCTAACGCCTTCCCTAGAGACGGTTGGCGAGCAAGGAGTTTTTTTAGTGCTCTTGATTCAGGGCTATTCGGCAGAGATTTGAGGTGTCGTTGAATAGAGGATAGTTCATGTGATTCAAGCTGGAGTAGCTCAGGGGGTAATCCTCCTTCAATTCTCCATCGTTTTGTCAAATGGTGGTCACCCTCTATGTGAAGAGGCTTTGCTTCCAGGCCAATTTCATAAAGGCCACTTAGCATTCTTTCAACTGTCTTACGACTTGATTCAGTTTTCTTCATAATTTCATTAATAGTGAGGCCAATTGAAGTCGCTTGCAGTTCAGTCGCAAGCAATATCAGATTTCTTAATTTGGTATATGCGATGTCTCCACTCCTAACTAAAAATCAAGTTATTCAATAATAGGTCGATTTTTGACGATATAAAGATATATAAACCAACTATTATTAATTGAGTATAAATAAGGAGAATAAATGTGACCAAGGAAAATGTAATTAAGTTTAATGATTTTTATAAGGCAAAAGTGAGGAAAGATTTATTAATTAAAGCAAAAGAGAGTTACGCTCGCAAATCAAATTTTGGAAGTCAAAATAACCTAACTGATGATAATACTATTATACCTTTAGGTGTAAGAGATAATTTTTTTAAAGTTTAATAATAATTTTTTATTGGAAAGGGGCTGCTTATGAGTACTTATTTCTGTCCAACTGAACGGTGTACAATAGATCAAGCTAAGGAAAATTCGAAATTACTTGGTTTGAAAATTTTAAAAGAAAAGAATGGTCGTTATTGTGTTTATGATATTAATCGCTCTGGTTTCTTAGAGGTTGAAGGTGTGTGGATTAGAGGCGCTTATTGTCATGGAGATAGCGATTTAGATGAAAGTACCCGTTCTATTATTTCTGAAGTTACTAATTGTGAATGGATTGATGAGTATGATCACGAAGCTATGCAGGTTTATCTTTTTTGGTATGATGATGAAATTTTGAGAGAGGCCGAAGCTTGCACTGATGATGGGATAGAAGGGCATCCTTTTGATGAGTGGGGAACTAGGGAGCAGGAACTTGAGAACGAGATAGATTATTTATATTCTCGCAGAAAGAAATTTGGTGTTGTTGATGGTCTGCCAATAGCTGAACCAGTTTATAAATTCAAAGTATTTAAAGCTTGTGCTTAGAAAAAGGCCTATCTGGAATAAGGTTTTATTATTTGCTAAATAGCTCTACTTATATTTTTTTTTTAAAAGATTGATGTTATAATTAATATAAAAATATAAACTTATTAATATGTATCTTTGCTTTCTTTTACATTGAAATAAAAGGAAATATTGTGAAACTTACTTTTGAAGAGTTTGTTGCGCGACCTTATAAATTAGAATTGATTGAGCAGGAAGGTGCATATTACTTAATTATTCCAGACCTTGGTATTTCTGCTCGTGGCGAAGAGCTAGCTACAACTTACAATTTGTTAGTTAACCGTAAGAGAGAGTATTTTGAAGCGCACAAAGCTTTGCGTATTACAAAAAATATTCCCTTGCCTTCCGATAGCCGTGTTACAACAGACTTAAAGAAGTTTTTTATTAAAAGTTTAGTAGTCGTTTTGGTTGGAGTAACTCTTCTTAGTGCAGCTAGTGTTTCTTTTACTTATGCATTGCGCGAACCTGTTAGGACAGCGGGCTTAAAAACAGGCCGCGTTATACTAAAAGAATTTATGAAGGGACTTGAGACTTTTGCAAATGAAGAAATTACAAAAGAGAAAGAAACAAAAGTGCGTGATTTAATTAAAGAGTCGATCCCAAAGCTTAAACCTTACCTTACTGAACTTCGTCCATTATTTGAGAGTAATGAAAATGGTAATTAATTTTTGCAGTAAATCTGAAATGGCCTACGTAGTCTTTCTTCTATAAAGTCGCCTGATTGCCCGCAAGCGTTCTTAGTTTCCTGAATATGAAGAGCTACAGGTGATAGAGAAATATATAAATTGGAAATTAACATTAAGATCAGAGCAGAGTTTTTTATATATTTGAATAATTTAACGTTTATTATGATTGATGATGAGATTATTAAAATACCAATTAAAGGCCAGCTTTGAAAGAAAATATGATACCATGGAGGGAAGCCTCTCAAAGAAAAAATTACAAGCATTAATAGAGACATACTCAGTAAGGTTGTAGCTTGAAGCGCAGTTTTATAAAATTTAAAATATAGGGCAAAGAAAATCCCAACTAAACACAACCAAGGACCAAGTGCTATTGTTAACTCAGTAACCGTTGAGGGGAAAAAAATTGGGGTTATTGAACGAATAAAGTGTTTGATTATGTAGATTAATAACTTTTCAAAAGATTGTCCTCCAACTGGTGAATACCTTCCCATATGCTCAATAAAATTGATAAGAGCATCAGCGATAGGGGGGTTATGGCGAATTTCATGAAATAATAATCCAATCGATAATCCCAAAAATAAGGCGCTTCCATTGATAGAGATCCAACGTATTGGAATTTTATTTATTACCCCATAGATAGCAATTGATCCGGAAATCCAACCTAATGTTGCCAACTGATAGTATCCACTAGTGATACCATACTTTGACAATGGGTGCTTTATTGCCGAAATGACCAGGCTTGCTGAAATTATTATAAAGATCACTGAAATTAAGCCCCACAGGATGGTTGAATCCCTACTTACAAAAAACTTTTTGTAATCATAGTCTGGTTTAAAAAACATAATGATAATAGGGAACATCATTAAATATATAATTGACTGTAATTTTGCCTCTATTGAAAACATAACTAGCATTCCCGTAGCAAGCAGCCACATAGGTGTGTTTTTTGGAATTGACCGGGTTGCTTTTATCAGTGTGTAGAATGCAAGCAATGCTCCTAAAGCAGAGAGCCCCTCCGTTCTGAGCATTACTGCTTGTGTTATTAACCCTGAGCTTGTTGCTATTATTAGTGAAATTAAAACTGCATCGATGCAATTTGTATATAGCCGAGCTATAATAAAAAATACATAGATATAACACGTTGCTATCATAAGCGAAAGCCATCGACCTGCATAAATAAATTGGGCGAAAATGTCCATGAATTTTTGAAGTTTTAAAGGTTCTAAAATGTTCGATTTTGGAGCTAATTCAATCAAACTTGATAAATTTGGAACTGGTAAAGCGTGGAAAAAATATAATATCTTATACCACCAACCAAGAATTAAAATGTAAGAAAATCCAGTATGATCATCATGTATTTGAGGAAGATTTGAATTCAATCGTATAGCTTCATAGGAAAAATAAAAATCTGCATCCGAGTTCATGATGAAGGAGCGATATAAATCATGATAGAATACAATTAATAGTGGAGTTAGAAGGAGAATTGTAAAAAAAATAGAAGAACTATTAATGCCAAAAAGGGGAAACTTTCTTTCCATTTGGTTGTTAAAATATTTTTCGATTTTAGAAAAAATTTCATAAATCATATATCTTTAAAATACCCTTCTTGTTTTAAAAGTGATCTCTTCACATCTTTTCCTCCTTTACCGCTGTATCCTCCTAACCTGCCATCTGAACGTATCACTCGATGGCAGGGGATCTCGATTAAAAGTGGATTTTGCCCACAAGCATTCGCTACGGCTCTTGCTGCAGTTGGGCAGCCAATTTCCCGAGCAATTTCTTTATACGTCTTAACTTGTCCTCTAGGAATCTGTTTTATTTGGTTCCATACCTTTAACTGAAAGGGTGTCCCTTTTAAGTTCATTTTATCTCTATTAATTGTTTTAACTCTTTAGGCGTAAAAAATATAATCAAATGTTAAAAGATGGAATCTCTGTCTTGCAGGGCAACAATAAATTTTATTGGGCATGATTTTTTGAATTTCCTAAGATAAAAGCCATCCGCCATCCACATCAATTGTAGTTCCTGTAATAAATTCATTTTCAATGGCAAAAATGATAGCCTGTGCAATCTCATCAGCAGTGCCAGCTCTTGGGATAAGGTTGTTAGCTGTTGCTCCATTGTAGTAGTCTTCGCGTTCTTTCCCTTCAAAAGACATCATTGGAGTATCTATTAAGCCAGGAGAAACCACATTTATTCTTTTTGGACTAATTTCTTTAGCTATTCCTCTTGTAAAGGCTTCAACGGCCCCTCCAACTGAGGAGATTGCAATTTGGCCAGGCTTAGCTTTTCTTGCAGGAGCCCCGCTAACTAATACTATGCTTCCAGATTGATTTAAATGAGGTGTTCCAAAACGTACAACATTTGTATAGCCCCAAAGTTTATCAAATGAGGCTTTGTATCCGTCCATATCCATAGAGAGGAATGGCCCAACAGCTCTGGCCCCTCCTGTTGCTGAGTTTATGAGTATATCAAAATTGCCCACTTCCTTGAAGAAGTCATTTAATCCTATTTGATCTAATACATCTAGTTGCTTGAGTGAAACGTTATGAGGTGTTTTTTCCAATTTTCCTGGATTTCGGCTCACAGCTATTATCTCAGCTCCAAGCTTTGATAACCTCTTGGTTGTGGCTAGGCCAATGCCTGAAGTACCGCCAAAAATAATCGCTTTTTTCCCAGAAATGTCCATATTTTTTATTCCTATCAATAATATGAGTGAGACAGCTCATTTTACATCCCAAAATTAATTACTCACAAGTATTTTGTACTAATGTAGTCACTTTTTTATAACTATCCGTAATATAAATCATCTAGTTATTTTTTAATATAGCTTGCGTTATAAAAGTGATTTGTTCAATTTAGTTATATGGTAAAATATACAATTTTTGATAAAGCTAGAGATGAACCCTTCCCGTTATCAAGGACTGGAATCGATGAATACTTGAGAGATCCAAGAACTTTTGTGTTGAAAAGAAAGTTTGGTGTTAAGTTCCCATCAATCCCACCATTTACGCTAGCAATTGCAACAGACCACTTGCTAAAAAATGAGTTTAATAATTGTCGAGATAATCAATCATCAGAACATTGGATATTTAAGAAATATAATCTAGCGGTTGTGCCTTATAAGCATCCAGAAATTGAGATATGGCGAAATAACTTTAAAGGAATCCGATATACTGATGAAGCGAGTAATCTTCAAATCTTTGGTGCGATTGATGATGTGTGGCAAGATTTAATTTCAAAACAACTGTATATTGTTGATTATAAATCAACGAGTAAAAAGGATAACCCAACTATAGAATCGGGATGGGGCGCAACTTACAAACGGCAGATGGAAGTCTATCAGTGGCTGTTTCGGAAGAATAATTTACCTGTGAGTGATTTGGGATACTTTCTTTATGTGAATGGGCTAAAGGGAGATCGAATTTTTTATCGTGACCATGCAGAATCTGAGCACATTGGTTTTATGGAATTCGCAACAACCCTTATTCCTTATGTTGGGAATAGCGATTGGGTTGCTGACACTTTGTTAGATATAAAAGAAGCTTTAATGTCTGATAACTTGCCTGAGCCTAATCCAAACCATGATTTAAATTCCTATTATTATGAGCGATTAAGAGTTGAAGCCGAGAATAATTAACACGGAGATAGAGGGTGTTTGATTATCAAATTTGACAGGCGTTAATTTTTAAAAAAGAGTGTTAGATTCGTATAATTTATGAGGAGAAATTAAAATACTCTATTCCTTAAAGATTTTTTTAGGATGGGAGTCTTCATTCTAACAATAGATAGATTTTATAGTTGGTCTCAAGATTAGGTTAGAATTGTATTGGCCTACTATAGATATTTTAAAACAATAGTGTAATAAAAGAGCTTTTCCACAAAAACTATAATACAGGTTAAATCCTATAGAATATTAACTATTTTGTGAAAAACTTGCTTGTATTAATCCAAGTGATTCATAATCAGCAGCAATGGTATCACCTGCTTTAATCGCAATAGGGGTAGTGCAAGTTCCAGTTGTTACGGTAGCTCCTGCGTCTAGGCTAATGTTGTTTCTAGAGAGTTCATTTGCGATCCATGTTAATGCAAACCTTGGATCTCCAAGGACGTTGACTCCAAGTCCCTTATTCGAATCTCCACCTGAAATAGAAATAGTTACAGCTTGTTTTGATAGATCTAAAGATCTCCAAGAATCAGGCATTGGTGGACCTATAATAAATTCATGGGCGCAAGCGTTATCTGCGATTAACTGTGCTTCGCCAACTAGGGCAAAATCATGAAATCGAGAATCAGGTATTTCAATTGCAGGGTGAAGGGTTTCTACAGCCAAAATAACTTCTTTTTGAGAATATTCGATAATTCTTGGACTTAAGGTTTTTCCCATTCGGAAGGCAAACTCAGCTTCAGCTACAGCCATCCTGTTTTTCCCAAAATTTAAGACGCTGTTTTTTTGAAAAACATGTTCTTGAAGAAGGCGTCCCGCCAGTGGACGGGTCACGCCAATATGATTTTGGCCGGCCACACTAGTCGCTGCGATTTTCCACCCAAATATAGGATGGTTGCTATACTTTTCATAGTATGACTGAATCATGTATCCTTCTTTTCGGGTTTGTGGACATAGCTCCGAGGGAAGGCTTTCTATAGTTTCGCCATTCTGCCAACAATCCCAGATTAGTTTAGCAGCCTGTTCAGCTTTGTTAGTATCTAGCATAAACTCTACTCCTTTAACTTCCTTTCAGATCAATTATAAAAATGATTATCATATATTATTATAACTTCTTTGAGGGTTTCTTTTTAAATCATAAGCTTTCAGTCTTTTCTATATATTTGATTAAATCAGATTTTACTTTTTCTTCTACATTAACTTGATGTTCTTTATCTGGAAATTGTGCAGTTTTAACTTCGTCAACGAATTTATGAAAGGCTTGCACTCTAGCCTCCTGCATTTCACACCTCAGACTATATAGGTCTGCATATTGTTTTGAATGTCTAGGAAATGGCCCAGTAGAGTCCCCCAGAATATCTTCGGCAAATAAAAATTGTATATCACCGATCCCTCCTCCAATAGAAGAGGTGACTAATGATGTTTTCGGGGATAAAATAGATAAAATATCTGAAGGTATAACTTCAATTTCAACTGCCCAGGCCCCTGCACTTTCAAGCGCTTTTAGGCCGTCATATATTTTTTTTGCCTGATCGATTGTTTTGCCAACCGCCTTTAGTCCTCCGGTCCATGTGCTTCTCCTGGGGACTAACCCTAGGTGACCCTCTGTGGGAATGCCTGCGTTAGAGACAGCATTGATGAATCTTAAACTCCAGGTTCCACATATTATAGAGTCAGCGCCCATCGCCATTGCATCAAATGATAATCTTAATGCCTCAGATTCAGATGTTGCAGCTGTCATTGGCATAGCAAAACTCATAAATGTATTAGGTGCTGCTTTTCGAAACTCTTTTGCTGTTTCTGGTCTTTCTGGATTATATCTAATATTTATAGTATCGATTCCAGCTTTTTCAGCGGCTTCAGCTTCTTCTAATAAAAATGGGAGAGTTTTAGTTAATTGTTTTTTACCTTTTTGATTAATAATGTCAAATACAGTGAAGTTTCTATAACTATATTCTCCAGTTACAGATACAACTTTTTTAAGATTAGACCTTTTGTTTTTCATTTAAGGTATACCCTTTCCTCCACCCTTCACATCAATCTCTTATTCAGTCTTGTTAATTTCAATTAGATTAATAGCTTAAGCGCCCCAAACTTTCTGTTCAATATAATTTAGGTTATGAAAGAGGTAGCAACCGTATTATGTTTGTCAGAGTTTCTCAAAGACTTTAATAACCGAAAACCTAACTCGATTGGCTTGTAATAAAAGTCTAAACAGGCTCTTTGATAGAGTCCTTTCATTAACCTTCAAAGATTGAGCAAGTGTCTATTTCTTCTACGAATTATGCCAGTTAACTAGGTGATTAAGAAATTTTATAAGAGTATTATCAATCTTATTATAATTGGCCTAATGCAATATCGACAAAGGTTTCGTTATAGCAGGCTCCTCGTTCGATATCTGCACGGATATCGCTTGGTATAAGAGCATTTGTCGTCATGCCCGTCAAACTTGAATGGAGCCACATTCCTTTAGGACTGTAGAAGACACCTGAACGAACTGCATCGCTTACAAGTGCTTGGAGTGTTACTGCTCCCAGACTGTTTGAAATAGTTACTACGTCACCTGATTTTATCCCATGCGCTGAGGCATCATCTGGGTGCAGCTCAAGGATTTCCATGCCACTCGATTCTTGGCAATTCCCGAAT
>Ga0114996_10008932_pt1 | contig 11053 bp, 15 predicted proteins | sample ArcticOcean_MG_C_4_FD_87039 | JGI IMG/M metagenome (GOLD analysis project Ga0114996, IMG submission 87039) | Marine microbial communities from western Arctic Ocean - ArcticOcean_MG_CB4_134 | ecosystem: Environmental > Aquatic > Marine > Oceanic | place: Arctic Ocean: Canada Basin | collected... | reverse complement strand
TTTAGCTGATGCTGTGAATTTTCCTTCATTTTTTGGATTGATATCGATGTCGTCTTTCTTTGTCATTTGTATTAACCCAAGATAAAATTAAATAGGAACAACATTTCGTCCCTGATTGTTATCAACTACTAAATAGAAACTTCCACCCATTCCATCACCTTTGGGCATATAATTGCTGTTTGCCATATAACTCTGATCAGGTGGAGGAGCATAACTCTTGTCTACATAACTAAATGCAGTATCATTACCTTCATATCTTTTCCAATCAGTCCATGCGTATTGCTGAACAGGAGCAAAGTCAGCAACCGTAGGCTGTGGCATGAGTGAATAATACGCCCCACCTTTATTGATCCCTCCTGCACTTGCAAAAGGTAATGTCGGGACACCTTGATGGACGCATCCACCCCGTACGCCTACATAAGGCATTTGAACCGATCCCGCACCCATACCAGCATCAAAATCTTGACCTGTATAAGGGTGAGTATATGTCTGTTGATTTTCCCTAATAGGAAACTGTTGCGCAAATCTGCTTCCGCTACTCGTTGCCATTTTATTATACTCCGATATAATAAAATAAAACAATTTACTTTTTACTTTTTAGATTTTCCCAATGCGTCATACGCAAGTCTTGCACCCTTGGCTTTCCCCTTTCTCGCTCCACCTTTGTCAGTCGAAGACTTATGAGCCTTGTTATACTTTACACGTTCCATAGTATCAATGGCTTTCTTGCGTTCTGCAACAGTCAATTTTGCATGTCCGTTCTTCATTTTATATCATAGCAACATATATTTAATTTTTTCGGTTTTCTAAATAAAAATGGGAAAGAGAATGAGGATTATATCCAGTTTTGGATTTATCAGAATTTGCTAAAACCTTCTTGTCTCTTCCAAGCATTGAAGCAGTTGAAAGTGGGTCAGAAATTTGATGGTATATAGTGGAATTATCAGCGGATTTACAATCAGAATTATTTGGATTCCACCAACACATTGCTTTCTGAACAGCACCTTTTGCCATGTGTGAAAATGAAGCACCAGGGTTCAGACTGTGTGCTTCTACACCATACCTACGGTTGAGATAAAGACTCTGACTCCCTCCGAGACTATGACCAGATACGCTGTAATTACTATCACTACCGTATTTTTCTCGCATTGCTAAAAAATCTGTATTTGCTTTTTTAAATCTTTGGCTTCTTGGTTCTGCACCGAAAAATATACTTGCATCTGTCATCATATTCCTCATACGATTACCCGTCCTATTTTTCGCATCCGTTCCACGATTTGCCATTACTACATTATTACCTTCACCATCTGTTTTTGGTTTATAAAAAACACTCCGATCCATGTTGCTTAATTCCTCATCTACTTTCCAACCATCACCTACATGTTGATCTAAATATTGTGATGTTGCTCCGAGGTTATCGCCCTCATAAGAAGCCTGTGAAAGTCTTGCATAAAAATCTTGTGCATCTTTATCGCCAATGTCGACATTATGTTCTGCATGATTATATCCACTCATATTTATATAACCCAACATTAAAAAAATTATTTATCGTCGCATTTTACCAAGTCTCGCACCAGCCTGATGCCCAACTATTCCACCCACAACTTCCTTCCCTATTCCCTGTGCTATTTTTGCACCTGTTTTCCCCAGCACCTTTTCTGCACCTTTTGCTCCAGCCTTCGCCCAAGATTTCCCAGCACTTCCGCCTATTTTTCCTGCTGTATATGCTATACCTGCATCCACGCCTGTTTTACCCATACGTTCAGCGATGGCTCCTCCTCTTGCTAAACCGCCGGACAATGTCTCACGTCCACGTGCAACATCGCTCACTAATGTACCAGCATCTGCAACCTCGTGGGCGGCATCTGCTCCAATACTTGTAATATCACTTATGATTGGTATGTAATCATATGCTTCGCCAAGATAACTGTGTCCAACGTTATCGGCATAATCAAGTGCATCTCCTACACTGTTTGCTCCACTGCTTACGGCTTCACCAACGGATGCAACTGCATCACTGGCAGAGTTGTATAAATCGTCAAAGAATCCCATTTTATGTATAAGCAACAGATTTAAAAATAAATATAATTATTTCTTTGGGTGCTTAATCGGCAGTGATGTATTTCCACCAGACATGGTATTTACTAAATTCCGTTCAGGATTAAGCGGATTCGAAATCGGATCACTGGGAAATGGGAAGACAGGTAGTTCCGGAACTGATCCAGAATGTGCAAAGGGATTATCCCAAGAGAAGCCCCCTTCACCAGAAGCTCCATCACCAATGACTATATCCTCGTGAGGCATTAAATCGTTTAAACTCATTTGTATTACTAAAGATATTTTAAAATTATTCCAAAATTTTATCTTTTCGTTGAGCTTCTTGAACCAATTCCTTCGTACCCATAATTTGCACTTGATTAAGATAAATTAATTCACCAAGTAAATCACGATGCAGTTCGGAGGCACTAACAAAATCTACTCGAATACATATTTGAAAATCATTCTGGATATACAAAGGCAGATTATATTCATCCGTTAATGAAATTCTGATATTATTGAGATACTTGTCTCCTAAAACTACTTTAAAGTCATCATTAATATTTAAATATTTTAGGGTGTCGCCGTTGGGTGCTGTAGTCATTATTTTACCGATCAATGTGCTGTGTTCTATTTGTTCAGGTTGACCTTGCCCATGTTGATGACCGACGTTGCGTGTGATCACATCAAGTCGTACGCCTATAAATCTTGGCAAACCTATATTGCCCATTAGTGGAAATAAAGACGACATGCTTTCATTAGGACCGATGGGTGCAGGTAAATTCGCAGTTGTATCACCAAATAATACTGGTGTGGCGGCATCAATTAGTGGTGATGGATTATTACAATCAGTTGCTCCCATCCATCTCCATGCTGTGCGGTTAAATCGTAGATTATTTGAGGTAGTCCAAGCAGGTAGTGGCAACGCTGTATTATCATAAGGAAAACTTATCTCGCTTAAATTTCCAGCACCATCAACTGGTAATACTTTATCTCCCGCATTTCTAATTCTAAATTCAATTATATATCGTCCCAGATTAAAGTTCCATGATACAAGAATTTGAGGTAATCCGTACGGAGCAACGCCTCCTCCACCTGATGCGATCCACTCTGCTTCCATGGATGCAACTAATTGCTTTTGCATCTCTACACTCATGTCCAAAACATTATAATTTCCCATGGGAATGGCTAATTGGAATTTTAAATTACTGTTATATGGATTTGGTAATGTCCCAGATAATTCAACTTGAATATCTACCTCAAAATTGTTATTTGCATCGATCGTGGGATCTTCTGCACAGGGATAAACAGGTGCATTGTTATACTGAAAAATATTATATACCGTATATGGGATTTCTGCATCGACTAAACATAGGTGCATAAATTGGTCGTCTTCATCCGTCCTTAATAGTGTTGATGGGAGTTGAAATTGAGGATTCCATTTGAAACCATTCTCTCTGTATTTTGAGTTTAAAAAAACATTTTGTTGGTTAGTTGTTTGAGACATCTCTTATTATTAATAGGTTGATATATTAATAATAAATCTTATGTTATATCTTTATTCTTCCTCTTGCGATTCATACACAATTGAGAACTTAAAAGACCATTGAATATTCGTATTGTTTTCATCAGTAATATTTACTGGGTCAAACATACAGAAAGGCCGTCCAACATTATCAGTAATATTAATTTCGAGCGAACCATTATTTAAAAATGTGCTATCACATTCTGCTCCTAAGTCATGTATGTTAAATTGCTGTTGCCAATTCCACTTCCAACCTGCACGATTTTCGGCTCCACCCGCCTGTGTCTCCATACTATCCTCAGCACAGGAATTCAAAGGACACATCATGATAATATCTGTTGGCGTTCCTTCCTGAGCAGGCGGATATGAAGCATTTTGACTATTAAATGGAGCTATAATGGTAGGAAATTTTTCAAGAGCTTTACTTCTTGGTTGAGAGTTTTCCCATGTATTTCTCTGCAAAGCTTGGGGACATCTTACACATAATGATGTACCAGGGAGTACTGCCAATGGCGTTGTATATGGTGGAATTAATGTAGTACCAACACCACTTGCATATGCCAATTCAACTGGGTTTAAAATAGTTGCATTAGTTCCAGCAATATTTAAGCTGAATTGTTCAGGTATAATTCTTGCTCTTGGAGCATTTACATATTCCATCAATTTGATGGGTATTTTTACTGATCCTGCATTTGGAACAGAATGTCGTGTCCATTGAAAATCAGCTCCTCCGAAATCCTTTCCACAATTTTCACTATGGATGATAACAGTAAAACGTCTTAAATTATTACCCCATTCACCCAAATTACTTGGCATGGAAGGATATGGATTTTGTCCAGCATTCGAGAAATGCATAGGATTGCCTGTCGGAAAATTAGCCATTTTATATATCACAAGATAAAAAATTATGATTAAGATTTTATTAATCATAATCTTTTCCAAAAGCATCCCCCTTAATCAATAACTGGTTTATCCTCATCTCCTCCTTCTTCGTCTTTCGCATAGGCATTCTTAAACGATTCATCGACTTCATTATTTGGTAATGTGCTTCGCCCTGTTATAATACTATCTGCAGGTCGTGTAATATTACCACTGGCATCTCTGACCTGACCTCCTCCTAAATACTCTGATCCTTCCTCTTTGAAACGTTCTGCTATAAGTTCCTCACTCGGATCGTTAATTACCTCCAGCCCTACAATCTCTTCATCATTCTCATATTTACAATAATCAAAATATTTTTCCGCTTTACTAAATAGGTCTTGTTCTGCATCGCTCATCTTATCCCCACGCAATTTTTTATTAACGTAATTGGGGTTGTCTATATCAAATTGGATCAAACATTTTATATCTTCATCGCTCAATATAGTTTTGTCTTTGTCAGAAAAATATTTATTCCGGCAAAAATCGACTGCCTTTTCCATAGCGGTTTTTCTTTTATCTTCATCGACCTCATCACCATCATCTTTAAACATAAATGGTTCAGATTTTTCATCAAATACATCCCGCTTTTCAGGTAATTTATTTGCCTCTTGTGCCAGTTTTCTGGCTTTTCCTTTGAGTCTTCCCATTTTATATACATAAATATAAAAAATTTGTGTCTAAATCTTTTATAAAAAATTCATCGGCAAGAATCTTTTACTTTTTCTTGGTTCTACGTTTCTGTCTTTCCATAGCCCTTCTGTATTCATACACTTGCCTTGTTAAATCAGGTTCTTCTTCCAGTGCTTGTTGATATTTGTCTCCTACTGCGATGTATCGACCATATCCAATCCCTTCCTCTTTACCTTCCTTGCCTCCCTTGGCTTTATAATTTTCCCATTTCTGTTTATCTTCACCAGTAGGCACTCCAAGATTCTGTTGATAATACCACCATAATTCACTATTTGCTTGACCTTGTTTTGGTTTTCCAGTAATGGGATTTACTGTAAATAGATTTTCGCCTCCACCTTTAAGTTTACCTTTCTTATCAAAATTAGTATCTCTAAAAAATTCACTCGCTTTGGTTGCTTCGCTCTTTTCTTCAATTTTCTTGACTTTGTCTGCAACACTACCAGATCCAATATCACCGCTCTCGTCTGGGTAGTAGTCATCAACAAACTCAAGAGGTGCTAATCCAAATTCATTTGATACTGCATCTTGATAGGCTTTATCAGATGGCGATACCATATCGTCATAATTAAAAGGAACATTGCTATAGGTAGGTAATGGATCAGACGGAGATCGTGGCGATAATCCTGCCTCTTGTAAAGCTTTCTCCCATGCTTCATCTGCTCTGTCTTGGGGTGATCGAGGTAGTGGAGGAGGAGGAGCTGGTGCTGGTGCAGGCTCTAACTCACCAGCCATATTCAGTATCATGCCAGTAGGAGGAGCATACGATGGTTCGGATGGTTTATCAATTCTCCCAGCATCCTCCGATTCCGTATTGTACGAATCTATACTTTCAACAATAATTGATAAAGGATTTTGATTCATACTACTCGGAACACCCGTAGATACATCATTTGGAGAAGTCTTAAATCTGGCATCTGGCGTATCACCGTCCATTGCATCCACATCTCCGCCTTGAGACTTGCTTCTTCTTAAATTACCTTTCTTTTCTCTTTCTCGCCCCCTATATCTTGCTTGTGCATCTTTTGACCGTTGTGTATTTTCATTAGTCTCTTGGATATATTCCTTTGCCAATTCACCCATTCTGTTTTTTAATTCTGCATTATCTCCATCACTCAAACCACCTTTTTGCATTTTATCTTTATTAAGGTTGTACTCATTTTGTAATCGTGTCATTCTTGCTGATGCTCCTGTCCCAGTTGGTATTACAGGTAATGAAGGTATATCGCCCTCTGCTCCTCTGCCTTGTTGTCCTTGCTGTCCTTGCGTTCTCTTTTTACCATGTGTTTGTCTTATTTTTTCTTGTTGCATACGTTCTTCTTCTATCTCGTATTTGCTCCTCATAGGTGAGGGACCGATGTATTGATCATCAGGGAATGAAGGCTTACCTCGTCGACCACCACCACCTTCGCCTTGTTTAAGCCATTTAATACCCGAACCCCTTTCTGTATCATCCCCTATGTCAGTGCCACTGCCCTGACCATCCTCCTCTTTAATTTGACCTTGTGGTGTGTTGATGGGAATATCAGCACTTTTATTATCTGCATTTTGCATAATTCTTAAAAACTCTTTACTTTCACCTATTAACCCTCCATATTGAGGCATTACAGGTATTGGAATTATTTGACCTTGACCACCCAATGCATACCCAGCAGATACTGGTGCAGAAATCCCCATTGGCATATTACTTGGTTGTGAAGGGTATTGAGGTGGTATTTCAAATTGTGGAGCAGGAAATGCTGTTGCTCCTAAACCAGACCTTGCCCCTGATCTGCTGATATTAATGTTTTTGATATTAATTAATCTCTGTTGATACTCAATATGCTCCTCTTCTGTTAATTTTTTTAATGGAGTATTGGGTGGTAAAAGACCTAATTTTACATCAATATTATGTTTAATTTTTCTCTCTTTTTTCGTCTGTTGTTTCTTGGTAAGCTTCTTTTTTTTCTTTTCCGGTTGACGTATATAAATACCTGCTGGAACTTGTTGTAAAGGTTGTCGACCCACTCCAGAAGTTTGATCAGTATCTTCGTCCATCTATTTGTTATTAGTTGATATTAAAAATTAATTTCCAAACTTTGCTCCATTTCTCAAATCGTCATCTTTCCAATTTGCATGTGTACCAATTTTCTCTAACCAAATATTTATTTCAGGATATAATTTCTCTCTCATTAATTCGATTCCACCGTCTTGGGCATGTAAGGTTTTATCATTATTAATTTCTTCAATTGTTTCAATTACTTTACTACCACTTGAAACTCTCGGGTCTTCTCTTTTTTTAGGCAATTTTAAAAAGTCTTCCGGACGTTTGATTTTACGCTTCTCGTGTGTATAATGTAGTAATGATAATTCTCCAATCATACTTACAAGTCCATTGCTAATTAAATATTCCAAATCATCAATGCGTTTTTTTAGAGTATCGATTTCTTTTTTATTCTCGGCTACTGTCATTTATATTAACCCAAGAAAATATTATTATGCTGTTCTCATTATATAACATAAAGCGTAATTCTTAATTATGGCATTCCAACCAGTTTTTGCTGTTCCCAACCATGGAATAAATGCAGGTGGGGCAACAACGCCTCCGCCAATACCCGTATTTGTAATAGAGCCATTGACAGTTTGAGTAATTGTCCCCGGCCCTACGTCCTCATAAGTATAACTCGTTGGCGGAGCGTAGAACCCCAGTATACTAACCGCCGCCCCAGCTCCTGCCAGTGTGCTACACGGTGCCATTAATTGATAATTTCCCGAACCATTAATCGAATTCATTAATCGATGTTCGTGGGCTGTCATATTACCAGAAGAAGTCATGCCCCCTATTGTGTGATCGTGTTCCAGTTGATTTGTACTATTAATTGAAGAGTTATCCCCCTGGGGAGTATAAGAATCTGTTCCACCTGCTACACCAGTAGTTGCACTTCCTAAAATAAATCTATCGGTTAAGTCCGGGGTTGAATTCAGGCCATCGCATAAATGCCAGACACCTCCATCAGGGGCTGTAATAGGGAATGCGGGAGTTGCCAGACCATATGAAACAATCATACCAATAAAAGTTGATGATACAGGTGCTGGTGCTGATTCCAAAACCCATGTATAATTTGTTGTAGCAAAATTATATTGTAATATACAGTTTGCTCCAAGAGTAGCGGGTGTATTCGTCGTTCTTAGTTGTAAGCCATTAATGTCAGTAAAAAATTGTTCTCCTGTTGTTGAAGCTTGTGATGTCATACCAGCTGTAATTGCAGGATTAATATCAACCAAACCACCTGCACCTCCGCTATAACTAACCCCGTTTGTATATAATGCAGGAACATCTGTTGTACCACTACCATTACTGCTCCTTATACCAATACAATTTGCTGATGCAACTGCTGTTGAACTTAATGTTCCCCCTGCTGTGCCCGCTGGAAAATAATTTAATCCCGCTCCGATTATGACCTTCAAGTCCGTACTATTATTACCTTGTCTGCTTACAATGCCATTTACTGTTGCTCCTGAGCCACCTGTCCCACTTCCTGCAACGATGCTCCCAATCGCTGGTATCTGACCGTTGTTAGCCACTAAACCTGTTTGTAGATTAAATGCTCCGCTCATGTTTTATATTAACCCAAGAAAATATTATTAGGTTATAAAATATTATTTTCTAATGATTTGTAAGATTTTGAAACATTTAGAAACAATTTCAAACATTTTTCTAAATTTATTTTCTTGGGTTAATATAAATGCCAAAGAAAGGAGAAAAACTCGACGAGGCACAGTTGATAAAATTAGGAGAGGCGAGGAAAAAGGCACTCGAAGTCCGTCAGGAAAAAGCCACAGTTAAGAAGCAAGAAAAGGAACTTGCGACCTTGGAGAGAAAAGAGAAATCTTCGAGTTTAAAAAAACAGATAGATGCAAAGAAATCAAAGAAGCAGGAAGATCATAGTGTAGGATATGCACAGAATGAAATTATACACCAAGAGCAGACGATCGGACAAGCGACATTTTCCAGTGATGAAGAGACAGAAGCAGAGCCAATTACACAACCAAAGGTAAGATCCAACAAAGCACCTCCACGGAAAGTAAAGAAACAGGTAGTATATGAAGAGGACAGCAGTAGTAGTGAAGGAGAAGTTGAATATAAACAGGTGAGGCGGAATAAACCTCAACAGTCTTTACAGCGAGATATCTCAGCGGAGGAGCGTAATGCGATAATTCAACAACACTATGCTGAGCAACAGCAACACAACGACGAGCAAGAGAGACAGCGTTATTTAGGACAGGCTCAACAGGCGATACAGACGATGCCCATTCGTGGTGGGGTGAGGACGAATCTTTTTGGTGGTTATTAAGCGTCATTCTTTATCATAGTTGGAGATAAAATAATATCAAGATTTTTTCGATACTTACCTTCTTCTCGGGGGAAATCTTGTAGCATCATGAAGAAGTCATGTGGATCTTCAGTTCCTTTTTCAAATAAGGGTCTAAATTCTTCGTACGTTAAATCATCACTACATTCGTCGTAGATGTCCTTGATTAGGTGTTCGTCTTTAATGCGACCAATACCGATAATGGAGCTATTCTGTCGTAATGCCCGAGGCATACCAGTCTTCCACGATTGAGTACAATTCATAATCATGCAATTATAATGTCTATTCCGTAAGCAAAGGTTGATGAAACGGTTATTTGTTCCACCAGAATATAGTCGACTGTGAGAACAGTCATCAATTAATAACATAAAACAAGGTGGTAATTCTCGATCATATTTATTAACAATATTTTCTCTCTTGAATCCGATGTCCATCATGAACATCAAGTCATCAAAGTCCAATGTGTTGATGTTTTTTTCGCTCTTAATTTGCTTCATAATTTCATCAAATCTTTTTCGTCCATCTTTGAATTTTTTATAATCTTCAAAGTCATCTTCTATCTTTCCCATTACATCATTTATAGCTTCTTGCGTCGGCTCAAGATAAACATCATTATTATCAATAGGCAAAAATCGCCATGCGTGTATGTTCATTTCGTATGTAGGTGATACGACGAAAACTCGATCAAATACAGGCTTTGTAGGTTCTTGCGATTGTGGGTAATCGTTATATGTTCTTGCGATATGAGAGGCTAAAGTGGTTTTTCCACCACCTCTACTATTTACTAATGAAATTAATGGCATCTTATCTAATTTAGGCATTCCGTCGGGACTATCCCGTATATGAGCATTAGGCTTATGCACTACTTGTGTTTTCAACTTACTAAATCCCCGTGGCATATTTCTTTATAGAGAGAAAAGAAAAAAGAATTATTTTCTATTGACTATATACAAATGAGCGGAAACGGATTATTAAATTACAGGAATGCTGATCCAAGCCTCCCCTATCAACCAGCAGGGGCGATGGGACAAAATGATGAGGGACAGGTATCAATGCCTCGTATGGGATCAAGCGGTGGACAATTTTTAGATAGATTCGTACCATTACCCAATACGGAAAACCTACTGGGTCGACCTTTAAGATTACAAGATGTAGTAGTAGGTCTTGCGAGACACCACAATGCGAAAGCAGATTTAGCAGATGCCATTCAAAGAAGAGGGGAATGATCTTCTATCATAATTATGGAGATTATGAAGTGTGTTATGATATTTTAGATTTTTTAAAAATAATTCCTAACTATAAATGACATGGTGGTATGAAGCGAGTAGTGTAATACTCATGATTGGAAGTTGTGGTGTTTTCATAGGTGGAATATGTTTTCAAATGCGTCATAGTAGGTGTGAACGAATCAATTTTTGCTGTGGGTTGTTTTCGTGTGAAAGAAAAATTATGTCGCTGGAAGAACAAGAGATTGACGCTCCTCCACAAGCACCTGCACAAGCACCTGCACAAGATAACAATATCTGAATTT
>Ga0114996_10008931_pt1 | contig 11053 bp, 6 predicted proteins | sample ArcticOcean_MG_C_4_FD_87039 | JGI IMG/M metagenome (GOLD analysis project Ga0114996, IMG submission 87039) | Marine microbial communities from western Arctic Ocean - ArcticOcean_MG_CB4_134 | ecosystem: Environmental > Aquatic > Marine > Oceanic | place: Arctic Ocean: Canada Basin | collected... | reverse complement strand
TGCGCAAGGTGAAGACGTGGTTGCCGGTGTTCGCACACCCTACCCCGTCATCCAACTTGGGAAACTGCAGCCTGCTTCTTTCAAAGAACTACAACGCATTTGCAAAGTTCTCGAAAAGCACTTTAGAGACATGCAGGACTTCGAGTTCACCATTCAGGAAGGCAAAGTATTCATGCTGCAAACACGTAACGGCAAGCGCACCGGCGTAGCCGCTGTTCGTATTGCTTGCGAAATGGTGAAGGAAAGACTCATCAATTGGAAAACAGCCGTGACGCGTGTTCCAGCCGAACAGCTCGAACAAGTGCTTGCACCTATTTTCGATACAAGCGCGGTAAAGAATGCCAAACAAATCGCCTCGGGTCTACCCGCAGGTCCTGGTGCAGCATCTGGCCAGATTTACTTTAACGCCGAACGTGCCGTTGAAGCAGCTGATAAGGGACAACGCGTTCTTTTGGTTCGGGTAGAAACTTCTCCAGAAGATCTTCGCGGAATGATTGCAGCGGAAGGTATCCTAACCGCTCGCGGAGGAGTATCTTCCCACGCAGCATTGGTAGCCCGTCAAATGGGGAAAATCTGCGTATGTGGCGCTGCAGAACTGCAGATCAACTATGAAACTCGCAAACTGAAGGTTGGTAAAAAGACTTACAAGGAAGGCGACTTCCTATCGATCGATGGCACAGCAGGTACCGTTTATGATGGTCAAGTGGCAACCGCTCCTTCCGAGGTGGTTCAGGGATTGATCAAAAACAACAAAGCCGCACAAAAAAGTGGCACCTACAAAAATTATGTTCAGCTCATGGGCTGGTGTAAGAAGGTAACAAGAATGAGCGTTCGCACGAATGCCGATACTCCTGAGCAAACAACGCAAGCCATCGCATTCGGTGCTGAAGGTATTGGTCTAACTCGTACCGAACATATGTTCTTCGAAGGTGATCGTATCGATGCCATGCGCGAAATGATCCTTGCTGAAAACCTCAAGGACCGTGAAAAAGCACTTAAGAAACTGTTACCTTTCCAAAGAAAGGACTTCTACGGAATCTTCAAAGCACTCAAAGGATTCCCCGCAACTATCCGTTTCCTGGATCCACCACTGCACGAATTCCTACCTCACACAAAGGAGCAACAACTCGACCTCGCACACAAGTTGGAAATACCCGTGGAAAAGATTATTAACCGGGTTCACGAACTACATGAGTTCAACCCAATGTTAGGTTTCCGTGGTTGCCGTCTAGGTATTATGTATCCCGAGATCACCCGTATGCAAGCACGTGCTGTCCTCGAAGCAGCAGCTGACGCAGAGAAGCGCGGTATCAAAACGAAACCTGAAATCATGATCCCACTCGTAGGGTTCAAAAGAGAGCTCGATCTTCAGGTAGCGATTGTTCACGAAGTAGCAGCAGAAGTCATTAAACGTAAGAAGTTACGTAAACTCAATTACCAGGTTGGAACCATGATCGAGGTACCTCGCGGTGCATTAACAGCTGATGAAATTGCAAAAACCGCACAATTCTTCAGTTTTGGAACTAACGATCTTACACAGACCTGCCTCGGTATGTCTCGAGACGATTCAGGTTCATTCCTCGGTGCTTACCAAGAGTCGGACATCATGGCTAAGAACCCATTTGCTTCCATTGACCAAACCGGCGTTGGGCAGCTCATAGAAATCGCAATAGCCAAGGGACGCGCAACCAACCCCGATATCAAACTCGGTATCTGCGGTGAACACGGTGGCGACCCTGAGTCGGTAAGATTCTGCCACAAAGCTGGTTTGGCTTATGTATCCTGTTCGCCTTACCGCGTGCCAGTTGCCCGTCTGGCAGCCGCTCAAGCAGCACTCGAAGACGAAGCTTAACCCATACAATCAACATTTCAAAAGCCCTTCCCTGTTTGGGAAGGGCTTTTTTTATTGGTTTCCCAGGTTCGACTATGAATAGTTTATATATGTGGAAGGTGCTTCGTAAGCACATCCCCAATAAACATGTTTGAAGTACGAGATAAACCTAAGATGGTCGAGCGTGCCTTGCTGATTGCAGTGCGGGTATCTGGAAAGAGTGAGGGGAATGTCGACAGCCTGTTGATAGAACTATCGGATTTGGTCGAAACCTTGGACATAGAAGTGAAGGAAACGATGGTAGTGAACATTCGGAAACCACATCCACACTTCTTCATCGGTAAAGGAAAAACGTACTCCATTATGGAGCACGCCAAGGAACAAGGGTATGACTGTATCGTCTTCGACGATTCACTCAAGCCTGCTCAACAAAGGAATTGGGAAAACGAATCGAAGCTCTGCGTCATTGATCGTCAGGAGGTGATTCTAGATATCTTTGCGAATCGAGCTCAGACCAAAGAAGCGGTTCTTCAGGTAGGACTGGCAAGAATGGTCTACAGCCTCCCCAGACTTACACGAGCATGGACGCACTTAAGTCGTCAACGTGGAGGTGGAACCAACATGCGTGGTCAAGGGGAAACCCAGCTCGAAGCTGACCACAGATTGGTATGGGACAGGATCGCATCGTTAAAAAAGAAACTCGTTGTCGTTCGAGCTCAAAGAAATACCCAGAGAAAACGTCGCATGAAGAAACCCGTGCCGACAGCATCCATCGTAGGCTATACGAATGCAGGAAAGTCCTCATTGCTCAATCGAGTGACAGGATCGAATATCCTGGCAGAAGATAAACTCTTTGCGACGCTTGATCCGACAACGAGGCAGGTCATACTGCCGTCAGGCTTGAAATTGCTCCTGACAGACACGGTTGGTTTTGTCCGGAAGCTGCCTCACAATTTGATTGAGGCATTTAAGGCAACCTTGGAAGAAGCCGTTGTCGCCGACTTTTTGATACACGTGCTCGATGTCTCAAGTCCGGAGGTTGAATCACACAGCGAAACAACCCTACAGGTTTTGAAGGAATTAGGGGCAGACGAAAAACGAATCCTAACCGTTTTTAACAAAATCGATGCCTGCGAAGACCCGTTCGCATTGAAACGTTTACAAGTCCAATATCCAGATGCTGAATTTGTTAGCGTCTTAAACAATGATGGCATCGAGCATTTGGTCAGCCGTTTAGACGATTTACTCGAGACAGATGCTATATTCGGGGAGTACCTCATCCCATTTGATCATTACCGTTTGGTGGCCCAGCTGCATCAAGCAGGCTGTGTGAAAGAGGAAGAATCTAGAGATGAAGGTATTTACCTAAACGGTTTCATTTCGCCTTCAATGAGACCCAAAGTCAGCGCCTACGAATTGGTAGCGAAATAATTACTTCGCTACGTTAATTTTCCATTTTCTGGCAGACAAGGTTGACAAAGCTTCATTCTTGAGAGTCATTCTCAAGTAGAAAATTGGCAACCTTACTATCATTAAAATTAGGCGAAACAGCCCGGGTGACAGAAATCCGCGCTAAAAGCCACATTGACCAGAGAATCCTCTCTCTCGGCATAGGCGCCGACGTGGTTATTAAAGTCAGTAAAATAGCTCCTTTAGGGGATCCGATAGCAATAGAAGTCGATGGTGCACTCATTATTTTGCGCAAGTCCGAAGCTCAGGGGATATTGATAGAGCCTATAAAATAGCCTATTATGGACGCCGCAATTTCAACAGCGCCAGGGCGCACTCTACGTATAGCTCTTGTAGGCAACCCAAACACCGGGAAGAGCACCATTTTCAATAACCTCACAGGGTTGAGGCAAAAAACCGGCAATTATCCTGGAGTCACCGTGAGCCGCAAGGCCGGGACGGTGAAGTTTGGTAATCAAGAAGCGGATTTGATCGACCTGCCGGGAACTTACAGTCTGTCCGCTCACTCACCTGATGAACGTGTGGTTATCGACGCCCTAAACGGACGATTTACCGAAATTGGAAAACCGGATGTCATTCTATTCGTAGCGGATGCCACGAATTTAAGAAGAAATCTTTTTCTCGCATCCCAAGTTGCTACCTTAAGAATCCCATTGATTCTGATTCTGAATCAATGGGATTCAGTAGCCAGTTCGGGACAACAAATTGACCTCAACTTATTAAAAGGTCGTCTCAAGATACCGGTAATCCCAACCATCGGAACAAAGGGCAAGGGAACCGATGAAATTAAACAGGCAATCCTGGCAATTCTCGAAGAGCCGCAATATCTACCTGAGATTCAGTGGCCTGCTTCCATGGATTCCGCAATAGCGCATTTAAAAGCATCCCTACCCTGCGTGGACCACAAGCTGCTAAGTGAAAGTGAAACGCATCGCCTTCTTTTTGATACCCATTCGGCTGAAATCCAGAGACTCAAAGTCACCGCCGACGAAGCTAAACGCGAAGTAATTAAAGCTCGGGAGTTCCTACAAAAGGATGGCATGAATCCACTGGTCGCTGAAGCGATGCTTCACTACCGACATATTGACGGCTTAATTGGTGGAACTGTTCTTAAAAATCCTGAATTAGCACACGGAGCCACCGAATCAATCGATCGTCTTCTGCTTCACAGAGGCTGGGGTTTAGCTGCATTCGTAGGAATGATGTATGTAGTTTTCCAAGCTGTATACTCTTGGGCAGGTCCAGTTATGGATCTCATCGAGATGGGGAAAATCTGGGTGCAGGATATGATCGGTCCAGCACTCGCCGGAACGCCCATGCTTCAAAGTTTAATTCTTGATGGAGTCATTGAAGGAGTTGGTGCATTCTTGATTTTCCTACCGCAGATTTTAATTCTGTTCGCCTTTATTTCTCTGCTCGAAGACAGCGGCTACATGGCACGGGCCGCCTTTATCATGGATAAACTTTTTAGCTGGTGCGGGCTAAATGGGAAAAGCTTTGTCCCCCTACTCTCCAGTTACGCCTGTGCCATACCCGGCATTATGGCCACGCGTACGATCGAGGATCCCAAGTCTAGATTAGCGACTGTATTTGTTGCTCCCTTCATGAGCTGCTCGGCAAGATTGCCGGTATATATTCTTTGTATAGGAGCTTTTATCGAGCCGGTTTACGGACCTTGGTGGGCCGGGTTTACCTTGTTTCTAATGCATTTTGTTGGTTTGGCCGTGGCCGTGCCAACGGCCTGGTTTGTAACCCGCTTTATTCTTAAAACCAAATCGCAACCGTTTGTCATGGAACTGCCAAAATACCGGGCTCCGCGTATGAAAGACGTTGGCTACCGCATGTGGCAATCGGGATGGGAGTTCGTACAAAAAGCAGGCACTATCATTTTCTTTATAACTATTATCATCTGGGCTTCACTCTATTTTCCCCGCGCCGATGAGGAGGACCCAGAATTACTCGCAAGTTTTGTCGCCGGGAAAGTGGCAGATGGAGTCGGAACACCTGAAGAAATTGCGATTTTACTGGCGGATTCGGAGGCTGACCTAACCCACGAATTTAATATGCTAATAGGCAGTACCCAAATTAATCAAAGCTATATGGGTAGAATCGGTAGAGCCGTTCAACCCATCTTTGGTCCAGCTGGATTTGACTGGCGCATTTCAATTAGTGTGTTGGCGAGCTATCCAGCACGTGAAGTAATCATTTCCACATTAGGAATAATCTATAGCCTTGGAGGAGATGTAGACGAAGAAGATGGAAGCCTACGAGCTGCGCTCAAGAATAGTGAATGGCAGGAAGGCGAACGAACAGGCACACCCATTTATACTGTCCCAGTGGTCATAGCTCTTATGGTCTTCTTTGCATTATGCTCACAATGCGGCGCAACCACTTCAATTATTATTAAGGAGGCGGGAATAAAATGGGCCGTCGCATCCTTCGTATACATGACGGCATTAGCCTGGCTTGGTGCAGTCTTTTGTTATCAAATCGGAACCCATTTATTCTAACTATGTTTTCAGTTGATTCCATTTTGATTACTATCATTTGCTTGTGCGCTATTGCGTACTTGGGGAGACACTACATCAAGAAATGGAAATCTCCGAAATCTTGTGGCTCGGGAAGTTGTGGCTGCGGGCAAAAGAATTCTGAAGTTTTCTCCAAGCAAAAGTCCCGCAAAGAAAAATAAGCGTAGCCAATCTCCTAAAGGCCATTCACACTACAAATTTCTATGGAAGAAAGCCTAGACTCTCTTGCACATGATCCGTCTCATATCTTAATAGACCGGTTTTTTCGTGAAATGGTCCCTGCACTTACAAGTGGTCACGTGGTAGAAATTGGATCGAGAACACGTTCGGATATTTCAAGAAGAGATTTAATTCTCCCACACCTCAAATATACAGGATTTGACATCATAGAAGGGAACAATGTGGACATCGTCGGGGATGCGCATCGTCTGCCTAAATACTTCAAAAAGCGATCAGTAGACATGATTTATTCGATGTCAGTGTTTGAGCACTTGGCCATGCCCTGGAAAGCGGTTATTGAAATGAATAAAGTGATGAAGTAAAATGGCATTATGATGCATACAAGTCACCAGACTTGGCCTTTGCACGAACTACCCTGGGATTACTGGCGATATCCTGAATACAGTTGGTATTCGCTGTTTAACAAGAAAACCGGATTTGAGATACTGGACGTAAAAATGGGAGAGGCAGCTCATACAGCTCCAGATCATATACATCCCGGTGTTCAAACCGTAAGTCAATTTCCATGCTACCTAAATAGCGTAGTCATCTGTCGGAAAATCGGCAACACACGTTTGAAATGGAACATGGATATATCCGACATTGAAACTCAGCCATATCCCTACTGATCTGCAGGACAAATGACAGGAATCCAGTATAGCCAATACGTTCTCCCCATAGCTTTCGCGTTGCTTGCGGTCGCATCCGTATTGAGATGGATCCGCCAAAGAAACAGCCCAAGCCTGACAATGCTTATCGGAAGCATTGTCCTCCTTCTAGCGATCGTTATTATCTACGTCTATCCACATATTCAGGAACAAACTTATGATCCGGAAACAAACACGATAACAGTGCATATGAATTGGTGGGACGCCTTGATCCCTTACTTAGTCCCTTCTGGTATTCTGGTGTTTTCAATAGGCTTCCTGATCGACAGCAAGAACTCAAACAAAGCATATCACGGTGTTTCTCACAAAGACGGCAAACCGCTGCGTGAAAGCTAGACAATATGACCCAAGGGTAAAATAATGCCATTTCTAGAATTTGTTAAAAGACGGGATACCTCCATCATGAGTTGTCTTAGAAAAAAGAGTCCGCTATTTTCCGATCCATACCATTTTTTAGTAGACCGATTCTTTCATCTTGAACTACCCAAGCTCTCTAGAGCGCTTTAAACAACGGTTCAATTTCCATCTCAGGCACTTTGACCAATCCCTTATCGGTAAGTCTGATTTCGGGAATGACAGAAAGCGGCAACAAATTAAATCCCATGTATGGCAAAGTACATCCTGCGGCAACCCATGCTGATTTCACCTTTGATGCGGCTTCGGCAACTTCATCTGCGCGAAGATCCGATATGAGGCCAGCAATGGGAAGAGCTACAAATGCAACGACCTTCCCAGCTTGAACTACTGCTACGCCACCCTGCGACTCACGGATGGTTTCAATAGCAAGTTCCATTGAAGCTACATCGAAACCGGCAACGATTACATTGTGGGCATCGTGTCCGACGCTACTAGCAACCGCACCTTCTTTGAGTCCGAAATTCTGAAGGAACCCATAAGCTACATTCCCCTCCACGCCATAGCGCTCGATAACCGCCAAGTGACAGCAGTCATTCTCTGCCAAAAACTGGCTCCAATCACTGGAAGGATTCTGGAGGTTCGCTTTTTTATGGACCGTAATTATCCCCGGAAGCTCTGTTCTTAAGATGGCAACTTCGGATGGAACCGTGGGCGGCACGGGAAGTAGCGTCGGATTAGCAGGCATATTAACCGTCTCGTACGCTTTTTTCGGATACTGGTAACGCTTATTAGATAATTGCTCGTCCAGGATCGAAGTTACTTTACCATCCTCAACGGCTAGTTCTCCGCCGTACCAAGTATTTTTAACTTCAAGATCATCATTCAACAAAACCATGTCGGCACGACATCCATGACCCAGAGCTCCAAAATCCCCATCCATGGCATAACGGGTTGCGGGATGTAACGAACCCATCGACCAGGCGGTAGGCATATCAATCCCGGATTTTATGGCTTCCGTCACTACCCAGTTCATACCGAAAACAAATAGATCATCTGCGTCCCGGTCGTCGGTGCACACGCATACGCGCTTGGTGCTAGCACCGAGTTCTGTCACCGCCTTGATTGCTTCTGGAAGGCTATGCCAAGGAGTCGTCGGAGGACCTCCTCGTAGAAACACCCAGATACCGGCTTCGAGGAAGTCATCGGCAATATCGCGGTCAATCGCTTCATGGGTGTCAGTTACCCCACTCGCAGCATAAGCTCCCACAAACTCTCGTCCGTAGATATGACCAGAAACTGGTTTACCTCGTTTCAGGGCAGCTTGAATAACACCATGGGAACGTGGATCTCCCATACATACTGGTACAAAATCCATTTTCTCACCTAGAGCCACTATTTCTGGCCACGCGTCGAACATAGCTCCAGCTTTCTCAGGTGTGAGATCCCCTCCACAGGTTTCGAATGCCGCGCTGGTCGCTGGGATAGTACTCGGAAGCGTTAAGAAAATATTAAGAGGGGCAACACGAGCATCTTCCAGCATCCATTCAATACCCGCGATGTCGCAAACATTTCCGATTTCATGGCTGTCGCAGAAAATAGTAGTAGTCCCATTGAGTAAGGCCGCTTCAGAATAGGCGCAAGCCGTCATCATACTACTCTCAATATGAATGTGTGGATCCACCAATCCTGGGGCGATTATACCACCGAGTGCATCGAATGTTTTCGCTGAGCCTTTGAAGGTCCCAGCCGACTTAACGGCGGCGATTCTTCCATTAGAAACCCACACCTCTTTGTCAGACAACATCCGCTCTGTATAAGTGGATAGGATACGGCATCCGGTAAGCACAAGATCTGGCTCTTGTGTCCCCGAAGCTACTGCAGCTAAGTTTTGGGTAAGGGAAGATAAAGGAGAAACACTAAATCGATTCATAAAGGTTAGCTTAGGTTGAGCTTAAGGTGCTTTTTGCCGTAATCATAAGTGACAACCTTGCTGCCCTTCGCGATGGACTTCCAGCCTCGATTTTCCAGGCGATCCTGAAAAGCAGTTACATCACTGTGATATTCTTGAAGCAGCCGAGCCTTCGTTTGGTCATCCAAGAAAGAATGTTTAATGCTGTTTTCGCCAAGAGTAATCATTTCTTTCCACGTGAGATTAAATCGAGTAACAGCGACAAAATACTCATCTGTCATATTGGAATGCCACATGCCGCGATCATCTGTATTCAAGCAACATGGAATTCCCTGCCGCATGTAAATAGGAAACGGGTGCTCGTCGAGATCGGGTGTATAACCGAGAAGGTGATTACTGATCAGATTGATTTCGATTAAAAAATTCTCGCCACGCATCATCTGCATCGTCGGTGGATCACGGAATAAATTAATTCCATGTCCTATCCGCGTAGCACCCAAGCGAAGCGTATCAAAAATATGCGTATCCTTTTTTTCTGCCTCACCTGCGTGAATTGAAATACCTACGCCAGGAAACTTGCGAATCATGCGGTCGTAGACATCGGTGAACTTACTCGGGTAGCCACGGTTGTCATCTTCACGACCAGCCATATTGATCCCAAGCCACAACTCAGGGTGGTTGTAGGTGTATTCAAAATACTTTTCTACACCTTGAATTGCATCATCATCAAAGCGCAGCACTATCGTTTGGAACCTGACCAAAACACCGGTCGCCTTTGCATCCGGTTGGTCGAATCGTTCCAGAAATCTTTGAGTTGCCTCATCTTCTGTCACCGCGTTCCCACCAGCATCAGACCACCCGCGAAACCGCGCTTGAATTTCCATATACCTCACACCCTCCGCGCCAAAGCGTTTCATGTTTTCCACGGTCAGCTCAAGCATGACATCGATTGATTGCAGGATGTCACCCAAACGATTCCAGATGTATTCAAAAAACTCATTTCGCCCTTCCCCGTCATGGTCCAGGAACATGGCATTCATCCAAGTACGCCTCTCCTTGTCGTTTAAGTCGCCCAATGGTTTAAAGTCTTTTTGCACGGACGCGCTCAGGCGATCATAAGTATGATTAGCTACCGTCACCCAACCAGATAGGTTACGCGAATCACGCGCACCGCCAACGTCGATCAATTCCAAACTCGATATTCTGACTCGTGTGTAGAAGGTTTGCCCGCCATTGCGCTTTCGATCAGTGCACACGTCCCAAATCATTTCGGGTAACATACCGCCACCCAAATGGTGATGAATATCTCCTCCTTTCGGTAAGGCATAGAGAACTCGGTAGAGATCCTCCGGTGACGCTTCCTTTATCAGATTCCGCCAGACCTGTTCGGTGCTTTGAGGGAAACTGAGCTCGGAATCCGAGCGATCGGGAGAAACCTTGGAGGTGGACCTGGACGACGAAGTTGTCCTGGAGTCTTGCGCTGACCCATTCCGCGAGCCGACTAGCAAGCCAGAACCAAGGGCGGCCAAAAATCCTTTGCCCAAAAAATTGCGTCGCCCAGCAGAACGACTGTTTCGTTTTTGGGCTGACTGCTCACGAAGTCGAGAGACCCATTGTTTAATAGAAAAAAGTTTCATCGTTATTTAAATCGTATCAGAATTTCGCTTACTTGAGTCCATAGTATACCAGGAATAAGGCTGCTACCATATAGCTGAAGACGGGGACTTCTTTCATGCGATTTAAAAGAATCATAACAGCCACAAAAACCACCAACCCAATTCCGATTCCTTCCGTGATGCTGAAAGTCAGAGGAATAAGTAGCATCGTCAGGAACGCAGGCGCAACCTCAACCAAGTCATCGAAGTTGAGCTCTTTCATTCCTTGAGCCATAAACACTCCCACCATCACAAGGGCTGGAGCAGTAGCAACGGCTGGAACGATTGTCAAAATGGGTGTAAAGATGAGCGCTAACAAAAAGCAGATGCCACATACCACAGCAGTTAGTCCTGTTTTTCCACCTGACTCGATTCCGACAGCCGATTCGATGTAGGAAGTTGTGGTTGAAGTCCCT
>Ga0114996_10008923_pt1 | contig 11062 bp, 13 predicted proteins | sample ArcticOcean_MG_C_4_FD_87039 | JGI IMG/M metagenome (GOLD analysis project Ga0114996, IMG submission 87039) | Marine microbial communities from western Arctic Ocean - ArcticOcean_MG_CB4_134 | ecosystem: Environmental > Aquatic > Marine > Oceanic | place: Arctic Ocean: Canada Basin | collected... | reverse complement strand
ATATGGGTTAGATTGGAAGGACAATCTACTTAAAAAAGCAAAAATTTTAAATTTCTATAATAAATTGATAGTTCATGACAATAATAAATTATTACCTTTCCCTAATGATAATATTAATTTTGTATATTCCAACTCTGCTTATTGGGTAAAAAATTTTGATGAGCATATAGCTGATCTTATTAGAATAACTAAACCTGGCGGATATATTATACTTGAGATGAAAAACTTAAAAAACATGCAAAAATTTTCATCATCCCATTATGCAAAAAAAATTATGGGAGAGAAATTTTGCAAAATTATAGACGCTGGAAGATTTGAGACATGGAAAGGTCTGAAAACACTGTCTGAATTTGATGGGATTATAAAAAAACATACTAATATTCAGGTTGTACAACGAGAGCCTTTATATGGGGACTTAGTCGCCTACATGTGGGATATTGGTTTAAGACCGCTCTTTAATCCAATGATAAAACTTATTAATAATGTAGATAAAGATATTCGTATGGAAGTTAAAAAAGAATGGTGTGAGACTATATATAATCTTACAGCTGAGTTTGTAAAAAATTATAAGCCAGTAGAGAAAGATGCCATTGAATATATATATACCTTAAAGAAATTATAGAGAATTATATTAATTGAAAAAAAATATTTCAATTTTTTTAAATAATAAAACAATTACACTAGATACAATACTGCCTTTTCTAACAGAGCTAACTAAAAAAAATAATTCTTGCACTTATACATTTTATGTATTCAATAAAAATACACTTGATGTGATAAAAAGTAATATATTTTTATACGAACTAATTAATAAATTAGGTGTGCTTGAGCTTTTTAGTTATAACAACAATACCAAAATAATCATCAATACCTTTAATAATATTTTTTACATAATCTTTGTTTAAATGCTTATTTGTAGTTATTTTTTTTATTAAATAATTATACTTATCTAAAATATTATCACCGGCAATCCATATTAAATGCTCATTATTTTTATATGAAACCCATTGATTAAGTTTAGCAGGTATAAATTCTACTAGAGGCATAATATCATTATATATTTAATTTGTTAATTATGCTTAATAACTCAGATAATATATATTCTTGATCATCCTTATTCAAATCAGGGTACATAGGTATGCTAAAAACTTGATTCGCTAAAACTTCAGAATTAGTTAAAGAAATATTTTTATTATAATATTTTATATAAGCTTTTTGTTTATGCATAGGAATTGGATAGTATACCATAGTAGGTATACCTTTTTCCATTAATAAACTTTGTATGGCATCTCTCTCATTATGTCTAAGTGTATACTGAGCCCAAACTGATTTATAACCATCTGGGATATTAGGAACTAAAAATTTATTTTTTAGAGCTGTAGTATAGTTTTTCGCTATAATATTTCTTTGTACAAATTCCCATTCAAATTCTTCTAACTTTGCTAATAATATACCTGCCTGAATAGTATCAAGCCTAGAGTTTAGGCCTATATAATCTATATCATATTTACTTTTGCCTTTACCATGTGCTCTTAAGCTTTTAACTTTATCTTGTATATTTAAATTATTTGTTAATATTGCTCCTCCATCTCCATAACATCCTAAAGGTTTTGCTGGGAAAAATGATACGCAAGTTATATCTGCCATAACACCTACTTTATTATCATTATGCTCTGCTCCAAAACTTTGGGCAGCATCAGCAATTAACACCAAATTATTTTCTTTAGCTATAAGATTTAATTTACTATAATTAGCAGGCAAGCCATATAAATCAACTGTCATAATAGCTTTTGCTTTGTAATTATTTTCTTTATTTACGTTTACAATTCCTTTTTTAAGACTTTCAATAGATATATTAAATGTATCAGTTTCTACATCTATAAAATAAGGAATTGCACCTAATATTACAATTGCCTCAGCTGTCGCTGGAAAAGTAAAAGTAGGACAAAAAACTATATCTCCTGGCCCTATATCATATGCCATTAAGGCTAAAACTAGAGCATCTGTTCCACTTGCACATGTAGCTGTATATTTAGCACCACTATATTGTTCTAGTTTTCTCTCCAATTCTCCAACTTCTGGCCCCATAATATATTTACCATGGGCTAGAACTGAATTAATACGATTATGTATTTTATCTCCTAAACGTTTTTGCTGTTTATCAAGATCTATAAATGAAATAGCTTTATTCATATTTTATTACTAAGGTTGTTTTTCATGCAGATTCCCATCTTTTTCTTCATATAACTTTCCTGTTTTAATACAGGTAAAATTATCATCTAATCTTTCACCTGCTTCTGAAACCCACCCTATGTGTTTAGCTGGGCTTCCTATAACTAGAGAATAAGGTTTTATATCTTTTGTTACTAGCGCCCCAGCACCTATCATGCAATATTCCCCTAATTCTACACCACAAATTATCGTAGCATTTGCTCCAATTGAAGCTCCTTTTCTCACTATTGTTTTTCTAAATTCATTACTTCTATCAATAAAGGCCCTAGGTGATTTAACATTTGTAAACACACATGAAGGGCCACAAAATACATTATCTTCAATTATAATGCCTTTATATACAGAAACATTATTCTGAATTTTACATCTATTTCCTATTATTACATTAGGCCCAATCATTACATTTTGTCCTATAACACAATTTTTGCCTACTAAACTATTTCCAAAAATATGAGAATAATGCCAAATTTTTGTATTCATACCAATTTGTGAATCTTCACTAATAATTGCTGAACTATGAGAGAAATAATCTTTATTCATTTAGTTTCTTTCTTTTTAATTCTTTGTCTGCCATGTCTAATACTTTTAAAACCCTTAATCCTTCTGCTGCATCTGAAGGAGGCTTAACATGATCTTTTATCCATCTTATAAAACTTTTACACTCTTCTTTTAATGGCTCTTTATTCATATCATATTTTATTGTTACGCCTTCTGCTTTTTCTATTATAGGTATGTCACCATCCCAATCAATATCATGATTATATAATAATAACTTTTTTTCTTTTTGTTCTACATCTACAAAAGTAGCCATTGCTTTATCACCTATTACTATTAACCTTTGATCTTTAAAAGGATGCAACCAAGAAACAAATACATGAGCTTTTACCCCATTTTCAAATGTCATAAAAGTTATAGTAGTATCTGCTATATCTTTATTTAAATAATATCCGCCTGAAGCTTCAACAGCTACAGGTTCTCTACCTATTAACGATAATATCATTGAAATATCATGAGGAGCAAAAGACCATAAAGAATCTTCCTCTTTTCTATGTTTACCAAGGGCTAATCTATTAGAATAAATGTATCTTATCTTTCCTATAACTCCAGATCCTATTAAATTTTTAAGAGAAATAAACGCTGGATGATATAAAAGAAGATGCCCAACCATTAATTTTAAATCTTTTTTATCTGCCAGTTCTCGTAAATTATTAGCTGCTATCTTATCTAAACATAAAGGTTTTTCAACAAAAACATGCTTATTTGCATTCAGTCCTTTTCTCACTAAACTTTCATGTGAAATCGCTGGAGTTGCAATCACTAAAGCATCTATATCTGATTGTAATAAATCATCTATATTACTAAAGTAATTAATATTAGGATATAGTTTTTTACTTTCATCTAAATTTTTGGAACTACTATCACATATTGCGAATAAAGTTTCTAATTCATATAAATTTCTAGCAAGGTTTTTGCCCCAATAACCATAACCAATTAAACCTATCTTAATATTATTGATCATTATACATCATTTCCTTCAAGTTGATAAAATTCAATTACTCCTTCACTAAAGAAATAAAATTTTTATTTTCAGAATTCACGCTAAAGCCATTTTTTAAAAAAAATAAACGGGATACCTTATTATTATTTTTAACAACTGCTCTCAGAGGCTTTAATTTTGAATTATTTTCTGCTTCTTTTAGCGCTAAACTTGCAATACCTAACTTTCTAAAATCTTTTACAATATAAATATCTACTTCATAATAATATTTAGAATATTGAAGACGAATTTGTCCCATTTGTCTTTTATCACATTCAATTATCCAAATAAAAGTATTTTTATCTTTTAACCTTTCTATAAACCATTTTTCATGGGTTATAAAACTAATTTTACTATCAGTTTTAATTTTAAATTTTAAAGAATCTAAATTATTAAACCATTTGAATAATAATTCTTTATCTTCTAAATCTGCCCGTCTTAAAGAAATATTCAAATTTATCTCCTAATTATTTAAACTCATCTCACTTTAAAAATTGTCTGGATTAAATCACCTTTCAAAAAAGTTCTCGGATTTTTAGAATAAACATAAGATTTAACTGCAATTAGACTTTTTTCAAATTTTATGAAAGTATTTTTGAGAATATTACTATCGCTATGTTCATAACATAAATTAAAAGTGCTACTTAACATAAGACCATTTTTAAGAAACTCTTGTCGAAGCAAACTAATAAATAAACTTTCATCCTCCAATGGGCTATTTATTATTAATTTTGGCCACCAATCATTATCTGAAATGGTAATATAATCTTCCATGTTATTATTTAAAATGATTTTACTAATACCTTTAATTATTTTTCTTCCATTAATTTTAACTTTATTTATAGTATTTAATTTCTGCATTTTACTAATAGTAGCTATAGATGCTGCTAAAGAAATAGTTTCTCCTCCAAAAGTGGAAGAAAAAAATATTTCTTCCATTAATTTCATAATTTTTCTTTTTCCAACTAATGCTGATAGAGGATATCCATTAGCCATACTCTTACCAAAACATGAGATGTCCGGAACCACTCCATAAAATTTTTGAGCCCCTCCAATATCTATCCTAAATCCACTTATTATTTCATCAAAAATTAATATAATTTTTTCTCGCTTACAGATATTTTTTAAATTCTTTAAATATGAATTATCTGTTACTTCTAAACCTGCTGGCTCAACTATAACAGCTGCAAATTTATTAGGAAATTTTTTGATTAAACTAATAAGATTATTTAGATCATTAAAAACAAATTTTTTTGTCAGTTTTTTTACTGACTTAGGTACTCCTAAGTCTCTTGAAGATGTTCCTATATACCAATCATGCCAGCCATGATAGCCCGAAACAGCAACTAATTCTTTTCCAGTATAAGCCCTAGCTAATCTTATCGCAGCAGTAGTAACATCTGAACCATTTTTTCCAAACCTAACCATTTCAGCACTAGGAATAATTTCAACTAATTTTTCTGCTAGCTCTGTCTCTAATTTTGAGGGCATTGAATAAATTGAACCTTTATTAACCTGTTTCATTACAGCTAAATCAACATCATAGTCACAATACCCTAAGGAAATAGGTAATAAGCCCAAAACATAATCAATATAATCATTACCATCAATATCAATAATCTTAGCTCCACGGGCCCTATCTATATATAATGGAGCAACTCCTTTAGGCCATTGCATATAACTTTTTGAAAAAGTTTGACTACCCAGTGGTATATATTTGATACTTTTTTTAAATAATTTATTACTATTTTTATAACGTGATATCAGAGAATTTTTATTATTTTTCTTAGCACCTTCGTTAAGACTTATTTCTTTATTTAATAATTGTATACCTGGATTATTCATCAAAAATGATATAATATCTTGCCATTTTGCTTGCTCTGAAATTCCTTTAAAAACACTATTTAAAAAATCTAGATCTTTTTCTTCATCTAGTGTCCATCTCAAGTTACTAAAATCTACAGAATTCTCTAAAGATATTTTTTTTATATCTTTTAAATTATTTTTACTCCTTCTAAGACCATGCATATATGTGGTCACATGTTCTTTTGAAAAAGAATCTTGCGAAATTTTATCTACTTTTAGTAAAGTATCAAAGTTAAACACCTCAACATCTAGTCCATCTGGATAAGTTCTTTTTAAAATATTTGAAACATAATCAGCTTTTTTATCAATTAATAATTGAATTGCCTTATCAATTAACTCTGGATCAATTAATGGGCAGTCTCCCGTTAAACGTACTATAATATCTGCACGATACTTTTTAGATACATCCACAAATCTAGATAAAACATCATTATTTTCACCTCTAAATACATTTATTTGCGTAAATTGTTTAACTAATTTTTCTAAAACATCATTATCATTAGATTTTCCTGTTGCTAATACTAACTTATCAATTAATTGAGATTTTTTGACTCGTTGAATCATTCTTATAATTGCTGGCTTTCCATTTAAATCAGCTAATGCTTTTTTAGGTAGCCTATTAGAAGACATTCTTGCTTGTATTATACATAAGACTTTTAAATTATTTATCATATAAACTGTCTAATTTAATTGGAGTATTTTTCATAATTCCTTTTTTTACTACTTTACCAATAACTTTATAAAACTCTATTGGGCTTAAACCTTTAGTCCCTATAGTTGGGCGCATAAACATTATATCATTTTCTTGTACTGTATGATTAATAGATAAATTATTTTTGGCAATTAAAATTCGCCTCATCCATTTTTTATTTTCTTCTTCTTCTGGACTAATCCAGTCTTTCTTATATCCTATCATTTGCTTATAAAGATTTATATCATCAATCATATTTTTAAAGTTTTTTGCATCTAGAGAAATTCCATGGTCAAAACTTTTTCTATTAGTATCTAATGTGAAATGTTTTTCTATTACACAGCTGCCAAGTGCAGTTGCAGCAAGGACAGCTTGATAGCCCAATGCATGATCAGAATAGCCAATGGGAAAAGAATATTTATTCTTCATTCGAGTAATCAAAGATAAATTAGTTTGATCAAATGATGTAGGGTATGAAGAAACACAATACATGATAATTAAAGACTTATTTGCTGTTTGAGTAAAATTTTCTACTGCTGTTTCCACTTCCTTTTCATTAGCTGTACCTTTAGAAATAATAACTGTCTTGTTTAAATTTGCAATTTTATGAATTAGAGGAATATGTGTAATTAAACCTGAAGAAATCTTATATATATCCGGCTTTAATTTATTAACCCATTCTAAAGTCTTAAAGTCGCCTACAGTAGTAAATGGTTCAACACCTAAAGATCTAGCATAAATAAACATTTTTTCTGTATCTTCAGGACTTAGCCAAGCTTTTTTAAACAACAGATAGCTAACAGTATCTTTTGCATAATTCTCATCAGGGTCTATAGTTTGCAATTTAATAGCATCAGTTCCAGCACTAGCGGCAGCTTTTATCATACTAGCACAAATATCTACATTGCCTTCATGATTAATACCTATTTCAGCAATTACATATACTGATTTATTTCGATCTATAACTTTTGAGCTAATTTTAATCTGATTTTTCATACAAACCTTTCTATATCATAGATGAATTAATAGACTATACTAAAGATGTATAGGGAATAACTACTTTATTATCAGCTATAATTAAATCACATACAGGATTATAATTTTTTATGACTAAATAATATCCTTCTATACTATCTATATAAAATAAGTTCTCTATATCTATTTTATTCATTAATTATACTTTTAATTGAAGTTGATATATATCTTATATCTTTCCCATTAAGCCCAACATAAATAGGTAAACTTAATGTTGAATTATAATAAGAAACCGCTCCAATAAATTTTTTAGGATTATCTTTAAAATATGGTTGATAAAAAAGTGGAATATAATGAACTTGTGAACCAATACCAAAATTAGCAAGTTTCATCATAAAAGTTCCACGTGAAATTCCTACTTCATTAAAATTTATTAATATAGAATATAAATGCCAAACACTTTGATTAATCATTGTCGGTTCAGCTGGCAGTAGTAATTGTTTTACATCACATAATTCATTATAATAAAATTTAGCAAGTTTTTTTCGCTTCTCAATTCCTGAATACAATCTGCTAAGTTGACTTAGACCTAATGCACATGATAATTCATCTACTCTATAATTCCAGCCTAATTCTTTCATTTCATAATACCAAGGCTTATTATCTTTAAGCTTAAAACTAAATCTATCCTGATCTCTTATCATACCATGACTTCTTTTTTCTTTAATCTTATTAGCTATTCTATCATCATTAGTGGATACACAACCTCCTTCTCCCATTGCTATATGTTTAATTGCGTGAAAACTAAATGTTGCAGCAATACTATATTCACAGCTACCTATAACAGATTTTTTCCCATCACTTTTATAATAATTTCCTCCTGGTGCATGACAGGCATCTTCTACTACTAAACATCCATATTTTCTAGCTACTTCTGCTATACCTTCCATATCACAAACTATTCCTCCCAAATGTACAACCGTAATTACTTTAATTTTATATTTAGATTTAACTAAAGCTTTTTCTATATTATTAGGGGTTAATAGACCAGATTTGGGATCTACATCTGCAAATATTACGGGAGCATTGCACATCCTTGCAGCACTTGCCGTAGCTAAAAATGTAATAGGAGAAGTTAATAATCCAGCTTCAGGACCTAAACCCAAAGTTGAGTATATTAAATGTAATGCAGCAGTTCCAGAATTGCAGGCAATAACATTATTACTATTAAAAGTTTTTTGTAATTGTACTTCAAATTCTTGTAATTTTTCACCTTGAGTTAAGTAACCATTTTTAAGCACCTCTAAAACGGCAGATTTATCAGTATTCGTAATTTCAGGTTTAGAATAAGGAAATTTAATCATTATACTTTACCAACTTATTAATTTCTTTTACTATTCTATTCCCCCCCTTACCATCAACAAGATTTTTTCCTTTAATAATTATTTTTTTTCGTGAGATATCATCTAAAAAAAATAAGTTTAAATTATTTTGTATTGATTTTATTGAATTTTCAGCTCTCACAGCACATCCCAATTTTACCCATTTTTCTATTAGTTCATCATGTGTTTTATTCTGTGCTATTAATAAACTAGGTAAGCCTGATGCTAATCTTTCTAAAAATGATAAGCCTGGCGCTCCAATAGCTATATTACAATCTTTGTAAATATCTTCCATATTCTTAGATTCTAAAACTAATTGAAAATTAGATAAATTTTTTATTAAAGTTCTTACTTTATTTATAATTGGAGAGTCCTTTCCAAGAGTAATGACAGTTTCAAAACTATATGAATGATATAGAAGTATATTTTTTATTGCTTCAATAGCATTTATTGTAATACCAATACTATCATAGGCTCCAAAAGAAATTAAAATTTTATTATTCAAATATTTTTTTTTATTTTTAAAAATAAATTTACCTGATATTGGAGCATATTTTGGTCCACAAAGGTATTTAGTACCTTCAATCAGATCCACATCTATGGGTTGAGGACATACAATAATATTAGCTCTTGTATCAATATTTTGATCAATTAGAACTATAATAGGTATATTATTACTTATATTATAAATATCTCTACTATTTATATGATAGCTATCAACTAAAACACAGTTTATATAGTTATTTCTTATTGATTTTTTTAAAATTGTATATTTATTAGTTCCATTTTCACAAAATAATTCATCCAATTTAGATATTTTATTTTTTATAAATTTAGATTCATCATCTACAAACCAAGATACTTTTTCAGTTATATAACTCCTAATTGTTAAACATCTCTCAAAATGTCCTCTGCCTGAACTAGTATCTGTAGAAACTCTTATTCCTAGCTTTAACATTTATTTAGATATTCCATAAATTCAAGAAAATTATTATTTTTGTAATATAATACTTTTTATACCCTGAACCGTTAAAAAATCTTTGTTTGAATAGCTTGAATATTCAAAAGATTTTGAAACAGCTTTGCCTTTATTACCTATTGATAATTTAAGTTGGTCTGTATTCCACCATGAAAACATTGGCTGAATAATATAATACTCATTCATATCTATACAATTTAAAGATTCTTCCCTAGGAATCATAACTTCATGTAATTTTTCCCCTGGACGGATACCTATAATTTCATATTGTCCTTTACCTGCCATACAAGTAACCAAATCAATAATATTCAAACTTGGTATTTTTGGTACAAAAATTTCACCACCACTCATACTAAATAATGCACTTAAAACAAAATTTACTCCTTGATCAAGCCTGATTACAAAACGCGTCATATTAATATCAGTTATCGGTAGTTTTTTTACTCCATCTTGAATTAATTTTCTAAAATGTGGTATTACACTACCTCTAGAATTAATCACATTGCCATATCTAACAACTGAAAAACGTGTCTTATGTTTTCCAGACAAATTATTAGCTGCTATAAATAATTTATCAGAACACAATTTTGTGGCTCCATATAAGTTAATAGGATTTGCAGCCTTATCAGTGGAAAGAGCTATAACTTTTTCCACATTATTATATATAGCAGCATCTATTACATTATTAGCTCCTTTAATATTTGTAGCTATACATTCTGTTGGATTATATTCAGAAGCAATTACATGTTTCATAGCAGCGGCATGAATAATAATATCTACACTAGCACATGCCCGGAGAACTCTAGCCTTATCTCTAACATCTCCTATAAAATACCTTAAACAAGGGTAATCGTCTGGCGAAAATATTTGAGCCATTTCATATTGTTTTTGTTCATCTCTACTAAATATAATAATTTTTTTTGGTTTAAATTTTTTTAATAAAATTTCTATATATTTTTGGCCAAAAGAACCTGTCCCTCCGGTTATTAACATAACCTTATTATTAAAACTCATGTAATCCTCCTATTTTTAAAACTGAACCATTTTTATTTGTATAGTGTTAACTAGAATAATCAGCATTTATCCAGTAAGGGTGATAAAAATTTCCCACACCTATATTATAAAATAATTTATTTTTTAATACATCATTAGTATAAAGAGACTTATATATATCTATATCATAATTTGGTTTTAATGAGTGAATTCCTATACCTAAATATCTTTTAAGAAAAAAATTAATTAAAGCTTTATAATTCTTCAAAATATTATTCCTAATTTTAATTTTATGATGTTAATTTTTTCTTTATTCAACTATCACTCCATCTTTCATATTAATTATATAATCGTTGACTTTGCATCTTTAGACATTAAATAAGGATTATACATTATCACCTATATCT
>Ga0114996_10008922_pt1 | contig 11063 bp, 11 predicted proteins | sample ArcticOcean_MG_C_4_FD_87039 | JGI IMG/M metagenome (GOLD analysis project Ga0114996, IMG submission 87039) | Marine microbial communities from western Arctic Ocean - ArcticOcean_MG_CB4_134 | ecosystem: Environmental > Aquatic > Marine > Oceanic | place: Arctic Ocean: Canada Basin | collected... | reverse complement strand
CGAACGCGCAGACACGAACTCGATTTCTCGGTCGAGGACGAACCTCAGAATGAGATGTGAACGGTGAGGATGCCGTCGACATAGCGCGGATTCGCCGTGCAATCGGGGTAATCAAGACCGAGTTCGATCTTGGTCTCCTTTCCATTGGATTCGAGGATCAGGTTGCCTGACACCAGTCTCGCGGTGAATTCCTCAGCCTTGGCCGTGGGCAGACTGAGTTCGATTGTCGTGCGCCCGTTTCGCTCCGAGACGTGGATGCTTCGCCGCATGCGCATCGGGATGCTTGAACCGACGCTGACCTCGGTCATCCCCTCCGCGATGGCTTGGTGTTCTCCGTGCAGTTGTTCACCGAGTTCTCTCAGCGAATCCACACCGTGAATGTCTCGATTCTTCAACGGAATCTGTACCACTGGAAGGTCATCGAAATGATCCGTGAGTGCGGCCAGGTGCTCCTGCTCGATGCTTCTTCGACTCTGGATGAATTCATGGTCTAGGTCTGGAGTGACTCTGTTGACGATGACACCGCCGAGATGAATGCCGAATTCGCCGAGTTTCTCGGCGGCTCTGCGGGTCTCTGCGACCGCCATCCATTCTGGAATGGTGACGAGCGTGAATGTCGTGACCTGTTCGTCCTCGATGACGCGTCGGATGTGGGCGACACGGTTTGAGAATCGGTCGAGTTCCTCTTGCAACGCGCGCTCATCCTTGCTGCCGAACAGCATGCTGCGGATGCCTCCCGTCATGCGCGCGATGCGCGTGATGCGCCCGGCCCAACCCTCGAGAATCTCGGGCAGGGCGAGGAATCTGAGCGTGTGACCGGTCGGCGCCGTATCGAAGACGATGACATCGAATCGTGGGTCCTGCGCGAGGGTGAGCAGGCGCTCGAAGGCGAGCGCCTCGTCTAGCCCGGGCAACAGCAGGTCGCCGGCCTCGACATCGGTCAGTTCCTCCTTGATGTCATCACCCTGGGTACCGAGAAACATGCCCATGGCGCCTCCGCCTGACATTTTTCCAATCGCACCACTGAACTTCGGTAGCATCGCCTCCATGCTCTGTGCGGGATCCAGTTCCAGCCCCCACAGGTTCTCGATGCCCTCGACCAGTTCGGGATCACCGCTGAGTTGGATGCCGAGCGCATCACTGGTGCTGTGCGCGGGGTCGCTGGAGACGAGCAGGGTATTCCAACCGGAATCGGCCAGCCAGAGTGCGGTCGCGGCCGCGGTCGTGGTCTTGCCGACCCCACCCTTGCCGCCGAACAGAAGCAGTCTTCCCATCGCATCGACCGAACGAGGCGACCTTCATCCCCTTGTCGCCGAGTCCAGTTCACACGAAGGGCACCGATGCGGTCGCATGTGTATGTAGATTCACCACGGTGAGAATACAGGGCTTGGGCTGGAATCCGAGCATGCGCTGGTAGCTGGTCTGGTCCTGCCAGGTACTGCTGTGAACCAGATTCACCCCCTTGTACATCTCCGTGTGATGGCCATGCACATGGCCGGTGACGAAGATGTCCGGGATGTCACGGATGACCATTCGGTCCTCGGGTTCGGGTGAGAGGGGTGTCTTGCCTCCCCATGAGGGCGCGAGATGGCGCCGGTCGAGCATCGCGCGCATGGCGGTCTCGGGCGTTTCGAAGGTCACCGTTCTCAAGGATGCGACGAAATCCATGATCGAGACGCCGTGATAACACAGCACACGGACGCCGTTCAGGCTGAAATCACAGGGATTGCCGACAAATCTCGTATTGTTGTAATCGGTCTGCAGTTCAGGGTCGAGCGCGGGCTGGGGCTCAGCCGGGCGAACCGCATCGTGGTTACCGGGCAGCAGCATGACCTCGACCCAATCGGGAAGGGCTTGCAGCATCTCGCCGAGCTTGGAATACTGGTTGAACAGATCAGGGATGTTGAGTTCCTTCTCTTGGCCGGGGTAGATGCCGACGCCATCGACCCCATCGCCGGAGATGACCAGATAGCGAATCGTCTTGGCCAATGGATCATCGTGGAACCATTCGATCATCTTATGCCACTGCGGTTCGAGAAAGGTCTTGGATCCAAGGTGCAGGTCGGAGATGAAGGCAACCGAGACGGCCTGATCTGGCCCCGCACTGTTGTGCCGGTGGTTGTGCAGCGGTGGGAAATGGATGTTCTCGCAATAGAACAGGTCGCCGGTCGTGCTGAAGTGTCCGGTCACGCCGATGACATCGTCATCCATCAGACCGGAGTGGACGATCTGCTGATTCTCACTCTCTTCATCGCGTTGTGAGAGCAGACAGGTGACCTCGCCCGAGGAATCCTCGATCTGGAAGATCAGGTGACCATTCTTGGTCGTGCGCGGGCCGTTCACCATGCCAATCAGCGTGAGGGTGTCGTCTCGGTTGGAGAACCGTTTGCGCTGCCGGGTCGCTTCTGAGACTCTCATCGGTCGATTGGGAAGACCACCGTCGAGGATGATTCGGCGAATCTGTGTGAGACGGTCGTTGAAACAGGCGTGGATATCCTCCTTCCGCCCTTCAGTGACGCTTTTTCCCGTGATGTCGAAGTGGATCGTGATGTCGGTGTCGACATCCTTGGCCTGCATCGGGAAGTCTGCAAGGCGATAATGGTCGAGATCGTGGATTCGGGGCGCCGGCACCGGTTCAGGCGCCGCGATCGGGGCAATCGTTCTCGCGATGACCTCCACCTTCTGCTGTTTCGGCAGCAGTGCGTCGAGGATGGATTCATCGAGCATCCCCTTCGTGCCGCTCAGTTTCGCTGCAGCGAGCAGTGGCTCGATCGAGGGCAATGCCAGCAGGCGTTCTCGTACGTTGCGCGTGGGCAACAGACCCACGCTCATCACCTTCCGGTGGATGCCCGCCCAATTCGCGTCGCTCACAAGCGCGCAGGCCCACGCGACCGTTCAAAGCAATTGCGTGCCGAATCGTGCCGATTCCGACCTTGTTTTGTCGGCGACACCCCTAAGAACGCCCGGCGGAGCCGCAGATGCGTGAGTGAGGAGATCTCCATGCTCGCGGCCCGCCTCGTGCGGCGCCTGAAGAGGGAGCAGTGGAGCCTTTCCGTGGCCGAATCCTGCACCGGTGGATTGCTCGCCTCGGTATTCACAGACATCGCGGGAGCCTCCGATTGGTTCTCCCAGGGTTGGGTGACCTATTCCAACGAAGCCAAGATCGCACAACTCGGCGTGAACGCGAAAACTCTGGAGAAGAAGGGCGCTGTCAGCCATAGCATCGCGCTCGACATGGCCAAGGGCGCACAGAGAGCGTCCGGCAGCCAGGTCAGCATCTCAATCACCGGCATCGCTGGCCCTACGGGCGGACTCGAGAACAAACCGGTCGGCACCGTGTACGTCGCGGTATGCATCGACGAGTCTTATCTGGTCAGAAAGGGCGACTTTGGGGGCGCGGATCGGGTCAGCAACAAGCATTCCTTCGTCATCTTCGCCATGCAGAAAGCAATCGAAGCATGGGATGCGCGCTTCGGCAGAATCGAAGCACACAGTCTGGCCACAGAGGCTGCAGAAGGCGAGGCTGTTCAACTGAAACTCTCCCAGGCGCTGGCCTCTCTCAACCCTGACCTCGACTCATGGCAGGATGGCGCGGAGTGGGTCGCGGACAAGGTCGCGACGACGTTGGAGGAGCAGGATAAGGATGCGCTCGGCTCCGATGTCGATTGGTCTGAGGAGTAGCCCGCAAACGCGGGAAAAACCCCGCCTTGTCGATTGTCGATCTGGTCCCCCATGAGATTGAGGATATGGCTGTTGAAGACATCGCTGGAGTGGGTGAAAGTGATATCGGAGTTCTCGTTTGTTCGATTCCGGTCAGTGATGTGTATTGGTGGACCTGACCGGAATCGAACCGGCGATATTCGCCTTGTAAAGGCGACGTCATAACCGCTAGACCACAGGTCCCTGTGCAGGGGCTGGTTGCCTTGGGGATATGAGGTGAACCCCACCGTAGCCTTTTGTGAGAGGACCGCTATGAAGATGCGATGTCAGAGCTCAGACGCTTGCTGGGTCGCCTCGAATCGGCCGGTGTACCGATGACGAAGGCCATCTCTGCGGCGATGCGCTCGGTCGACGTCGGGGAGTATACCGATTACGAATTGGAACCCTTCTGGCACGACCGCCCGCTGGTCTTTCTCGAGACCTGCAAGGGCGGTGTGAAGACGATCTCCGCGCCGCACATGGTCGCGACAATGCTGCACCATCTGGAACTCTCGATTGGTCAGGAAGTGCTGATCCTCGGCGCCAAGGGCGGCTATATCGCGGCACTTGTCGCCCATATCGTCGGCCCGGAGGGCGGCGTGGTCGTGGTCGATCCCAGCCGCGAGGTTGTCGACCATGTGCGCGACCGATTGACCTCGGTCTGCCAGACCCATACCGTGCGCGTGCGCAAGATGCGTCAACTCGACCATTGCCCACCACATCTTCCCGAACCGCTGGACCGTGTGCTCGTCACCGGTTCGGTTCCCGAGTTGCCCGCCTGGCTGGAGAGCCGAATGGCCGACGGCGGTTTCGCGGTCGCCCCCTTCGGTGGCCGCATCGCGCAACGGCTGCTCAAGCGTGAGCGTCAGGGTGAATCGTGGTATGACACCGACCTCGGTGGTGTGTTGTTCGGGCCGATTGACATCGCCGATACCGAGCCCGAACCATTGTGTGCGGACAGCCTCGCAGAACTGTTGCGCGAAGGTGCGGTGCTCGGCGAGGAGATGGGCCTGTTCGACGAAGAGATTCTGATTCGGCTCAAGGATCTGTCCAAGGTTCTCGCTGATTTACCGGATGACATGGCCCCGCTTCCTCAGCAACACGAGGCGATGGAGGATGAGCCCCCGTGGACGCTCGATCTGGATACCTGGTCGGAGGACGTTCACCCCGTGATCGACCTGCTGACCGCTGAGATGTCTTGGCTGGCCGAGGTCTGGCCGATGTTGATTGCGCTGGTCGATGTGCGGATGGTGCACCCCGGAGAACCCGATGCCGATGATGAGGGTGGGTCCGCCGGTGGCTTCGGAAGACACGGCGACCTCGTCCCGTGAACGCTATACAGGGGTGTTGCCGCCCTCGGTTCGGGTCCCATGCTGCGCGTCGAACTCCAGCGCCTTTCGCACAAGGATGTGCGCCAGCGTCGCATGGCCGTTCGCCGCCTGTTCGAGATTGGCGACGCGGCGGCATTGCCCGCTTTCGTGGACTTGCTCGATGATGAGGACCCGTGGTTCGCCGACAAGGCGGTCGAGGCCATCCGTCATTGGCTCGGTTCAGAGCACCGTTCCGTGGTCGTATCCCTCTCTGTGAGTGACGAGAGTTCGAGACGGCAATTGGCGGCTGAATTGGCACCGCGCCTCGGAATGCCGGGTCTCGATGTGCTCTCCAACCTCTGCCTTGACGGTGATGATGGTGTTCGTCGGACAGCGTGGAATGGTCGCCTTCGAATCGATCTCGGTTCGATCCCTGTCGCCTTCAAGCACGAGGATCATGTCGTTCGCAGGATGGCAGTCGAGCGCTCCGGAGATTCTGCGCTGTTGTCCGAAGCACTCGAGGATGAGCACCTGAGAGTTCGTGGTTCCGCTCTGAATCGCATGGCGGTGCTTGGCCTCGAAAGCGATGCGCTGGACCCCCTTCTCGACGACGCGAACCTGCGTGCCAAAGCTGCGGAATTACGACTGCCTGCTTTGATTGAAGGCGGGGATACCGCCACCCTCTCATCGCTGTGCTCGGCGCCGGATGCCGCGTTGCGCAAGGTGCTCGCCAAGTACTTGGATCAGGCCGATTGGTTCGGCTGGGCTGACGTCGTTGAATCCATTCAGCAGAGTGAGGATGTGATGCTGATGCCACGGCTGCTACGCTCTCGCCGGGAGCCCGAGGCTGAGATGCTTCGCTTGGCGTTGTTGTCAAGTGCAGAATCGATGGTTCGCGCCCGTGTTCTCGAACACATGCATGGACGCCCATTGTCTGATTCTGCTCGCTCCGCCGTCACCTCGTTATGCGAAGACGAAGATCCTCTGGTCGCCCAGGCCGCCGCCAGTGTTCTGTCAGATGCCACCACCCTGGGGGCGGATGCATGAGACTCCTGCTCGGCAGTGGGGGCCTCGCGACCGAGGCGCGCCGTGCGGTCTACCACACCGAGATGGCCGCCCATTTCGAAGGCTGTGAGGAGGTCGTCTTCATTCCCTACGCGGTTGCGGATCACGATTATGCGACCGCGCGCATGGCAGAGTTCTCCGCACCTTCGGGCGTCAACCTGCGAGGCATCCACACCTTCGACGACCCTGTGGCAGCAATCGAACAGGCACAAGGTGTCTACGTCGGCGGTGGCAACACCTTCCTGTTGACCCGGGACCTGCATCGCAATGGGTTGCTGCAGGTGGTCCGCGAACGCGTTCGTGACGGCATGCCCTACATGGGCGTGAGCGCGGGCAGCAATGTCGCCTGCCCGACCCTGAAAACGACCAATGACATGCCGATTGTGACGCCGGGATCCTTCGAGACTTTCGACCTGGTGCCCTTCCAGATCAACGCGCATTACCACGAGGGGGGCATCTGGTTGCAGAAGGATGGGGAATACATCCAGCATTTCGGCGAGACCCGAGCAAAGCGAATCTCGGAGTTCCATCAGTTGAATGACGCGCCTGTCATCGGTCTGTGTGAGGGTGCATTTCTGCGTTGGATCGATGGCGAAGGTGTTCTCATCGGGGCGGATGCCACCGTTTTCCGCGCCGGGGAATCACCGATTGTGATCTCGCCAGGAAGTCGTTTGTTAACCTCGTTACATCAGTGCTGATTCATGGGCACCCGGGGGCTGCCTCACAGTTTGCTTATGTGTCCTCAAACTGAACTTCAGCCAGATGAATCGGCTGGCCCACCTCCTCTTTTCCCTCCCTTGGATGCTGATGGGACAGAGCCTGCTCGTCATCCTCCTGTTCCTCGAATTCAGTTTGATCACAACCCTCATCGCTCTTCTGCTCTGCATCAATCCGATGACTCGGCTTCACGCTGACCTCGATCGCAGATTGTGGGACTGGCGAATCCGCAATGCAAAATCACGATCCAGAGTGATTCGGATGGGTGGAGATAATGCCCGGGAATGGTGTGATGCCGTCGCTGGCGGCTATGACGGTGATTCACCCATCAAAGGTGTTTCATCACCGCGAAGAAAATCGTCATCATCGGGCAACCGCGTTGAACTTTTCAGTGTTTTCAAGCCTAAGAATCTCAGTGGGGTGGGATGGGACCCAACAGATGGATCTTATGAACGGAATGTGGGGGCCGGGAAATTATGAACGGGGTCCGATCTCTCTGCGCGCACTTCGCCCACGCCTTCGGTGACCTGCCCTAGTTGGCCATGTTTCAGGGTGCGGTGGGCCTGGCAATCATCGCCTATCTCACTGCGACCTTGATTCAGAGGTCCTTGCTGATTGCGCGTCCGATCACGAGGCGTTGCACCTCTTGGGTGCCCTCGTAGATCTGCGTGATCTTGGCGTCTCGGAAGAATCGCTCGACCGGGAAGTCGGTCGTGTACCCGTATCCACCAAGAACCTGAACGGCGCGTTCAGCGACCCACATCGCAGTGTCTCCCGCGAACAATTTGGCCATACTGGCCTCCTTCGAGTGACGATGTCCACCATGCTGGTAATGTCGTTCCTTGGTCCAGGCCGCCTTGTACACCATCAGGCGCGCGGCCTCGACCTGAGTCGCCATGTCGGCGAGATAAGCGGTGATCATCTGGTGACGCGCGATCACGACGCCAAAGGCCTCGCGCTCGTGCGCGTACTTCAGCGCCACCTCATAGGCACCCTGTGCGATGCCGAGTGCCTGAGCGGCGATGCCGATTCGGGAGTTATCCAAGGCATTCATAGCGATCGGGAAGCCTTTGCCGACCTCACCGAGCACATTCTCCACCGGAACCCTGCAATCCTTGAGCACCAGCGTGCAGGTGTCGGAACTTCGGATGCCGAGTTTGTCCTCCTTCTTGCCGACCGTGAATCCCTCGAAGGTCTTCTCGATGATGAACGCCGTCGTCCCACCGTGCTTCTTGACGCCGAAGTCTGGATGGTCCACATCCTTTGCGAAGAGAACGTAGAGGTCAGCACACACCCCATTGGTCACCCACATCTTCTCTCCCGTGAGGAGGTAGTGCGTTCCGTCATCAGACAGCTTGGCTTTGCAGGACATGGCCGCAGCATCGGTGCCCGCACCGGCTTCGGACAGCGAATAGGCACCGACCTTGTCCTCTGCGAGCTGGGTCAGATACCTCTGTTTCTGATCCTCGGTTCCATGCAGCGTGATCGTCTTGGCGCACAGCCCGACGTGAACACAGTAGAAGACGGCGAAGGAGGGGTCGACGCGAGCCAATTCCTCGACGATGATCGCCTCGGTGATGTCATCGAGCGGCACACCGCCATATTCCTCGGGAATCGTGCAGGATTGCAGACCGTATTCGATGAATTGCGCCCACTCCTCGATTGGAGGCTGCTGGGCTTTGTCGCGGGCAAGACAAGTCGGGGCGAGCACCTCCTCGGCGAAATCCCTCACCATCTCTCGAATCATGCTCTGTTCTTCGCTGTCTTGGAAGTCCATATGCCCGCCTCGGACCGTTCCACCAGCCTTTCATTCATAACCCATGCGCGAGGCTTCATCCGTCCACAGGACTGTATTTTTTGGTTCGGGAAACGATTTGTTGAAATATGGTGTGTGGCCGCGGCGGATTCGGGGCACACTTTATGGCGGCGGATTACCTTGAGTTCAGCATCGTCTCAGATCGGAAATACACTCGGAACCATCTCTGGATGCAGTTGGTTGACAAAGAGGAGGGGACCTGGAAGATTGGTGTCTCCGATTGCATGGTTCAGGAACTCGGCGAGATCCTCCGTGTCGTGCCCGCTGAGGTCAATGATGAGTTCTCTGAGGATGATGTCCTGTTCTCACTTCGCGCGAGCGATGACCGTGAGACCTTCCACTCGCCGTGCGCGGGCAGGGTGATGGAGGTCAACAACGAACTCGAAGGAAACCCGGAGCTGGTTTCTGAGGATGCCTATTCAGAGGGCTGGATCCTGCTCATCGATCCGCACGACTTCGATGAGGATCAGTTGCTCACGGCTGAGGAATACATCGAATCCCTCGAAGATTGAGTCAGGGCCACTGTGGTCCTGGCCAGACTTCAGGATCACTTGCCTTCCAGTCGATCACATCGAGCAGGCCGATGACCTCGGCGACCTCGCCGAGGTCCAATTCGATCTGCATTCTGTGCAACCACGATTTCAATTGGCCCAGTCTGCGTCCCATCGGCAGGTCGGTGGCACCGGCCAGAGCGTGACCATCGACCAGGGGTGAGGATCCGGCTGCGAGAGGAGGCAGTGCTGCGAGTGCCTTGCGGGTCGACTGGCTCAGTTCGGGTCGGAGCACATCCTCGACACAGAGGTGAGATTCGAGCAGATCACCGGCACCGACCCGGTAGCGCCTGCATTCCGCCTCGTCATGAGGCAGGTGACCGAGGAGGCGATGCAGGCCCATGATGCGGCCGCGTTCCCGATTGGACAGGGTGAGGGCGCGCAGGTCATGTTCGATCCGTCGCCAGCGCGCATGCTCGATCTCCGAGGCGAGCAGGACGAGCCGACAGGCCGCGACATCGTCCTGTGGGGCCTCCAGAGCGTGCTGCGCCGCCAGGTCCGCATCCCATCCAGGCAGAATACGGCTGAGCATGCCATCGGTGCGCATCCGCTCGAGCACAGCCGGCGCATTGGCGCCGACAAGGATGCGACGGAACTCAGCCCAGACCCGTTCATTCGCGACCATCTCCAGCATCGAACGGTGTTCGATCAGCGCATTCGCCAATGCGGCATCGGGTTGCCAGACCCCTCTGTCTCCCTGATCCATGAAACGATAGGCGCGCAGCAGTCGAAGTCCGTCTTCGCCCAGTCTCTCAGAAGCCTCGCCCACCGCCCTCAAACGCATCTCTGTAAGGTCGGCACGGCCATCGAACGGATCGTGAATCAGTCCACGCGCGAGATCGATAGCAATCGAATTGATGGTGAAATCGCGTCGCGACAGGTCCTCGTGAAGCGATTCTCCGAATACGACGCGATCCGGTCTTCGTCCATCTCCATAGGAGCCTTCGCTGCGAAGCGAGGTGACTTCGAACTGCAGGTCCTCATCAGTCAGGCGCACCGTGACCGTCCCATAGGCCACACCGGTCGGCAGGGCGCGCGGGAAAATCTCGAGTACCTCGTCGGGATGCAATGTCGTCGCAAGGTCGTGATCATTCTCGCCACGACCGAGCAGGGCTTCGCGCACCGACCCGCCGACCAACCAGATGCCCCCACCTGCGGAGACGATGCGGTTGACCACCTCGTGGAGAGCGCCGGGAAGAGCATCCCGCCACGCTTCCAATTCAGCGGAAAGCGCCTCGCCGGGCACATCGGCCTCAAGCCCGGCCAACCAGGCATCCGCAGTCATCGATTGCGTGGCATCACGACCCCGCCATGATGCTGCCGACGGGCGAAGGGATTAGAACGACGATTCGGTGGCGCTTCCATGGAGGTCACGCTGGTTGCGATCGAATGGCTCAAGCCGCACGAGCAGGTCAAGCCGCGAAACGTGGACACTCTGCACGAGATGACGCTGCGCTGGAGCGCCTATACCAAACCCCTCTTGGTCGATCGTGAATCCGGCACCATCCTCGACGGCCACCATCGATATCACGTGGGGTTGAGAATCGGTATATCCCGGATCCCGGCCATTCTCGTTGATTATCTCGAGGACGATGGCATCGAACTCGATGTATGGCCCGCCTCCGGAATCACATCCCTCACCAAGCAGGAGGTCATCGACATGGCACTTTCCGGCGAGGTCTTCCCACCCAAGACCAGCCGACACCGATTCAGCGACCACCTGCCGCCGATCGCCGTACCTCTCGACCTGCTGCGCATCGCGGAGTAGAATCCTGGTGCGGTCACCACACGAAGATTGTCATGTAGCCGATATAGAAGACGAACAAACCGAACCAGATCAATGTGGCCAACCCCATCTCCTCAAGTGCTCTCTGTTTCGAGAGAATTCTCTGTTCAGGCAGATGT
>Ga0114996_10008920_pt1 | contig 11065 bp, 9 predicted proteins | sample ArcticOcean_MG_C_4_FD_87039 | JGI IMG/M metagenome (GOLD analysis project Ga0114996, IMG submission 87039) | Marine microbial communities from western Arctic Ocean - ArcticOcean_MG_CB4_134 | ecosystem: Environmental > Aquatic > Marine > Oceanic | place: Arctic Ocean: Canada Basin | collected... | reverse complement strand
GCCGTAGGCGGCTCGCCATGCGTCGACCTCGGCGCCGCGGTCGGCGTTGACCAGGATGGCCACAGTGCCGCTGGTGTCGAGGGATGCGGCCAGGGCATCGGCCAGGCCGCCGCCGGTCTCGTTGGTTGTGGAGGTCATTGGCGATCTCCACGGGCTGTACTATCAGCGGCCTGTGCTTTCTTTACCCTTAACAGGGTTGCCGTAGAATCCACACGTTTATCATCCATGGATCGTGGGAATAGGGTTCCCGTCAGTCGAAGGGGGAGCTATGGGGTCGTCAAAGGAAATCCTGACTACCGTGGTCGGGAGTTACCCTCAGCCGGACTGGTTGATCGACCGGGACAGGTTGGGTTCCCGGCTTCCACCTCGTGTTCGGGCACGTGAGTTGTGGCGTATTGATGAGCAACACCTCAAGGAAGCACAGGATGACGCAACTCTTGTGGCTATCCGCGAAATGGAGCGAGCCGGGCTTGACATCATTACTGATGGAGAAATTCGGCGCGAAAGCTATTCGAATCGTGTCGCCACGGCACTTGGTGGGATCGATACCGAGCGTGCCGGTACGGCCCTTGATCGGTCCGGACGGGCTAATCCAGTACCACGAGTTGTGGGAAGAATCGTTAGGGAGGAAGCCATTGCGGTAGCGGACGTTGAGTTTCTGCGCGCCAACACTGAACGGCAGATAAAGGTCACTTTGCCCGGACCGTTCACCATGGCCCAACAGGCCCAGGATGACTACTACAACGACGAAGTGGCGCTAGCGACCGATTATGCAAAGGCGGTGAATGCGGAGATTAAAGACCTATTTGCAGCAGGAGCGGACATCGTCTGTCTCGATGAGCCGTATATGCAGGCTAGGCCCGAGAAGGCTCGGGAGTATGCGGTCGAGGTAATAAATGAGGCGATTAAGGGAATCGAGGGGGTCACAGCGCTGCACATGTGCTTTGGTTATGCGGCTATTCATAAGTTGCAAGGGTTGGAAAAACCAGATTTTTACTCGTTCTTGCCCGAGTTGAACGAAAGCAAGGTCGACCAGATTTCGATCGAGGCGGCCCAGCCTGACCTTGACCTTGAAGTTCTGAAGGACTTGTCTAACAAGACCGTCATCCTTGGTGTCATAAACAATGGTGATCCTGAAGTTGAATCCCCGGAGACAGTTGCCCGCCGAATCGAGGCGGCACTCGCTTTTGTGCCACCGGAGCGACTGGTTGTAGCACCAGATTGTGGCATGAAGTACTTAGATCGACGGATCGCCTACTCGAAACTCAGGTCGCTCGTCGATGGGGCGAAACTTGTGCGTGGAGAGTTGGACTAGTCCCACTTCAGACCCCACCAACTGGTTCAGCGAAACCCTGGCACCTGGTTACATGTGTCCCACCTGGGTACGAATAAATTTCTGTATTGAGTCTCGAGCGGAGACCGCGATCGGCGAGGTGAGCGCAGTGAACCCATGTGTCCCGCCCGGGTATACGCCGAGTTTGCTGTGGTTGCCGGCTGCGAGCCAGCGCGTGTGCATGAAGAGACTGTCGTCGAGCAGGGGATCGAGGGTCCCGACCACGAAGAGGCAAGGGGGCATCTCTCGGAGGTCAGCGTAGAGCGGGGAGACATCGGGATCCTTGAGATCTTCGGGTCCGAAGTGGTCGACGAACCACTCCATCACGTCTCTGTTGATCGGCCACTTGTCGGCCGGTGATTGAGCGAGGCTCGGCGTCATTGTGAGGTCGAAGACCCCAGCTGTCATTGTTGCGGCGGCGAATCCGGTGTAGGCGTGCCGGTCACGCATCCGAAGGAGGGTCACTGCGGCTAGGTGGGCGCCTGCGGATTCTCCTCCTATCAGCAATGTGGAGGTGTTGAACTCCTCGGGAGCCGTGTTGGCTAGCCACAGTGCAGCGTCTTCACAGTCATCGGGGGCGGCAGGGTAGGGATGTTCAGGTGCAAGTCGGTAGTCCAAGCTTGCTATTGCGACCCCGCAGGAGTTGGCTATCGACGCGAGGTATTCGTCCTGCATGTCGACACCCCCCATGACCCAACCTCCCCCGTGAAGAAAGAGGTATACGCCGTTAACCGTCTCTGGGATGAAGCATCGAAGTCGTAGATCCCCGCGTCGTCCCTTCACCGTTCGGGAAGAGGCAATCTCTGATGTTGCGGACTGGCTCCGCAGGGACGTTCGGGCTTGCTGTTCGCGAGCCTCGGCGGCAGTCAGTGAATAGATCGGGGGTTCACGTGACAGCTTTTGCTCAATGTTGTTATTCAGGGCCAAGGTATCTGGGTCGACATTTTCCGGGAGGAACAATTCACGGTTAAGCCCGCTGGTGTGTTGCGTCATAATGGACCTGGATCACTAGACGGATGAAGGAGTTGTCTCCACCATGGACTATGGGTGCTTGACGTTCAAGTTACGGGCTGGGCGAGAAGAGGAGTACAAGAGGCGGCACGCCGAAGTTTGGACAGAGTTGGAAGAGGCACTCAGAAACGAAGGTTTCAAGAAGGATGTCGTCTTTATCGCAGGTAGCCAGGTAGTCGTCTATTTGGAGCATCCTGACAATGTCAGTCGAGGGCTTGAACGGATTGCGGAAATGGATGTCAATAGGCGTTGGTCGGAGTACTTCTCGGATCTGATGTTTGAGGAGCCGGTAGAAGCCGAACTGGTCTGGTATCTTAGTTGACAGGTTCGGAGACAGAATCCGGATCTGGTGTATTGAGGACTAGGTTTTTGCCGTTGATAATGTGTGCCCGCATGAGCGACGAGGCCCCTTCTCCGCCACGTGCACGGAGAGCCTCAAGGATTTCAGGATGGTCGACTTGAGCTAGTTCTGGGCGCCCTGGGATAGTCCATCGAGATGAGCGAGGGTAGTTCCAGAGACGGTTGATGAAGTCGAAGATATGTGGGGCACTGCTAGCGGCTAGGTAGATGCCCACATGTCATTCCTCGTTAAGGACCATAGCGAGGTCTAGATCGTTGTTCCGAAACTCAGGTGTCAAATGTTCCTGGAGGTCCTCAAGATTAGAGAGATTCTCGCCGGTAAGCCATTTAGCCGCAACTGCCATCGCGTGCCCTTCAAGAACTGTTCGAAGGTCATACAAGGCCGCGGTCTCGTTGGGCTGAAATCTGCAACAAAGCTTCCTCGATGAGGCCAGTTGAGTACGAAAGATTCAGCTTGGAGTTCACTTAGCAGCTCACGGACCGGAGTGGCACTCGTCGCTAGATCAGAGGCGATCTCGTCTACATCGAGCCTTTGGCCAGATGGATAAACCCCGTGGCGAATCCGGTCTTGAATCACCTCTGTAGCGTTCTGCGCTTTGGTCCTGTAGGAGGTCACGAGATCATCGGCTCCAGCTCCTCAGGTTGATCGAGGGTAGACAAGTCTTACTCGGTTCGGATTCCCGTCCTTTTCGACAACCTCGTGGCCGTCCCGAAAGAGGCACCGCACGACGAATACATTTGAACGGTTCTGAAGAGTTGGATGATGGAGTAGAGTCGGCGGCGTCGTAGTTGTCGGTCCGTTCCTTGGGGGGACAAACGTGTCAGAGGACTTGGTTTCAGGAAAGCTCAAAGAGAGACTGATCAACTCCATGCGAGTTGCGTCAACCCCGGAACTGATGCCCGCCCGGCAGGGTAATCTAAGTGTACGAGATCCGGATACTGGATATTTGGCGATTACGCCTCACGCGTATCCCTACGCGGTAATGGCTGTTGAAGATCTCGTTGTTCTCGATCCAACAGGGTCAAAGGTGGCTGGTCAACATGAGCCATCCGCTGATAGTCGGGTCCATGCGACTGTCTATAGGGAGCGGGCTGATGTCAATGCCGTGATCCACTCGGAACCACCCTACGTAAACGCATTTGGAGCGTTAGGTAGGGAAATTAATACAATCACTACAAATGGTCTGAAATCATCACGTGGTGATGTTCCTATTATGCCATTCTGGGCAGGACCGCGCGATGAGGACTTTGCATTAGAAATGCTTAAGGTCATGGGTGATAGAGATGCTGTCATATGGAGAAACCATGGCCTGGTAGTTGTTAGTGATTCGATCGAGCTAGCTGTAGATAAGACGATCGGCGTTGAGTTCAATGCACAGGTACTGTTTATTGCCCTCCAGGTCGGTCAACCCCAAGCCCTGCGATATGGCGAGGACTCAAAGATGATGACATCCGATCTAGGTGAATAGCGATAGCTGGTCCAAAAATGACGAGTCTTCTTGGGATCGATGTCGGAACAACCGGATGTAAGGTTGTTGCGGTTGACGACCAGGGCATACGACATCGAGCTTATGAGGAATACCCTCTATCGATCCCGGAGCCTGGGGCTGTCGAACTAGAAACCGAGCTAGTCTGGCAGGCTTTGCGAGGAGCTATCCGTCAGGTTACCGGAGAGTGCAACCAACCTCCCGAGGCCCTATGCGTCTCTGTCTTAGGGGAGGCAGTGACGGCCGTAGGAAATGACCGGAAACCACTGGCCCCTACGATGGCGTCCCTCGACAAACGGCCTAACGTATATTTTGAGCGACTATTCCAACGAATATCTAAGGAGAAGGTACGACGAATCACAGGACTAAATCCACTACCACACTATTCAATATTTAAGTGGATGTGGATTTCAGATAACCGTCCTGATATATATAACAAGGCTTGGAAACTTCTCTGCTATGGAGAGCTAATTGCGGTTCGTCTTGGATTTGAACCACTGATCGACCATTCAATGGCAGCACGAACTCTCGCGCTTGATCGGGACAGGTTAAACTGGTCACCTGAGATTCTGAGTGCAGCCGAAATTGAGATCGAGAAACTACCAGAAATCGTTGCTCCGGGAACTAGTGTCGGACGGCTAAGTGGCGACGTTTCGGATGACTTGGGACTGGCCGCAAATGCGAAATTAGTAGTCGGTGGTCTTGACCAAGCCTGCGCGGCAGTTGGAGCCGGATTGGAGCTTGGTGGAAAAAGTCTCCTTTCCGTGGGTACGACGGGTGTGCTTGCCGAGATATTACCGGGAAAGAGCCAGCATTTAGGGGCAATCCCAGTCATTCCTCACGTGACAGGGTCTACAAAGATTGCTATTGCGGGCACGCCAGCGGGCGGAGCTGCACTTCGTTGGTTTAGGGATATTGTTCGACCGGCTACCGGATCGGCAATCTATCCGGACAAACCTATGACCTATTTAGAGATAATGGATAGTGTCGAAGACTGTTCGACAGATATAATAGTCATTCCGCATCTTGGAGGGTCGCGTATAGCCTTTAGTGACCCCGATGCAAAAGGTGCAATCGTTGGCCTTACGTTCGGTACTGACCGATGTGAACTTGTCCGGGGTATTCTCGAAGGCGTGGCATTTGAGATTGCAATTATGGCAAAAGTGATGAGACAAGAAGGGTTCAGAGTTGATGAGCTCATCGCTGTTGGGGGAGGATCAAAATCAAAGTTATGGCTTCAGATCATGGCGGATATTCTTAATGTGCCCATTGTCTCGACCGGAAGTGCCTACGTGGCTGCGTTCGGCGCCGCGCGGATAGCAGCTGAGGAGATGGGTATCGGACTTGACCCAGGGCTGTTGGTGACTAGAGTCCGATTTGATCCAAGTGAAGAATCCTCGGATCTCTATTCTGACAAACGAGAGAGATTCGAATCTGTGTATCAATCACTGTCACGGCCAAACTGACCTAGGGCAGATCTTGGTTGTATAGACCACCGTCTTGGTTAGTAGACGTCAATGAATAGTATCAAACCTGCCTAGAGTGATTTACGCCCTATATGTCGTATTGCGGCCCCACAAATGGCGTGTACTCCCGTCCTTCGAGAGTGGCGACGGCTAGATCGCGAAACTGAATTGTCTCCATTGTGTTCTCAGTCTGGTTACAGCCCCATATATCGACCCAAACATACTCTAGAGAGAAATATCCATCGTATTCGGATACCTGAAGTTGTCGGATAATTCGAGGAAAATCGATGGTGTTCTCCTCATACCGGGCTTGCATGACGCCAGGGGCAGCACCACGGCATTGGAAATGTCCGGTGTATTCGATGAGGAAATCCACTTCGGACTCCTGTCTGCCCTGGTAAACGAAATGGGAGTAGTCCAGGGTGACACGTAGCCCTGGTGTGCTTACCATTAACTCCCCTAGGGATTCCGGGCTCTCTGTGTTACTTCCGACGCCCCCTTCCACCCGAATCTCGATGCCGTGCTGGCCTGCGGCGTCAACCCGCCTGGCAAGTTCTGATGCAGAGCGTCTTAGTGACTGACTTCTGCTCTCGTTCCCATAATCGATCCCACTGTTCATGGTTATTCCTGGGGCCTGGATCCTTCGAGCGAAATCCAGGACGCTAAGGAACATCTCGTGTCCTGCCTCCACCTCGGCCAGGTCTGGGTTATTGGCACCCCGCGTAGTTAGGTCCATAGAGGGTGCGAAGTAGACGTCGGCCACCTCTAGTTGTGCCTGCTCAAGTCGCTCCCTCACGAGTCCGGCCCAGTAGGAGGTATCTTCTTGCACTATCTCGGGCCGAAGATGCGAGCGTCCGAAGAACATCCCAAGATCAACCCCTTGGAAGCCGAGGAGATGAATGAGGCTGAGGGCGTCGCGGTGGGGGAGAAGCGGCCATGTAAAATCGGCACATCCGAGCCTGATTGTGTTGTTGATAGACATTTTGGTAGATCCTCATGCTAGAGGTAAGGGGGTGTGGAGTGCAGACTTACTGCGAAGGAGGGGTCATGTCAAAGGAACGACTGAGACTTGGAGTGCTGGGAGCTGGCGCATGGACTGTTGCGTCACATCTTCCGAACCTGGTTCAGCGTAAGGAGGAGGTCGATCTCGTCTCGGTATGCAGGCGGGATCCAGTTCAGGCTGAAGCGATCCGTGCACGCTTCGGATTCGATTTCGCAACAACGGACTTTCAGGAGGTATTTGACGCCGGAGTCGACGTATGCATCGTTGCCGGTCCAGTGGCGGTCCACTACGAGCACGCCAAGGCGGCTCTTGAGGCAGGAGCCCATGTCCTTTGTGAAAAGCCATTTACCCTTAGGTCAGGTGAGGCTTGGGAACTGGTAGAGCTGGCAAACCGGCGCGAACGACACCTTGTCCTCGCATATGGCTGGCACTACTTCCCGATGGTGGAGGCAGCGAGGTCTTGGATGCAAACGATCGGTGTCGGACAAATTGAACAGGTGTCAGTGAACATGTCGTCAACCACCCGTGAGGCGCTCCGAGGGCAACAGCCGGCATTCTCTGATCGGCAAGATAGTGATTCGGGCGATGTGGACCTTTCGAATACTGACCCTCTATTCGTGCCCAGGCCAGAGACTGGCGCAGACCCGGCGGTGGCGGGAGGGGGGTATGCCCAAGCCCAATTGTCTCATGCGCTGGGACTCCTGTTTTGGCTAACCGAGCTACGGTGCACTGACGTGTTCGCCTGGATGGCAACGCCTCCCGGTTCACGCGTCGAGTTCCATGACGCTCTTTGCCTTAGGTTCGAAAGTGACGCCATAGGAACTGTGTCCGGCGGGTCCAACCATCTTGGTTCCAACCAAAACAAGCACAAACTTGACATCCGAATCATTGGTTCAGAAGGACAGTTCCATATCGATCTGGAACGTGAGCTTGCCTGGATCTATCGACCAGGAGAGCTCGATGAACAGTTTCCGGTGTCTCCCGGTGACGGGGCGTACAACTGTGACGGCCCGATACACACGCTTATCGATTTGGCGCTTGGTAAGGATGTCACTAACCAATCGCCGGGTGAGGTAGGCGCCAGAACGGTCGAGGTGATTGAGGGGGCCTATCGTTCCGTGGAGGCCGGACTACCGATTTCCGTCTCGAGTCTGCGCTAATTCCAGGCTTTCGAATTGCAATCTTCGGGTGGATTCGGCTCGATATACACTATTGTCTTGTCAAACTTGCAGGACTTTGGGTCTTGGGTGAAACCAGCACCGGTGATTCTCAGCCACCTGGGGAGTTGAGGGGGCAGGCGGGTCGAGGCAAGCAATAGGAGGGTCGTGAATTGGAATTGACAGGCGGGCCCTTGGAGGGCATCAAGGTAGTCGATTCCGCAACGATCTTTGCGGGCCCGGTACTCGCCACCCTGTTGGGAGATTTCGGTGCTGATGTGATCAAGGTGGAACATCCTGACGGCGACAGTCTGAGAACGATGGGCTGGGAGAAAGACGGAGTTTCCTTTTGGTGGGCGTTTGCCAACCGCAATAAGCGTGGGGTTACTGTTCGCCTTTCAGATCCCCGTGGGGCCCAAATCCTCAAAGAGCTGGTTGCTGATGCTGATGTATACATCGAGAACTTCCGGCCTGGAAAGCTAGAAAGTTGGGGGCTCGGTTGGGATGTTCTTTCTGCGATCAACCCTCGGTTAGTTATGGTCAGAACCACCGCCTTCGGCCAGGAGGGTCCGTATAGCCACCGGCCCGGGTTCGGGACCCTTGCCGAAGCAATGTCGGGTTTTGCAGCTATCAACGGTGAACCCGACGGCCCCCCGACGCTGCCTCCGTTTGCTCTAGCAGACGGGGTCGCCTCAATGATTGGGGCCTACGCAACGATGGTGGCCTTGTTCAATCGGGATCGCACCGGAAAGGGGCAAATGATCGATCTGGCGATTTATGAACCGCTTTTCTGGCTACTGGGTCCCCAAGCTATGGTGTACGACCAACTTGGAGTGGTTCAGGGGCGGACTGGGAACCGTGCCCCGTTCACTTCTCCAAGGAACACATATAAGGCAAAGGACGGTCGGTGGTTAGCCTTGTCGGCAAGCTCCCAGAGTATTGCCGAGCGCACGATGATGATAATCGGTAGGCCTGACCTGATTGAGAAACCTTGGTTCAGCGATCATGTGGGGCGTCTTGAGAACCAGGATGAACTCGACGAGGCGATAGGTTTATTTATCGCTGAACGGAGCACGGAAGAGGTCCTCACAGCGTTTGAGAAAGGCGATGCAGCTATTGCTCCAATCTATGATATAGCTGACATATTTAACGATCCACAATTTATCGAGAGAAAGACAATCGTCTCTGTTGAACATCCAAAACTCGGTCCCCTAATGATGCCTACCGTGATTCCAACTCTTTCTGAGACGCCAGGCTCAATTCGGTCATGTGGGCCGGAACTCGGTGAACATAATCGTCAAATTCTTGTTGAGCAACTTGGGTACTCAGAACGAGATCTCATCGAATTGGAAAGTGATGGAATAATTTCTAAGACTTCCCGTCGATCCGTCGAATAGATGCGATGCGTCAAAGCCCTGATTTGTCCCTACTCGGACTCGAGGGTCGCATAGCGCGCTCTGAATTGACGTATAGGTCTCGATTATGAGTGACCAAGATCTATTTGCACCTGAGGTGATAAGAGATCCTTACTCCTACTACGGGAACCTACGAGAGACTGACCCGGTTTGCTGGAACTCACGTCACTCTCTGTGGTTGCTTACAAGGCATGATGATTTGGTGTGGATGCTAAAGAATCCAGATGTGTTTTCGAGCGCGTATATCGCTAACGATACTAAGCCTCCTTACCCAGAGATCAATCGTGATCATTTTCGCTACTTCGAGAGAGTCCGAAGCTTCTTTGGCCAAATGCTTGCTCAGAATGACCAGCCTGAGCATCAAGTCGTTCGGCAGTTACTCCACCGTAGCTTCACCCCCCGAGCGGTTGAATCCTGGCGGCCACTTGTGGAACGAACTGTAGAATCTCTTATTGATCGGATAAGTCCAGGACAGGAGGTTGAACTACTATCAGAATTCGCCCTACCTCTGCCGCTACGAGTGATAGCAGATCTTCTTGGAATATCAGAACCGGACTACGAGTTGATTCGGGAGGTTGGCGAGAAGTTCAATCAGATCAATCACCCTGAACCCGACCGGATGCTTAGAATTGATGCAGGAATCGCTGAGTTGAATGATCTACTTGAACCATTGATTCAGGAAAGACAAGAGAAACCATGTGGAGACGTATTGTCGGACCTGGCATTCGGTGTCGAATCGGGGAAAATCAATATGGCATCGGCAGTCGCCAACGCCGCGCTGATCCTCGTTGCGGGTCATGAAACGACCATTAACTTAATCTGCAATGGTGTCCTAGCATTTGCCAAGCACCCAGAGCAATGGGAGCGGCTTCGTAGTGACAGTGACAGTGCCGGGCGACTTGCTACCGAAGAATGCCTTCGATATGACGGACCTGTGAAGACGACTTCAAGGCTGCTTGTAAGGGATGTTGTCTGTCGGGAACGAAAGCTGTGGGCCGGGGATCGGGTACGGTGGGTAACGGCATCAGCAAATCGGGATCCGAGAAAATTTCAATCTCCTGAGCTATTCGACATCTCGCGTAACCCCAACCCTCATCTCAGTTTCGGCCTCGGTGTCCACCATTGCCTCGGGGCGAACATTGCGCGACTCGAGGGTCAAGAGGCTTTTATGGGGTTGGCACGCCGGTTCGCCTCGGTTGAATTGGTGGAGAATGAGCTTAGGTATCAGCCCAACCTCAACTTTCGGTCGCTGCGTGAACTTTGGGTAACACTTAACTAGCCCTTAGATAGGTGAGACTTGGCCGGGGACAAAGCCTAGGCGCCGGAACCTAGGAGACAGCTCTGGTTGGCGAGATGTCGGTAACGACGGTCGACGAGTCTTGGCTGATAGGTAGGGCGCCTTTCAGGCTCGCGTCATGAAAGATGGGGTGTAGAAGGAAGGGCTGGCCCAGATTGTGTGCTTGACCGGGAAACGGAATCATGTCTAGTGTCAGTCCTTGACGGTTTATTTCGTACCTGAATCAATGGTTCAAGTCTGTAATGGAGAGCCACCTGGTGGTTTGCCGCCGTTCGATGGCGGATGACTTAGGGGAAGAAGACCAATGGGAAGGGAAGTCAAAATGAAGCGGTTTCTTGTTGCTTGTGGACTAGTTGTGGCAGGGATGACTCTGTTTGCTGGTTGCGGTGATGACGAAGAGGCAGCACCTGCTGCAACGACTGCAACGACTGCGGCGCCTGCAGCGGCGCCTGCAGCGGCGCCTGCTGACGACACGCCTGCTGACGACACGGTTGTTATTGGTTTCGCCAACATCTTGCGGACGGGTTGCGCGTTCT
>Ga0114996_10008918_pt1 | contig 11066 bp, 7 predicted proteins | sample ArcticOcean_MG_C_4_FD_87039 | JGI IMG/M metagenome (GOLD analysis project Ga0114996, IMG submission 87039) | Marine microbial communities from western Arctic Ocean - ArcticOcean_MG_CB4_134 | ecosystem: Environmental > Aquatic > Marine > Oceanic | place: Arctic Ocean: Canada Basin | collected... | reverse complement strand
GGGCAGGTGCCGTACTAAGACGATAGACGGGATATTAGAGAGCGTCCGAATGGGATTCCTTCAACTGCTGGCGGACTCTGAGTTTCTGAACCACCTGAAGGCTCTCAGGGGAACAGCCGCACCACGTGCTGCGGCTCGGGAGGCTGAGCGTTCGCGAATCCAAGAACAGGAGCGCATTGCAGCCGAGGCCGAGCGACGTGCACGGGAACGTGAAGAAGCCGAGCGAGCACGATGGGGGCGTACTCTCCCAGTTGGCAGTCAAGTGCTGCTGATTGACCTCGCATTGCGAAACCCGGTCGATGCAGGTTCCGGAATTGATTGGGCGAGGCAGTCGGTTGTGACTCTCATGACAGAGGAGGGGTCGGGAAGCGGCTTCCTCATTAGCACCGACGGTCTGGCCATCACCAATCGGCATGTCGCCGGAACGGACGCGCGCCCCGGCGACATCCTGCGCGCGCGCTTTCCAAGTGGTGTCGAGGTCCCAGCGCGAGTCATGCGCGTGTCACCAACGATCGACGTAGCTTTGGTCCAGGTTATCTGCGAGCAATCCTGCCGAACACTAGACGTCTCCACGGAGGCGCCGGAAATCGGCTCCGATGTCTGGCTGGTGGGATCGCCGCTGGGGTTGGATTTCTCAGTATCGAGGGGCGTGGTCAGTTCTCTTCGTTTTCTTGACGGAGCCACAATCATCCAGACGGACGCGGCCAGCAATGCGGGCAGCAGCGGTGGCCCGCTTATAGGTGTCGGAACTGGAACGGTAAGTGGTGTTCTCACGTTTGGCCTGCGGGAAAGCGCGGGGCTTAATTTCGCGATTCTTGCTCGTGACGCTCTGGCGTCTGTCGGGGTTCAGATCCGGTAGGACGGAGAATGCCGTCTAACCGGTTTTAGTTCGGCTGGCGTTCCCGCCGCCCGCCCGGGCGATAGCGTTCTCACTCTGTTCTGGTCAGTCGGTAGGTGCGCTATGAGGGGTGCGCCGGTAGAGGGTGAGCGCTACGGTGTGAACATCCGAAGCACCTCAAGCCCCCGAGGCGCCCCCAAACAGTGCCAGAAACAGTGACAAACCCCACGGTTGATGACGGTTGGTAGCAGTTGATGGCATCTCGACACGATCTCATACATATGCCTGTAAGTATGGTAACTACAACGCTATAGAGCCACGATCGGGGAATGGGGCTGTTGCTGGCGGTTGGTCGTCCACTCGGGTATCGCACTGATTGAGCAACGGTACGGGCATCTCGTACACGTACCTGTACGCTCCGACGTTGTCGAGTTCCGACTGGATCACTATGCCAATCGCGTGGTGGATCAGGTCGCGTTGATGGTCTCGTAGACACAGGCATTTGAAGCAGTTTCTGTGACAGTCGCCAAACAAGAAAAGCCCCCCAAGACGTTAAGTCCTTGGGGGGCTACCCTTTACTCCTAAGCGGGCGACCGGACTCGAACCGGCGACCCTCAGCTTGGGAAGCTGATGCTCTACCAACTGAGCTACGCCCGCATGCTCCGGAAATTTACCGGGACGGGGGGTGAAAGCAAGCGCGCTCGGGGCCCCCACCGGCTCGAAAAATCAACGGGGGACCGGGCCCTTTCAGGCCGGCCCCCCGCGCTCGCTCCTGGCCCTCCGGAGGGAGCCTACATGCTCAAGGCGTAGGTGTACCCGTCTACCTGCTGTTCCGAATCGAACACGGTCTGGAAGGGTGTCCTGGCATCCTTGAGGCCGGTGCTCACCTGCACTATGCTCGTACCCAACGCGTTCCCCGGGCGGTCGTAGAACGTGAACTCGATCGTCACGAGTGTGCCCGGATCGGCCTTCAAGTTCTCGATATCCCCCTGAAGCGAAGCGCCCCCACTGGACTGACGCTGCAACTGCAGGTCGATCAGCCCAACGTTTAAGTCCTCTATCTGCCCGAGCAGTTCGACCGTGCGGGGCTCATCCCCAGCCTTGTTCACGGTCTGAGCCAGAATGAGAATCCCCATTCGGCCGTTGGGATCCAGCGCGGTCCACTGCTCCGCAGCTGTAATCACCTCTTGCAGCTGTTCGGGCGTCCCGTCGCCATCTCCAGTCGCCAGGCTAAGCTGGAGGGAACGAGTCCACATCTCGACCGCGTCGCGGTCCTTGGGAGCGGCCTCCGCACCTCGCCTGAACGCGCCCGCAGCCAAGTCGTATTCACTGGCCTGGTAGAGACCGACGCCAATCATGTAGAGGTCTTTAGGAGACGTGTCGGTCCGGGCCAGCACGCGGCTATACACGAGTTTAGCCGAATCCGGTTTCTCACTCTGGGCGTAGATCCCAGCCAAGGTCGTCGCGTACAGGACGTTGCCAGGGTTCGAATCGACCAGCCCTTGGAAAGCCGTGGCCGCCTCGTCGTAGCGTTCAGCGGACATGAGTGCCTGCGCGATCGTCACCGGTATCTCGGCTTGCTGCTCCAGCCAGGTTTCTACCATAGAGGAGTCCGCCTCAGAAATCCTAGTAGTGATGACCTCATCGGCCTCCCTCAGCCTCGCGATCGCTTTGTCGGTCACCTCTATTCGGGCCACAGAATCCGTCGTCGTCCCTGCCTCGGAAGCATAGATCTGACCGAGCACGACCAGGATCTCAGGACGTTTCTTGTAGAGCAGGTTGGCATTCTCCAGGGCCACGGCAGCCTGTGTGTAGTCGCCCGACGAAAGCAGCGGCTGCGCGATTGCATACTGGTCGAACCAGCCACGCTCTCTGATGAGATCAATATCAAATACATAGATGGGCCGTAGCTCCTCGGCCTTGTCGAGCGCTGCATCTGCTTCTTCAAACCTGTTCAGACCTATGAGGGCCCGGCCGGCTAGCAAATACCCGAGGGGATTGTTGTCCCTGTCCTCGATCGCCTCGTTAGCGTTGGCCAGCGCATCCTCGTAGAGAGAATCCGCAACCTCGGGACCCATAATCCCAGACCCAGCCATGTCCAGACTTTCCTCCGCGTCCCTGGTCTGTCTGTTCTCTCTGGGCCTCTCGCCTTGTTCGGGCTGTGACCTACTCTGGGCAAGCACCGGAGAAGCGGAGCTGACCGCCGCCGTGAACACCAACGCACCAGCCAGCATGAGTCGGATACCGTTGTTCATCCGAAAATCCTCCTTCACGAATCCTGAATGGTCTGATGGGACTGCGGCTGAGACCCTTAGCGATTACCGTTTATTTTTCACACGGGTCAGCCAATTTCGCATCCGCGATCCAAGACGTCAAATCCCGCAACCGTTTGGCTCCGAAAGATCGTCGCATCTGCCACCGCCTACACCTCTCGCACCGATGACGACCCTGCCTGTGGTCAGCGTCCGAGATAGATCAACACCCTGGTGGCCAGCACCCGCGAGAAACCCGGCACCCGTGCGATCTCCTGCTCGCTGGCTTTCCGGACCCCTGGCACCGAACCGAAGCGGCTCAACAGTGCCTTCTGGCGTGTCGGGCCAATGCCAGGAATGTCCCCGAGCTCACTCCGGATGGTGCGCCGGGTTCGGAGTTTTCGGTTGTAGCCCACGGCCAAACGATGGGATTCGTTGCGTATGCGCTGGAGCAGATGGAGCGCCCGGTCGCGGCGATCGAGGCGCGCCGGCTCAGCGCGATCGGGGAAGAACACCTCTTCCTCCCGTTTGGCTAGCGCTACGATCGCCACATCGGTAACCCCGATCTCCCCGAGCGCCCCGAGAGCTGCCGACAGCTGACCCTTGCCTCCATCGATAAGCACGAGATCAGGAAGCCGCTTCCCCTCGTCGACCCGGCGCGTGAACCAGCGGCGGACCACTTCCGCCATGCTCCGATAGTCGTCGTTCCCCCACTCTCCCCGGATGCGCATGTGCCGGTACTCAGACTTGCGGGGCTCACCGTTCTCGAACACCGCAGCGCTGGCGACGGTCTCAGTCCCCTGGGTATGTGAAACGTCGAAGCACACCATCAGGCGCGGTACCACCTTGAGATCCAGGCGGTCCTGGAGTTGGTAGAGCACCTCGTCGGCCCGCCCTCGGTTCGCCTGCACCGTCACGCGGTCCTCGAGGGCATGGCGGGCGTTTTGATTGGCTAGCTCCACCAGGCGGCGTTTTTCTCCACGGGTAGGAGCGTGCGTGACGATCCGACGGCCCGCCGCCCCCGACAGGACCTCGCCTAAGAGCGCGCGGTCCTCGAAGCGGGCCGGGAAGAGGATCTCCCGCGGAAGCTCCCCGTTCGCTTGCTCGCCCTGGCCCAGGTAGTAACGGGAAGAGAAGGTCGCGAGCAGCGCCGCATCGTCCTCCTCGAGAATGTCGTGGAAGCGAACGGTGTCGCGCCCGAGCAGGCGTCCGCGCCGGATTTTGAGGATCACCGCGGTCGCGATCGCGCCGTCCCGAGCGAGTCCAACGACGTCGTGATCGCCCCCGCCCACCTTCTGGACACGCTGCTCACGCGCCAAGCCATCCAGTCCCTGGATCACGTCCCTTAGCTGGGCCGCGCGCTCGAAATCGAGCACCTCCGCCGCAGCCCGCATGCGGGTGTCGACTTGGCCTCTGATCGCTTCCGTCTCACCCTCGAGCACCAGCAGTATCTCGTCGATCATCGCCCGGTACGCGCCCTGCGTCTGCAGGCCCACGCAGGGCGCCTGGCAGCGGCCGATGTGGTGGTCTAGGCAGGGACGGCCGGGGGCCTCACCGGGAAGGTCGTAGCGGCAAGAACGGACCGTGTGTAGCCGCTTCAGGACATCCAGCGCCCGCCGCATGTTGCCGACCGCGGTGTAAGGACCGAAGTACCGCGAGCCGTCGTTGACCACGTGCCGCGTCACCCACGCCCGCGGGAAGGGCTCGTGCACCGTCACTTTGACGTACGGATAGCGCTTGTCGTCGCGGAGCTGGACGTTGAAGCGCGGCTGGTGCTCCTTGATGAGGTTGGCCTCGAGGATCAAGGCCTCGGCCTCGGTTCCGACGACTATCGTATCCACCGAGGCCACCCGTCGCACCAGCTCATCAGTCTTGACGGCTTTCATGTCGGCACGGAAGTAGCTCTTCACCCGCGAACGCAGGGACTTTGCCTTGCCGACGTACAGGATGTCCCCGTCCGCGGAGTGGAATATGTACACGCCCGTCCGGTCCGGGACAGCGACGATCTGGTCCTGCATGGTGGGTGGTTTCATGCGCGAAAGGGGCCCCTTGCCCGGGGGCTCTGCTGAGCTACTTGCGACGGAATCTGGAGAACGGAACGCCCACCCCGAGAGCGGACGCGACGGCCAGATATGTTACCCCGAAAGCCAGCGCCGTTCCTGTCATCACGAGGGGCCACAAGAGCGGCGACGCAGGTCCGATGAACCGGGCGATCAGGCCTACCCGCAGGGGCACGACCGACCCCAGAAGAGCTTTGGCAGCGATCCCCACGATAGCTGCGATCAACGCTGCCCCGGCCAAGCGGAACCAGAGCGCAGAGGTCGGGCGATGGGGTCCCACCGCGGCACGCAGGCGGCGGTGGAGAAGCGAATTTTCCAACCAGGCACCCACCGACGCGCCGAGGGCAAGCCCTACCGCTCCGAGGCGGAGGCCCCCGAATCCCACTCGGTCCAGAGGAATCATCAACATCACGCCCACCACGGCCGACACGGCCACTCTGAGGTAGGCGACACGCGCTGGGGTGCGCGTGTCGCGCAGGGCGTAGAAGGCGGAGGAGAGCACGCGCGAGCCCGCCGAAGCGGTGACGCCCAGCGCATAGGCCGCCATCACCGCGTAGACCGCGACCGTGTCAGCGCCGCGGAAATCGCCGCGCTGGAGGAGTCCCGCCACTATTACGTCACCGAACGTTAGGTAGGCTATGGTCGAGGGCACGAGCAGGAACGTGATGCGCTCCAGCGCCAACCGTACCCGCTGGCGCACGTCCTCCGCGCGGGCCGTGCCCGCGCGGGAGAGCTCAGGGAGCTCGGATGCAGCGATCGACATGCCAAACAGGGCTATGGGCAGCAGATAGAGCGTCTGCCCGTAGCGCAATATGGAAACAGCCCCCTCCACCAGCAGACCTGCCAACACGAAGTCCAGGAGTCCAGCCATGTTCACCACGCCGCGCGACATCACAACCGGTGCGAAACTACGGATAGCCTCCTGCATGCCTGATACCTTGGTGCTCACCGAGAGGCGAAAATACTGCAGGGAGGGAATCACCCAAGGGAGCATGATGGCAAGCTGGAAGAACCCGCCCACGAGCGCGGCGATCGCCAGCACCACCATCAAATCCGCATCGCGCCCAGCCGCGTTCCACCCCCACGCACTCCCGAACCCGACCAGAGCGGTGATCATGGACAGGTTCCACAGAACCGGCGCGACGTAGCTCACAAAGAATCGTCGGTGGCTATTCAGGATCCCGAGCGCCCACGCCGACAAGACCAACACGGCCGTCATCGGGAAGAGGATGCGCACCAGCTGCACCGTGAGCGCCTGCTTCTCCGGCACCCAGAGCGGATAGAGCACGTGGACTAGGCCAGGGGCGATCACAACCCCGACCAGCGCGGTCCCGAAGGCTATAACGGTGATGACGCCAAGCGCCGCTCCGGCGAAGTGCCCCGCCTCTTCGTCTCTGCCATGCTCGAGGAATCGCGCGTATACGGGGATGAACGAGGCGCTGAGCGTGCCTTCACCCAGGAGATTCTGGATGAAGTTCGGCGTACGGAGCGCGGCGCCCCACGCGTCCGCAGCGGAAGAGTTCCCGAAGTAGAAGGAGAACACCATCTCCCTGACCAGCCCGGCGATCCGACTCAAAAAGATGCCCGCGCCGACCATCCAGGCCGCGCGGGCTCCGGATCGCCCCCCCACTCGGGGGGGCGACTCAGTCGCTTCGCTCACCCTTCAGCGGCGGGGGCTGCTCGCTCCCCCCTTCGAGGAGCAGTCGATTGAGGAATTGGCCCTCGTCGTTCAAGCGTTTGAGCTCGCTCGCTAGACGCTCGACCTCTCCCTCGAGATACGCCACGCGGTCGATCAGTACCTCGTCGCCCCCCCCCAGGTCCCGCCGCTCCAACCGCCCTGCAAGGGCCCCTCCCAGGTGGGAGTCGAGGACGATCAAGAGGATCGGAATCAGGAGAACGAGGACCAAGATCAGCAACATGGTCAACTGACCTCCTCGGAGCGAGCCGACAGAATATTCTCACCCAAGAGTCTATCCCTACGTCCCGGGGGGCGCCATCGAACCCGCCGCCAGCCCGGCGGGGAGGTGCTGGGAAAAGCGATCCAGGAGCTCTCCCAGCAGAGGGGAGCCGTAGCAGGCCAGGTAGTAGAAAACGTTCACCAACCGTTCTTGCGGCACCCCGTCGGGAAAGAGGTGGAGGCGCGCTTTCTCCACCTGCTGGATACGGGTCTCGCTCTCTCGTTTGACGGCCTGCATGATCTTCCGTTCGGCTTCTGACCAGCTGTCGAGCGAAACGCTCTGGGCGTGCTCGATTGGACCATTCAAGGTCGGGTCGACCGGGCGAGCGGAGTCGACCAGGGCGGCGCCTTCCCTCTCCAGCGTCTCGCGAATCTCACCCAAGGACCGCTTCACCCCCCCGGGCAGGTCCTCCCGCACCAGGTCACCCACTATCTCGTGGAGAGGACGAGCGAGCCCGGCGACCTCGAGGGAGAACTTCTCCAGCACCTTCCCGACCTTGCGCTCCACCATGGTGGCTGAGAAGCGTGGGAAAACGATCGGCTGGGATACACCGTGGCTGGCGAAAAGCGGCGCCAGTTGGGCCAGGTAGGCGGTCTCGGCAGGGCCTGACACATACCCCAGAGTGGGTAGCGTGGCCGCCTCCACGACGGGGCGCAACAGAACGTTCGGGCTCACGATCTGCGGATCCTCTCGCATGCGCTCCAGAACGTCGTCGAGCGAGAACTTCACACCCGATTTCACCCGGTACTCACCGTCATCGCGGTAGAGCCGCTCCCGCCCGACGGGCCCCTCAATGAAGACGTTCACGCCCCTCTCCAGCACCGGCACCTGGGCCGACCAACCAGCCGTCTGGAGCTCGCCGGCCCGCGCGCGGAGGCCCTGCTCGTGTCCTTCCGCCGACCTCAGCTCGGCCTCTATCACGCCGCGCGACATAGCCTTGAGCTCGGGATCGGCCGCGTCGACGAACGCCATCCCGAAGTGCCCGAGGATCCCCTCGAGGGTCGCTCGCACACCATCCGGGAGGGTCACTCCTGTCCGCCAACAGCGTCGAAGCAGGTCGATGTACTGTGTGGTAAACTCTGTCTGGGGAAGCAGTTCTGTAATCTCGGCAACAGCAGCTTCGATGTCGGGTCCGACGGGAAGGCGGTGGAGGGGCAGCTCCCCGGCCCGCTCCGGGGCGGCGACGCGAACGCGGTGAAGCTCATTGTCCACCCCAATCAGATCGGCGTGGTCGACCTCCTCCCAGTCGTGGTCCTCCGACGGGATCCAGAATACGGGCACTACTGGGGCGCCTAGCACCCCCTCGAGCGAGCGCGCCAGCGCCACTGCCGAGAGAGCCTTGTGGATCGTGTATAGCGGTCCCGTGAAGAGGCCTGGCTGCTGGCCGGTGGTGATCAGGAAGCCCTCCTCCTCGACCACTCGGGCGAGCGCAAGCCGAACTTCTTCGGTGGGGGCACTCAGGACCGATACCGCGCGTTCACGGGCATCCTTGTCGAATCGCTCCCTCACCACACGAGCGCGCGCACGCCACGCGTCAGGATCGCGCCAATCGGCCGGATACCAGCGCAATGCCGCTTCCTCCCCGCGGGCGTAGGCCGCCCCCAGACCGTGCCACGGACGTCCCACCCTTATTTCCAGATTGACCGACATCACGGCCCCTTGTGATATGGTTCGCCCCGTAGGATCGTACCGGCGCGGTAGAGCTGCTCCGCCAAGAGGAAGCGCGCCACCTCGTGGGGGAAGGTCATGGCCGAAAGGGTGAGCTGCCGCGCTCGTGCGAGCAACCCAGAGCCCAGGCCGAAGGCCCCGCCGATGACGAAGCATAGGTCGCGAGCGTGCAGGGCATGATCCTGAAGGTACGAAGCGAACGCCCGCGACCCCATTTCCTGGCCGGTCCGCGTGAGGGCGACCAGGTACGAGCCCGGCGGCAAATGCGGCAGCAGTCGCTCCTCCTCCGCCGCGCGCACCGCCCGCGGGTCGGCCTTCGTCCCCACAGCCCCAGCATCGACCTCGACCACATCGAGCTTCCAGTAGTGTCCAGCGCGCTCTTCGTAGACCCTTAGTGGGTCGGCCATGGGGCCGCGCACACGCCCTACGGCCAACAGCGTGATCTTCACGGGCGAGGAATCCGAACCACGGTGTCGCGCAGAAAGCGCTCGTTGTTCCGCCACGGATGGTCGAGGGTGTGATGGAGCCCCCGGCTTTCCCGCCGAGAGCGGGCGCAGCGCACGACCAGCGCTGCGGTCTCGATAAGGTTTCGCAGCTCGGCCGAGTCAGCCGTCCAGCAGTTCCGGAGCCAGCGTTCCTCGTGCGCGGCCCCGAGCCCCGCCAGCTCCTCTTCTGCACGGCTGAGGGGGTCGTCGCCCCGGACGATGCCGGCTAACTCCCACATGAGGTCCCGAACCCGCTGCCGGTCCCGTCGCAGAGCTGTCCCATCAGGGGGCAGAGAGTCCGCGCCCGGTCCGGTTTCCGATCCCGCCCCTGCAGCCCACTCCCCTCCCACAGCGATGGGCGTGCGCGTGAGGCTCCGTGTGACCGCCTGAGCAGCCCGGTGGCTGAAGACGACGGCTTCCAAGAGGGAGTTCGACGCCAGCCGGTTGGCTCCGTGGACACCGGTGCACGCCACCTCTCCCGCCGCATACAGCCCAGGAAGTGAGGTGGCACCATGCCCATCGGTGAGGACCCCGCCACACACATAGTGCGCCGCCGGGACCACCGGGATCCCTCCATCGAGGGGGTCGATCCCACGGGCACGTACTCCTTCAATGGTGTTCGCGAAACGAACCTCGATCGCCTGGGCGGGCAGAGCGGAAACGTCGAGGACAACGTGGGTGTCACCGCTCTCCTTGAGCTCCCGGTCGATGGCGAGCGCCACAACGTCACGGGTAGCCAGGGATCCCAGCGGGTGATAGCGCTCCATGAAGGGCTCGCCGTCGATACGGCGCAGGATGGCGCCTTCGCCGCGTAGCGCCTCAGATACCAGGAACGCGGGATCGCCACTCGGGTAAAGCGCGGTCGGATGGAACTGGATGAACTCCATGTTGGCCATGCGGGCCCTTGCCCGGTACGCCATCGCAATGCCGTCCCCAGTCGCGATGGACGGGTTGGTAGTGTAGCGGTAGACCTGGCCACACCCGCCCGCCGCAAGCAGGGTAGCCCGGGCGCGCACCCGCACCAACCGATCCGCGCGGTGGTCAAGGGCGAGAACCCCGCGGCACACGGGATAATCGGTGGCGGAGCTGCCTGCTAGCAGGAGATCCACGGCCAGATGATCTTCGAGCACCCGGATCCGCGACTCAGCCGCCACCGCCTCGAGCAACGCGGTCTCGATCGCCCAACCGGTCCGGTCGCCGGCGTGGGCGATCCGCCGCCTCGAGTGTCCCCCCTCCCGACCGAGTGCGAGTCTTCCGCCCCCCCCAAGGTCAAACGCAGTGCCCCAGGAGGCCAGCTCTCGCACTCGGTCCGGTCCCTCCCGCACCAAGGCTTCCACCGCCCATCCGTGACAGAGGCCCGCGCCTGCCAAGAACGTGTCACGCATGTGCAGTTCGGCATCGTCGTCCCCGCCCAGCACGGCTGCGATCCCACCTCGGGCGTGGTTCGTATTGGACTCAGCTCGTGCTTTCTTGGTCAGCAGGAGTACGTCCCCCACCGCGGCCATCTTCAGGGCAAAGCTGAGGCCGGCGATGCCACTGCCGACCACCAGCACATGCGCGTCGAGCTCGGTCATCTCGGCACTCCCTTCGGCACCGCCCCAGGTCCGGGACGGCGCGCGACCATCACCCCCAGGATCCGCTTGCGCAGAAGCTCCTCGCCGGACTCGATCTCAAGCGTCAGCGTGAGTACCCTCACGTCAGGTAGGATGCCCATATGCTCCCGCAGCTTGACGGCATCCTTTTCGGTGACCGCCACCGGCCGGCCGGCGGCCACGCGCCCGATGTGCTCCACGTCTCCCGGGGTG
>Ga0114996_10008915_pt1 | contig 11066 bp, 5 predicted proteins | sample ArcticOcean_MG_C_4_FD_87039 | JGI IMG/M metagenome (GOLD analysis project Ga0114996, IMG submission 87039) | Marine microbial communities from western Arctic Ocean - ArcticOcean_MG_CB4_134 | ecosystem: Environmental > Aquatic > Marine > Oceanic | place: Arctic Ocean: Canada Basin | collected... | reverse complement strand
GTAATCCAGCAAGGCATCGACGATGCCCCACAGACATATGCAGTGAACGTTGATCCTCGCGAGAGTGACCTGACCAAGGTCGGAGCCGATGACGTGGCGGCGATGGATGACCGATTCGAAACATGGACCGAGTGGCAGAACCTCGACGCCGAGTCGCCGATCGAACTGAAGGGGCGCGGCGGCTGGCATCGTGATCTATTGATGATCGTGTTGGCACTGATGATGATCGAGACAGCTTTGGCTTGGTGGTTTGGAAATCGAGCGGCATGAGCGGAACCCTTCCAACTTGGCTTGAATCATTGCTGGGGATCGACCCTAGCGGTAGCGGAGAAGGTACGTCCTGGCGGTTGACCCGTGCGCTGCCGTGGGCCCCCTGGGTGACGTTGCTACTGGTCATCGCGGCGATTGCCTGGGTCGCCTACTTTTATGCCCGCGAAAGCCCCAATGTTTCCGGTTGGCTGCGTGGCTTGCTGGCAGCCGTCCGTCTTACGGCAATTGGGCTAATCATGTTCGTCATGCTGGCCGAAGTCGTTGTGCAGTTCCAGCGGACCGAACTTCCCTTCGTGGTCGTCGTGGTCGACACCTCAGCCAGCATGGATTTGGCCGATCGTTATAACGACAAACAGTTGCTCGCCGAGTTGCAGCGTCGCGTCCAGGCAGTCGGCCTGGAGCGGATTACAAGAATCAATCTTGCCAAGACGTTGCTGCTCGAGGAAGACGGCCAACTGTTCGACGAGATTCAGCGCCGTTACAAGCTCAAGGTCTACTTCGCCGATTCGGTGGCAAAGCCACAGACGGGTACCGCCGACGACATCTCCGAGGCGATCCGAACCATCGAAGCCGATGGCCCAGCAAGCCGTTTGGGCGCCGCAGTCCGCACGGTCCTGAGCGATCTGCGCGGCACTCCGCCGGCGGCGATCGTGTTGTTAACCGATGGAATCACGACCGAAGGCGAAACGATCTCCGAAGCCGCCGGATACGCTCGCCGCAAGAACGTCCCGCTGCTGACCATTGGACTAGGTAGCGAGAAGCCCGCCCGAAACCTGAAGCTGAGCGACTTGCTGGTCGACGAGGTGGTGTTCGTTGACGACGTAGTACGATTTGAAGCGACCGTCACGGCGGCGGGATTTTCGGGCCAATCGGTCGAGGTGCTGCTACGTAAGGAATCCGGCCCAGAGGTACTCGCGCGTCGGCAAGTGACTCTCTCGGCCGATGGCCAGCCGCAGAAAGTGAGCGTGACCTATCGTCCCACACGGGTGGGCGAGTTTGACTATGTTGTCGAAATCAAACCGCACAGTGACGAAATCAGCCGTGCCGACAATCGTGTTAAGCAGACGGTGAGTGTCCGCAAAGAACAGATCCGGGTGTTGCTCGTCCAATCGTACCCGAACTACGAGTTTCGCTATCTCAAGAGCATGCTTGAGCGGGACAACACCATCCAACTTAGTTCCGTACTGCAAGAAGCCGATCTCGAATATGCCGAACTCGATAAGTCGGCGCTGCGCCTATTCCCCGTCAACCGGGACGAGTTGTTTAAGTACGACACGATCATTTTTGGCGACGTTGATCGGGCATTTCTATCCACGGTCGTGCTGCAGAACATCGCCGACTTCGTCGAGATCAAGGGTGGCGGAATCGTCTTTATCGGCGGCCCTCGTTATACGCCATCGGCTTACGCCAACACGCCGCTGGCTGACCTGATGCCGGTCGATGTTGCCAGCGTTCGCGTCCCACCTCCGGGCGAGTCACAAAGCGAGGGGTTCCTAATGCGCCCGACGGAGATGGGAGTCGCTAGCCCGATGATGCAGTTGGGCGATTCTCGCAGCGAAACGGCCGACATCTGGAGCAACCTCGCGCCGCTTTATTGGATGTTGCATGCGGCGAATCTTAAACCGGCTGCGCGTACCTTGGCCGTGCACCCGACGCGATTGGGAAGCGATGGCCCCTTGCCGCTGATCTGTATGCAATATGTCGGCGCGGGTAAGGTCATGATGCACATGACCGACGAAACGTGGCGATGGCGATATCGAGTGGGCGACGTCTTTTTCGCCCGGTATTGGGTCCAGACGATTCGCTATCTGAGTCGATCTAAGCTATTGGGCAAAGATCGCGACATCGAGTTGACCGTTGATCCACCGACGGTGAAACGGGGCGAGTCGGTTCGGCTGCGGGCAAGGTTCTTTGACGAGCGCAGGGCGCCGTCCGAAGACAGCGGGGTAACGATCGTCGTGGAGCAAGAAGGCCGCACGAACCGCCGCATTACGTTGCATCGCAACGCATCGAGTCGCGGTGTGTTCGAGGGCGTATTTAGCCGCCCCGCCGAGGGCCGCTATCACCTCTGGATCGCCGTTCCCGCTCTCGAAGGAAAAGCTCCGTCCGCTGACTTCGTCGTCGAGGCTCCGCCCGGTGAACGCGAGCGGACCGAAATGGATCTAGCCGACCTGAAACGGGCCGCGAAACTGACCGGCGGACGATTCTATCGTTTCGACGAATGTGAAGAGCTACTCGATGATTTGCCGGAGGGGCGGTTGATCCCGATGGATCCGCTGCCGCCGATCTCGATATGGGACAAGTGGTGGGTACTTTTGCCGTTTTTGTTGCTGCTGTCAACAGAGTGGCTATTGCGTAAGATGAAAGGAATGGCGTAACGCGAGCGAAAGCCCCTCTAAGTGTGGGGGGCCGCGGAACGTTTTCGCCCTTTCGGGCATCTAATAGATAGAGTGCGTTGCGATTGATTCGAGGCAAATGGTCCAGATCAATAAGTTGACCGACTATTCGCGAATCGTTAGATGCCGAAGGATCGTCCGTCCAAGGAGTAGGTGATGTCACATCCGCTGGAAACCAATGTCGCCGGAGTCCGTCGCCGTGCGCGTCTCTTGCTGGTTAGCTATGCGCTGGCCTGGGCCGTGGCGATGGTCGTCGCGACCGTGGTGATTCTAGGTGCTGTCGATTACTTATTTCATATACAAGACCGTGGGATTCGGGCCATCTTCTCATTGAGCGTTGCTGCAGTCTGCGGCTACTCCGTTTGGCGATTTTTGTGGCCGGCATTCGCGCATCCGCTGGACGATGTTCAGATCGCACGTCGCATCGAAGAGCGATTCCCAGAATTAAATGATCGTCTCGCCAGCAGCGTTGAATTCTTGCGTCAGGAAGGCCAGTCCGACGAAGCGGGCTCCGCGCAACTGCGTCGTGCCGTGATCGTTTCGACCGCGGCGGATGTCCAGCGACTAAAACTGCGCGACGTGATCAATCTGCGACCAACGCTGCGTGCGTTTGGGGCCGTGGCGTCTGTCTGTCTGGTGGCGGCGGCGTTGATTGCCTTGGATACGGCATCGGCTCGATTGGCGCTGTCGCGGCTGACCAATCCGCTGGGAGATCTCCCGTGGCCTCGCGAGAACGACTTAGTGTTTGTCGATCCGCCGCGTTATGTCGCTTTGGGCCAACCCTTCGAGATCAAGCTCGTTGATCACAACGACGAACTGCCCGATGAGGTGCGAATCTTTTATCGCTACGAAGGCGATGGGCCGAATGATGGTTCGCAACATGCCGAGTTGATGCAGCGCAGCGGCCAGCAAATGATCGCTCGCAAGGAAAACGTCTCTCGCCCGTTTGAATACTACGCGATCGGTGGTGACGGCCGGACCGAGACGTTGCGATTGGAGGTCGTCGAACCGCCACGCATCGAGTCGCTCGAACTCACCGTGACTCCGCCGGCATACACCGGATGGCCGGCTGTCAAATCGGCCCAATTCATTCGCGCACTGCGGGGCAGCCAAATTATGGCGGTCGGCACCGCAACCAAGAAACTACTCTCCGCAACGTTGCAACGGGAACCGGGCGAGCCGATCGCGGCGCGGATCGCCGACGACGGCTTTGGGTTTGTGATCGACGGCGAGACCGAACCGGGATGGTCCATCGACAAGTCGGGCAAGTATCACATAGAGCTCGACGATGGCGGCAAGGTCCCTGGTGGTGCCCAATCGCATTGGGAAGTACGCGCAGTAAACGACCGTCCACCGGTCGTGACCGTCGAGCACCCAGTGTCCAATCTGTTTGTTACAGCCCAAGCGGTCGTCCGTTTGAAGATTTCCGTCAAAGACGATCTCGCGGTGCAAAACGTAGTGCTTCGCTTCGCCCGTTCAGATCGCAGCAATGAGCCAGAGTCGGAGTTGGTCCTGCACACGGGTTCCGAACGCGCCGAACCGGCCCCTGAAGGGACCTCGGTCGAGTCGATGGTCGAAGGGGATTTGCGGCGAATCGAAACCGCTTGGAACTTGGTCGACTTGAAGCTTCCGGCTGGCACTCAAGTGAATTTCTACGCAGCGGCCAATGACTATCAGCCGAAAGAGGGCCAAAGCCCCTCGCGCAGGCTGACGATCATCACTCCGCACGAACTCGAAGACCGGATCGCCCAGCGTCAATCCTTTATTCTGGGCGAGGTCGCTCGGGCGCTTAAGATGCAGCGGGCCGCGAGAGAAAAGACCCGAGAGCTTTCCGACCAGATCGAGCAAATCGGCAAGCTTCGCAAGCAGGATCTTGATCAACTTCAAGCGGCCGAACTTCACCAGCGGCAGATCAACCGAACGCTGGTTAGTCCGACCGAAGGTTTGCTCACGCAGATCGCCGGATTGCTCGATGAACTAAAGACCAACAAGATTGATAGCCCTCAGATCGTGCGGCGCATGAACGGTCTGGCCAATGAAGTCCGCCGCTTAGACCGCGATCACCTGCCGGCAATTCAGCGCGATCTGACCACCACGCTCAAGGCGGCTCAGGCGCAGCCCGAGAATAAACGGACTGATGCTTCGGTGACCGACCCATTGATCCGTGCGGGCGAGCATCAGGAGCACGTGATCAGTTCGCTCGAGAGGCTATTGGTAGACCTCTCGAAATGGGAAGGCTACCGCCAATCGTATCGCGATGTGGGGCAATTGCGTCGCGACCAACAAGAGCTACAGCAGCGCACCGAGCAGATCGGCCGCGGCACGCCGGAGAAAGATTTTCGTGACGGGACGTTGGGCAAGGATGTCCGCAGCTTGTCGCCACAGCAGCAGTCCGATCTGGGAAAGATCTCACGCAGTGAGTTAGAACTTGCACGACGATTTGAAAAAGTGCTCGCCGGCATGGAGGAAATGACCAAGCAACTCCGCGAGCATGATCCCGTTGCCGCGGATGCCGTGTCCGACGCAGCCCGGCTCGCTCGACAGGGAGGCATCGGTGATCGCATGCGACAGGCGGGTCGTCAGATCGGCGAGAACCAAGTTTCTCAGGCCGCGACGCAACAGAATCGTGCAGGCCGTGAGCTACAGGAAATGCTCGATATCCTGCAGAATCGCCGTGAGAACGAACTGAGCCGACTCGTCAAGAAACTCCGCGAGGCAGAATCTAAGCTGCAAGAGTTGCGCAAGAAACAGAAGGAGTTGCGCAAACAGATGGACGCGGCGGCAGAAAACGCGAACGAGGCCAAACGACGCCGCGAGTTGCAGCGACTTGCCAAAGAGCAGAAGAAACTCGAAGAGGAAACACGCCGACTGGCACGACAGCTCATGCGGTTGCAGGCGCAGAAAGCCGCCAGTTCGCTGGCCCGTGGGGCCGAACGAATGGGTCAGTCGGGCGAAGCGGGCCAGCAAGGTCAGTCGGCCGAGGCCCAGCAACAGGCCGAACAAGCCCAGAAGGATCTTGACGAGGCACAGGAGGAAATCACCAAACGTCGCAAACAGGCCGAACGTGATTTGGCGGAGGAGCAACTTGCCCGACTCGAAGACGCCATCGCCAGCATGCATCGTCGCCAACAAGAAGTGATCAAAGAAACCGAACGGCTGGACGGACTGCGAGAGGGGCAGCGGGACCTTTCTCGTGTGTTGGCCGGTAGCATCCGGGATCTAGCTCGTCAGCAAGATGGACTGCGAAGCGAAACATCCGCGTTGGCGGAGAAGATGAAGTCGGCCGCCGCGTTTAAGATGGCCTTGGACGGGGCGGATCGTGAAATGGGACGTGCCGTGGCGATGCTCAAGCGGCAGCGCACTGGTCAGCCAACCCTCGAAGCCGAGCAAGACGCCCTGGCTCGACTGGCCCAAGTGATCAAGGCGTTTTCTGAAGACGGGAAGCGGGGCCAGAAAAAGAAAAAACAGGCGGGCTCGCAAGGCGGTCAGCAGAAGGGCGGCAAGGGCCAAACCCGATCGTTGGCCGAAGTACGTCTGGTCAAGATCATGCAGGAGGATCTCAACGTCCGGACGAAGACGATCGACCAACAGCGACAGACCGAGAAACCGCTTTCAGCAGAACTAGAGCAGGAGTACGCGGCGTTGGGCGACGAGCAGTCGCGTCTGGCCGATCTCGTGTTTGATTTATCGCAGCCGGCCGAAGAAACCCCGGACGACGCTCCGGACCAACTACCTGATCTAGAAAAAGAACTCGGCGACGATCTGCCGCTGCCAGAATAAGGAGAAATTGAGATGAAACGTTTTCTGATCTCGCCGATGGCTCTAGTGCTGCTCGCGCTCGCTGTGCCAAGTGTAACGTGGGCCGATCCCGATCCGCCGGTGGACAAACCGGCCAAGTCGCTCGACGATCAACTGCTTGAGGATCTCGACGGTGACTTGCTCGACGATCTGTCGGGCGACCTGGAGGCCGATGTAGACAGCGACAAAGCGCTCGCAGACGACTTGGACGGTGGCACCGATGTCGGCAAGGACGACGACCCGCTCTCGGGAATCGGACGAAAGATGCGTGCCGCCAGCAAGAAGTTAGTCGGACGCGACTCGGCCGAACAGACACAGAAATTACAGAAAGACATCGTTGATCGCCTGAACGAACTCATCGAACAGATCAAGAAAAACAGTCAGAAAAGCGGCAGCAGTGGCTCTAAGTCGGGTACCAAAAAGAAGCAATCCGCCAACAAACGCAGCACGCCGAAGATCGCAGGCCGCAAATCGGGCTCAGCACCCGCCGGTGGCCGGACCGCATCCAAGCCAGCCCGGGATAGCGAGGACCGTGTCGGCAGAGCCAAGGCCAAAGTCGATATGCAGGCGATGCAAAAATTGATGAAAGACCTCTGGGGCCATCTGCCGGAGAAAACGCGAGAGGAAATGCTACAGGCGGCTTCGGTGCAGTTTCTGCCGAAGTACGAACTAAAGTTAGAGAAGTACTTCAAGCGATTGGCCGAAAAGAAGGCCGAAGAACAGTAGATCAAGTTCCCGAACAGGTACCTTTGTTATGCGTCAAAATAATCTTTCGTTCGTGTGGGTCGCCGTCATGATCGTCACGACGACGGCTCTGTTGTTGCCGACGACCGCTCTGGCCCAATCAAGCGACCATGAAAAGACCGCCGGCAAGTTGATCACGAAAGAGACCGAGCGAGCGATCCAACGCGGGCTCGCCTATCTCGCGTCGGAACAGAAGGAAGACGGCTCATTTGGTTCGGGCGGTTATAGTCGCAACGTTGCGGTTTGTGCGATCAGCGGCATGGCCTTTATGTCGTCGGGCAGCACACCGGGGCGTGGACCGTACGGCAAGCATGTGACCAAGTGTGTCGACTTTATCCTCAACAACACACAGGACAGCGGTTTCATCGCGGTCTCCGGTTCCAGCAGCCATGGGCCGATGTACGGCCACGGGTTTGCGACCCTCTTTCTCGCCGAAGCATACGGTATGACTCGTCGGGCCGACATCAGGGAGAAGCTGACCAAAGCGGTCGACCTGATTGTCAACACCCAGAACAAAGATGGCGGCTGGCGCTACCAACCGCAGCGCAAAGACGCCGACCTGTCGGTCACCGTCTGTCAGATCATGGCGCTGCGTGCTGCCCGTAACACGGGGATCTTTGTTCCCCGCGAGGTGGTCGATCGGTGTACCAACTATGTCCGGCGGAGTCAAAACACGGATGGCGGATTCATGTACATGGTCCAGGGTGGCCAAAGTGCGTTTCCACGTTCGGCTGCCGGTATCGTGGCGCTCTACAGCGCTGGGATTTACGAGGGCAAGGAAATCGACAAGGGGCAGGCTTTTCTGCTCGAGTATATTCCCCGTCGCGAGGCGATTCATCGCGAGAGTCACTACTTCTATGGACATTACTACGCCGTGCAGGCGATGTGGCGGTCAGGAGGCGAGCCTTGGGAAAAGTGGTACAAAGCGATTCGTGCCGCGCTGCTCGAACGCCAGGACCGCACAGGGCGATGGTCCGACTCGATCTGCCCAGAGTACGGTACCGCGATGGCATGCGTGATCCTGCAGATGCCGAACAACTACCTGCCGATTTTCCAGAACTAAATGAACCGACTCTCACCAATCCTCTGGATTGTTTGCTGGGGCGTAATGGCGTCCGGGGTTGTCGCTGCGCCGAAATTATTCACGCCTGACGCCAAAGTTGCCGAGGCGACTCTGGTTTCGATTGACGCCGAAGGTCAGTACGGCTTCGAAAGCGCTGGCGAGAAGAAAACTCTCTCCGGTGGCCAAATGGTCAAATGGGGCCGATTCGTCGAATTCCGCGGCGGTGCCGCAATCCTCACCGTTGGTGGCGGTCGAATCGCGGTCAATAGCACAGGGCTCATCGGGCTCCACACCGAAGACGACGACTTGCTGGTTGATACCAAGTTGTTCGGCTCGATCAAGATTCCGCTCGACCACGTGGTCGCCGTGGTTCGTCATTCGCCCCGTGACGCCCAACGACGCGATCGGCTGTTCGCTGGTATTCGCCAGGGTAAGAAGGAGGCCGACCGCGTACTTCTCGACAATGGCGACGAATTGATTGGCACGGTGCTCAGCCTGAACATTGCTGCCATCGAAATGGTGATCAATGATCGCCCGACCAAAATTGAAATGAAGCGAGTTGCAGCAATCGCGTTGAATCCTGCACTGCTTGTGAAAAGTGGCTCTCGCCGTCCCACATGGATCGGCTTTAGCGACGGGACAATACTGCCGGCTGCGAGAGTCGCTGGCCAAAAAAGTGAGGTGCGGCTTCGCGTAGCAGCCAAGATCTCACTCTCCGCGCCGCTAAGGTCTGTCACGGCGATTCAACCCAGTGGCGAGAAAGTGACGTACCTGTCCGATCTCAAGCCACTGAGCTATCGGCATATCCCGTATCTCACACACGCATGGCCCTATCATACTGACGCCAACGCGCTGGGCGGTCGTCTGCGATCAAGCGGAGCAGTGTACCTCAAGGGGATTGGCAACCACAGCGCTTCTCGGCTGACATATCGATTGCCGCAAGCGTGCCGTAAGCTGGAGGCTCAATTGGCAGTGGACGAAGCAGCCGGCGATCGCGGCAGCGTGATCTACCGGGTCTATACTCATGCCGGCAAGCAGTGGAAATTAGCCTACACCAGCGACGTAGTGCGCGGCGGCGATGCTCCAATCACCATGTCGGTTGACCTGGCCGGCGCAAAGGCAATTGCTCTGTTGGTCGATTTCGCCGACCGTGGCGACGAGCAGGATCTGGCTAACTGGCTCGATGCCAGATTGGTCAAGTAACTCTTTTTTCAAAAAAAAAGCGACTTGCTCGTCGATCCCGTGCGTGATCGTTACTTCTTTGCCAATTGCCGGACTTCAAGGCCTTTGATCGCCGGGCCGTTCTTGTTCTTAAGCAGCTCGATAACGAGTTCTTTGCCCGTCACGTCAACATCAGTCGACAGTTGCCAGGCAGTCGCTTTTCCGGCAGCAGCAAAGATATCGACGGCCGTGTGACGTTTCTTGCCGTTGAAGCTAACATCAAACGTCCGTTTCCCCTTGACGCTGAACGTGGCATTGGTCTCGGCAAAATGCATAACGACCTGATAGCGACCTGGAGTCACGTCGAACCGGTAACGAACGGTTCGACGGGCCCATCGTTCGGTACGATAAACGGCCTCTAGCCCGGGCGGTACTTTGGTGACCTTCACCTTCGTAGTGAAGCGACTGGTGCCCGCGACACTTTTGTCATCTGCTTCCCACGGGCTGCCGTCGGCACTAGCGACCAGCGGACCGGCACAATTGATTCGCCGCAGATATCCACCGGCTTGAGCCTGGATCTCGGCACTCGGCTCGCTTACGTTCTTACCCCCGTCACGTAACTTGACGACGTAGCGATACTTCGTGTCACTCTTGACGTTCTTGTCGATCCACAGTGTTGCGGCGGTTTTTGCCACCTCGGCGACTTGCGTCAGTTCGCCGCCTGGCTTGTCGGAGCGAAACACCAACAGATGCGTCACATCGGGTTCGGTCTCACCGGTCCAACTCAACACAACCGCTTTGGAGCCCGACGAAGCGGCAACCTTTAGTTTATTTTCCGGTGCCACGTCTTTGGGCACCTCGACCTTGATCGATTGCGCGTCGCCGTTACGGCCAGCGAGATCGAGAGGTTCAATGGCATAAAAGACGGTCTCCCCGGCGGGCGGTTTCTCGTCGCTAAACAGCAATTTGTCGGCCGCGACCTTGCTCAATAAGTTGCCCTTTGCAACCGCACTGGCAGCATCCTTTCCTCGATAGACGCGATAACCAGAAATCCCTCGATCATCCGTGGCTTTTTTCCAAGCCAAGTCAACGCGATAGCTCTTTGCGCCGGAGACCGTCGGGGCGGCAGCCAACACGGGTGGCTTCGCATCGGGAGCAACTTCGGCCGGGCCCTTAGCGCCACTTGGCGGATAGGTCGATGGCGGCCGCTTCGCTTCGCGGACTTCGATGTAGTATTGAAACGGGGTCTTGGTCGCTGAGCCAGGGATGGTCGCTTCGAAACGACCGTCCTTCGAGCGCACGAGATTGGCTGAAGCAAAGGTGGTCGTACCCTTTGCACGGTAACGAACCGTGGCTTTTGCCTTGGCACCGGGGTTCTCCTCCTCATAGCGGATGCCAACAACTTTCCACGGCTGGCCGGCAATTGGCAGCGTCGGGTCGTCGATCACCAGTCGTTTGACGACGTTGCCTCCCGGGTGATTGATCTCCGCGCCTTGTACAATCGTAAGCTCTGGCAGCGCCGCGGCCAGTTGCTCGACGCCGGTGTCGGTCACATCGGTTTTCCAAAGGTAGAGCGATTTGAGTTTCTTTAAGTTCTTAAGATGCACAAGGCCGGCGTCGCTGACTTTGGTTCC
>Ga0114996_10008913_pt1 | contig 11067 bp, 9 predicted proteins | sample ArcticOcean_MG_C_4_FD_87039 | JGI IMG/M metagenome (GOLD analysis project Ga0114996, IMG submission 87039) | Marine microbial communities from western Arctic Ocean - ArcticOcean_MG_CB4_134 | ecosystem: Environmental > Aquatic > Marine > Oceanic | place: Arctic Ocean: Canada Basin | collected... | reverse complement strand
GGCAAGTTTCTATCCGGATGCTTCATGGCCGTGCATCCAGGAAAAATCCCAGTATGATCCAGGCATCCCATTCCATATGCTCGTCAATCACCGCGCCAAATAAAAATACCGTGCTTATTTATCGCCCAGGGGCCAAATCCAACGCCGGATACATTGTAATCTGTTTTCCCGAGAGTGCGTTGCAATGCTGCAGCCTACAAAGTCTTATATGGCAACACTGACACCACCTTTGGCAGCTGAATGGTATACCGCTTCGGCAATGCCAATGTCGCGGAGCCCCATTTCGCCTGAGGCTTTGAAGGTTTTATCTCCAGCCTGAATTGCGGAACCGAAAGCCTCCAACAGGCGTGCCTGTTGATAGGTTTGCTCAAGGACTATATCTTTAACATTGTGGAAAATGCTCTGTTTGCACACATCCGTTGATAATTTCGATCTATGAGATTAGTTCGGGGATCACTTTCCCGCCAAACTGAGAGAGCTGTTTAAATCGACCTCCGCTAAAGTAAGTCAGGCGGTTATCATCCAACCCGAGTAGGTGAAGTAGAGTCACGTGCACATCACGAATCGGATGGACCACATCCACTGCCTCGGCACCGATCTCGTCAGTAGCTCCAACGGTGGTTCCCCCGGCTACACCGCCACCGGCAAACCACATGGCCATAGCTTTGGAGTTGTGGTCTCGCCCATAGGCAGCGCCTCCATCACGGATACCGTTGTCGGGACTACGCCCAAATTCTCCACACCAGATGATGAGCGTGTCGTCCAACATGCCGCGCGCTTTTAAATCTTTGATCAGGCCCGTAATAGGTTTATCCATACTTGCGATTCGAGATCCGTGAGCGCGCTCCAGAAAATCGTGTGAATCCCATCCGCCCGAATAGACCTGAATAAAACGCACCCCTTTTTCAACGAGACGACGCGCCAGCAATAGCTTGCGCCCGAAGGTTTCAGTCTCGTCCGTTCCGACACCGTAAAGCTCTTTGGTCTTTTCGTCTTCCTGATCGATATCCAGGATACCCGGAACCTGCATTTGCATGCGAAATGCCAGCTCGTAATTGGCCATGCGCGCTTGAAGATCATCGTGCCATGGATGTTCCTCGAGGTGATCGTGGTTAAAACGGCTTAGTAAATTCAGATTTTCACGCTGGTGCTCAGCGGTGACTCCGTCAGGTGCTTTCAGATCAAGTATGGGCGTCCCTTGCGGACGAAGCGGGGTCCCCTGGTAATGCGCAGGAAGAAATCCATTCCCCCAATTAGGTGAACCACCCTGCGGATAGGAGAGCTCGGGCAACACAATAAACCCAGGCAAATCCTGGTTCTCCGATCCCAATCCATAAGTCACCCAAGAGCCCATGGCCGCTTCTCCACCAAAACGGTTCCCGGTATTCATATGAAACATCGCAGTCGGGTGATTAACTGACTCAGCCTGGCAACCACGATAAAAACAAATGTCGTCAGCCACGTCGGCGAGGTGCTGCCAGGGCTTGGTCATCCAAGCTCCTGATTGCCCAACTTGCCGCGCTTCCCAGGGACTCTGCACATAGTAGCGTGCGCCACTTTCCATTGCAGACTTGTTTTCACCACTGCGGGTGAACTTCTGCATGTGGATGTTGTTCAACTGGGGTTTGGGATCGAAGGTGTCGATATGACTCGGCCCCCCCTCCATCATGAGGAAGATAACATTCTTAGCTTTGGCTGGGTGATGGGGTTCTTTGACCGAGAGGGGACCCGCAGTGGTCGTCGCACCCGATAGCTCGGGCGGTAACATGCTAGCCAATGCTACGCTTCCCAAACTGGCACCCATACTGTAGAGAAAGTCACGACGGTTGAGCTGCTTGGCAGTAGCCATGTTCTTAAGGAGCTCTCGTTGAAATTTCTTGTTCATGATACAAAAAGCGAATTCAGAACATTTAGGAAAAAGTTAGGGCTCGATCGCCGTACCGAGCCGAAGGCGACATCACCCACGAGCCGTCGTTGAATCGGCGGTTTGGGCCTACCGAGGAGCTTTGCGAAGACACATCTACAAGCGTAGCGCAGAATAACAACCGCCCCACCCCTAATCGCAACACTTTGAAATGGATAACCTTTAATACACATACACAAACTCGTTACTATTAAACACCACCAAACAAACGTCCGCCAAGGCACGGATATTGGGATGCACATCGGCCATTCCGGGGTCAGGCACGTAATCGTCGTAGCCAAACAACACCTCAGTAAACTCAAAAGGAGCACCGCTCATTTCTTCGACGGCTGATCGCTTAACTTCACGCGGCAACTGCCTGGGCGGGAAATCAAGTCCTTCATGACGCTTCTCCATTTTATGCCAATGATCGAGGCACACCTTCACCTCGGCACGATCCGGATTGCGACCGTAGGCACGTTGGAAAAGATCCCGTATAACCGCCTTTTTGGATTTGTTCTTTTCCAATAAATCAATCGCGGTCGCGACCGAGCGATTAAGCGTATCCTCCCCATTAAACAAACTGAAAACTTGAGGCGTAACCGTCGATGCTTGGCGAAACTCGCAAGACTCATCGGGGCTCGGTTGGTTAAAGACTTCCATGAACGGATTTCTTAGGCCGCGAATCTTTTTGGCATAAACGGAACGACGGTTACGTTCCTCTGGCGTCCTGGCCGGTTCATACGAAGCGGCGTAGGAGCCCATTACCTGTCGGGGTTGGGTAGCGACGTCCCTATTGATTTCCGGTAGCGCCGGAAGGCCTCCTACCAACGGGCTGAGCTCGCCAGACACATAAAGCATACTATCTCGAATCTCTTCCGCACTCAGACGGCGTTGCCTAAAAGTTGCGTACGATTTTCCATTGGGATCTTTCTCATCCAAACGTTCACGGTTTTTATACTCTGTGGACCTGCGATACGCTTTGGACGACATGATCAGACGATGTATTTCTTTCACAGACCAACCGGACTCCACAAACCGCGTCGCCAAATAGTCGAGCAGTTCAGGATGACTCGGCTTTCCGCCCATCGCTCCAAAATTGTTAGGCGTATCTACAATCCCTTGACCAAAGTGATAATTCCAAATGCGATTGACCATGGACCGCGACACCAAGGTGTTTTTCGGATTGGCCAACCATTTGGCAAAGGCGAGCCTCCGACCGATTGGACCTTCCGGGATGTTGTTGTACTCATTAACTTCCAGAGTGTCATTAGAATCCGGCAAGGCACTGAAAACGCCCGGTGTCACTTTTTCGGCATAAGCAAAAGGATCGCCACCGGTAAGAATATGGGATGATTCCAGTTCTCCCTTTCCCATCGGGTCCGCAGGCATCTTCACCATGCCGCCTGATTTCACCGGCTCCTCCGGCGACAAGCCACTGTAGACCGAAAACGCATAAGGTTCGAACTTCTTCATCTCGAAGCCGGAGCGCTGTACGTTCTTCTGGCCGACCTTTAATACTCCAAGCTCTTCCAAGGTGAGGCCGTAATTACGGGGCGGAAGTTTGTCCTCGGCAATACCTTGTTTGGTAAGCTCTCTTCTACTTCCAACGGGTACCCCATTTTCCAGACACCACTCAGCCGTGGCATTCTCAGTCTTCGCATTCAAGACGTCGCGCATTTCAGCAAAGTACTTGGTGCGTTTTTCCATGACCACTTTCTCTTCAAAACCAGCCAGGGTTTCGTACTCCTGAAATGGCAGGTCACGATCGACAAACTGAGTCGAGGCAAACACCGCTTGTATACGATAATAATCCTTGGTCGGAATAGGATCAAATTTGTGATCGTGGCAGCTGGCACATTGAAGCGGATGCGACATGAATACCTTCCCCACACTGGCAGTTACATCGTCCAGAAATTGCTGCCTCGTTTCGCGAGCAACTGACATAGACGTGTGTTCCCAGGGACCCATACGCAGGAATCCGGTGGCCAAAATGGCTTCGGGATTGTCCGGGTCCCATTCATCGCCGGCTACCTGCTCAACGACAAATTGGTCAAAGGGTTTATCCTGATTGAATGCACGGATCACATAATCCCGGTACCTCCAGGCACTGGTCCGCTCGTAATCATTCGAGAACCCCGCGGAGTCAGCGTAGCGAACCACGTCCAACCAATGTCTCCCCCACTGCTCACCGTAACGTAGGTCTTCAAGCAGTCGATCCACCAACTTGGCGAAGGCCTTTTCGTCGGAACTTCTGTCCTTAAGGAAAGCATCTACTTCTTCCGGTGTGGGAGGTAGACCAATCAGGTCAAAGGTCGCACGCCGGATCAGAGTTCTACGATCCGCCAACTTTCCAGCCTGGAGGCCAACGTCGTAAAGCTTCTTGTTAATAAACGCATCCACGGGGTGAACTCTTTTGGACTTTGTCGGAGGTGCCGGAGCCGCTACCGGCTGGTAGGCCCACAAATCCTCCTCTTTGTAACGGCGGTATGTCCAATCGTCATCCAGACCTCCACTGGTTTGCACAATGACTCCCTCGGCGTACTTTTCCTGGATTATCGCCTGATCCTCCTCCGACGGCCAAGGGGCACCGGCATCAATCCAATCACGGATCAGCCAGGTCTGTTCCTCCGTCAGCTTGTCCGCCTCCTTCGGCGGCATCTCGTAGTCTTCCACCTTCCAGGTCGTTGCCCGATACATCAAGCTGCCATTGCCATCGCCGGGAATTAGTACGTCATCCGAAGACTCACCTCCCAGAAGCATATCCTCCCGATTGGTTAGGATGAGGTCGCCCTTAATCTTGTCCTCCCCGCCATGACAAGCAAAGCACTTCTGCTTCAGCAGGGGCTTTACCTTTAATGCAAAGAGCTTTTCGCCTTCGGAATAGCTATCCTCCTGTGCATGAAGCGAAATGCTTAAAACTCCTGATATCGCCGCCATTGCAGCAATCCTGGAGGCGTTTAAAATTTTGGAAACCAATTCCATAAAAGGGTAATACAGATTTAAGGGTAAAAGTAACGGTTTACATTAGCAGAAAAGCAGATTTTTTCCACAAGGATCGTAGCAAAGTTTTTTTTGATAAATTCAGTCATCGCAACCAACAAATCCTTATACCGCGACACTCACACTCGCTTTGGAGGCAGATTTATAAACGGCTTCAGCAATTCCAATGTCGCGAAGACCCATCTCCGACACTATCTCGGTGAAAGTCCTACCGCTTATCGAAACCGATTCAGCCCTGAACGTATTTTACAGCATGTGGAGAAAACTTGATTACCAACCAATGCGGTCGATTTGTAGTACACTGTCGAAATGAAGATCGTTAGTCAAAACGGGAAGGCTATACTCCAACGCCAAGGCTGCGATCCACACATCATTTTCAGGAATTGGAGTTCCCTGCTTCTTTAGCCCCTGGCGAATCGTAGCATAAAATTGAGTTGTTGATTCCAAGACAGCTAGAACAGTACACGCTTTGGCAAAGGACATCAATTGTGGCTCGAGTTGTTTACGCAGTTTTGAGCCACGCAATCCATAACGGTACTCACCTAATACAATAACCGGCAGATGCACTTCATCAGCGGAAGCCAGCGCAGACACTACGGCTTTTTCTCCATCGAAAAATGCTGAGAGCGCGTTTGTGTCGACGATCACTCCCAATCCTCCGGAATCACCTGCTCACAGGATTCCTCAATACGCTGAAGGATGCGGCTTGATTCTTTCCGGTCTTTCTTCAACAAGCCTGCGAAATGCATCCACGGCTTTTCAGTCGCCGCTGTTTCATCCGCGGTCAACTTCGCTTCAACCGCAGAAGTGACAAAAGCGGTCATGGTCTGCCCTTTCCGGGCCGCAGTAGATTTGGCTCGGCGAAACAAGGAGTCAGGAAACTCGAGGGTAGTTTTCACAGTCAAAGCCTCACCCATATTTATGGGTCTGTCAAGTTTCGACTGTTCTGTAGGTGAGAACAGAGCTAAGAAACAAGCCTGGTATGAGCAAAACACATCGGTAACACTTTCAACAGGTCAGAAACTAAATATTGATCATCCATTAGAGAACAAAGCACGAGCCCAGGTTGGGACAGACCCGGTTGGTTTCTTCTTCACTTTTCCATCTTCAAATTCAGCTACGATTTCAAATGGTTTATCAGAACGGCTGTTATCAAAAACAATAACTCGAGAAAGCCGGGTCGTTGCTAGTTTCACATTGTTGAGAGATCGCTGAAACCGTCCTTTAAGTTTATCACTTGGTACATCGTGGCCACCCGCCTGTTTTCGCTTCTCTACCCTGGCTCGGGATAATTGGACATTGCTGATACCTATGTAAATGAGCGTGACTTCATATCCATTTTCTTCGGCCTGTTCAAAGAATGACAATTTAGCGCCAACAGGATCCGAGAATACTGTTTCCGTGATAAAGCTCTCATTTCGTTCGACCAAGTTGACACGAAATCGTTGAGCGATCTCCGCGGCATCCAGGGCATCTAAGTTTAACTCACTAGCCAAAACATCGGCGTTAATGAAAGGGAGTCCCTTATTTGACAGAAACGCTTCGAAGAAAGTACTTTTCCCGGCACCATTTGGACCGGCTAATACTATCAGTACCGGTTTCATTCAGAAAAAGTCAACGCGCAGCCTTCAATGAAGAGACGCTGCGATTTTTACTACTGCGAGGTTTGGAGTTTTTCCGAATGACCGCGAGAGTTCGCTGACGACCCGGCTTGGAAGCAACCTCGGAGATTAAACCATCGATGTCGGATTTGTTTCCCCAAACACCCACGTTCTTCTGTGCAGGGTAAGACAAGGCAACCTCCAAAACACGGCCAATTTGAGCCCAGTGTTCAATTTGCTGCGGCGGAGACCGATGCAGAGCCATTCCCGTTTGCTTCGCTTCTTCAAACAGAGCCTCGCTCAAACGTATAGATTTACTCATATTCAACATTCTGTAGCAAATTACCACAAAACGTAAAGACTATTCGGATAAAAAGGGGTCAAACGCTACCGAGGAAAGCTCTATTCCCGCAAAATAAGAATAGTTCATCACTCGAATATTCTTGCAAATCTGGAATTAATTCCTTTTTTGCAATAAATGCTTAACAGGACCATCCACTCGATAGTCGCTCAAAGGCTCCGTGAATATCCGGCTGTCGCAATTCTGGGTCCGCGCCAATGTGGAAAGACAACACTCGCCAAAACATTCGCCTCAAGGTATTTTGACCTAGAACAGGAGGCTGACCAACTTCGCCTGGACATCGAGTGGGAATCGATCGCCCAAAGCAGTGAATTAATCATACTTGACGAGGCTCAGGAAGCGCCGGAGGTTTTTGCCAGATTGCGTGGAGCCATAGACGAGGATCGAAAGCGCAATGGCCGATTTCTCCTTTCCGGATCTGTTTCGCCAAGTCTTACAAAACAAGTTTCAGAGTCTCTTGCAGGTAGAATCGCACTCGTCGAACTTTCTCCACTCGCCTTATCAGAAATCGATTCGAGACACGAAAATAGACTTTGGCTGACCGGCGGATATCCAGATGGAGGAATACTGAAACCATCGGCCTTCGGAAATTGGCAAAGGAACTATCTTGAACTGCTTGCGCAACGTGATCTGCCTCGGTGGGGGCTCCCAGCTCGCCCAATGGTTACTCTAAGGCTTATGAAAATGCTTGCTGCACTTCACGGCAATTTGTGGAACGCCTCTCAATTGGCAAGTAGCATGGGGCTCGACGCAAAAACAATTAACAGCTACCTGGATTTTCTGGAAGGGGCATACCTCATCCGCCGATTACCTCCTTATTACACGAATATTAAAAAGCGGTTGGTTAAGAGCCCAAAAACCTATTGGAGAGACACCGGCTTGCTTCACGCACTGCTTAATATCTCAACCATAGAGCAACTTCAAAACCAACCTTGGGTAGGGACAAGCTGGGAAGGATTCGTCATCGAACAAATCGAAAGAGAACTGAATGCGCGAGGCATTGCCCACACCTTATATCATTTCCGAACAAGCGACCAGTACGAGATAGATCTCGTAATCGACTTTGGCGCAGAATTATGGAGCCTTGAAATCAAGCTCACCACAAACCCAAGCTCCAACGACTACAATCGGCTCTGCAAAACTTCGGACCTCATAGGAGCTAGTAAACGATTCCTTATTTCCAAAGCCTCAAAACCCAGTCTCTCTAAACAGGGAGGTATGTGCGCACTCAAAGATTTCCTCGAATTGTTACGCGAACGACGGTAACCGAATAATCGATACGAATGCACCTCACCAAAGAATGGATACTAAAGGAGAAGCAATGAACCAATTAATAATGAACTTCTGTCCCCTTTTCGTTCCTAGCTTCTCAATGTTAATGTTTTGCGTTGAACCCCTTTTGCACCCGCTCTTCCGGTCAGGAACTCGGTATAGACAATGCCTTGAGCCTGTTTCCCCTTGCCCGTCAGAGTCGGGAGGATGGAAACGCCGTCACTGACAGCAGGAGCCGGGATGCCTGACAGATCGCAAAACGTAGCCATCCAATCATGAAACTGAGAAGCGGCCGTCGACTCGCTTCCAGCCTGAATCACAGAGGACCAGCGGACAAAAGTCGGCAGCTTCACGGGTAAATCGCTCCGAAAATCCACCCAAAGTCCACCGGACCATATGCTCCCCTTCATCCCGGTTCAGCCCACTGGTGCTTAAGCCGCCCACGTGGTTTTTTTGCTCCAGAAGAATCACCGAAGCACCTTCTCGGGCCGCTGAAACCGCAGATGCAATACCTCCAGGAGTGCCGCCATAAACAACTACATCGTAGTACTTTGCGCTACCGATCAAATGACCGGAAGTGAATACCAGTAGACAAAAAGTGAGGCATATTTTTTCATAATATAGATAAGCAATAATCAAAGAAGCGCTAGGCATACACGGAAAATCGTGTTGCCGGTTGATAGGAAATGAATGTGTCTCTTCGTTCGGTACAATTGTTCCGATTTGATTCGGAGGGAGGGTTGAGTGCTTTTCATTTCTTTGTCGTTATATTAATTGGTTTATAAACAGGCATTGTTTCTCTTAGTGCAGTCCATTTGGCCAATAAGTCTTTAAATTTCTCAGGCTCTTCTGTTGAAAGATCATTCTCTTCAGAAATGTCTTTAGCTAAATTGTAGAGATACCATTTGTTTCTAAATTTGACGATCTTCCAATCACCTTCACGAAAAGCTCCGTCTGTTTTGAAATCCCAGAACAACTGTTTATGAGGAACATCTGTCTTTTCTTCTTTTAGAAATGGGACCAGATCCACTCCGTCGGTTTCTTTTGAAGTTAATTTAAGACCTGCCTGAGCTGCGGCGCTGGCATAAATATCCAATGACATCACCGGGTGGTTATAGGTCTGTCCCGCAGGGATTGTCCCTTTCCACTGAGCCAGAAACGGCACGCGAATCCCACCTTCAAAAAACTGTCCTTTAAAGCCTTTCAAAGGGCTGTTACTTGAGGTCAATTCCTTGGTGGGACCGCCATTATCACTGAGGAAAAAGATGAGGGTATTCTCTTCGAGTTTTTCTTCTTTTAATTTAGCTAAAACAGAACCGACGCTATCGTCTAGGTTTGAGAGCATGGCAGCAAAAATACGACGGTGAATATCAGGTATGTGCTTCATCCTTTTCATATAGGCTTCGGCACCCTGTAGTGGGCTATGAACGGCGTTGTAGGATAAGAAGAGAAAGAAGGGCCTGTCCTTTTCGCGATCGATAAATTGAACGGCTTCGTCAGTAAAAGCGTCTGTCAGGTAACGCTTTTCTTCAACAATGTTTTCGCCGCGAAGTATAGGGTTATTGAGGTCATATAGCGGTTCATTGCGAAGGAGGTCGTGATAGATCAGTTTCCTCTCTGGCAGGAAAAACTGAAAATTTTCAGCGCCTTTCGGCAGTGGATTTTTTCGGAGTAGAGTTGTGACGCCATTATAAGGCGGGCGCACAAAGTAACGGCCTTCATGGGCGAAGCCGAAGAAGTAATCAAAGCCGTGATGGACCGGATTAAAATCCTTACGTGAACCAAGATGCCATTTACCAATTAAGCCTGTGCGATAGCCCGCATCTTTCATGCGTTCGCCAATAGTTGTTTCAGAAGAAGGAATACCAAATTCAGAATGCGGTATGGTGTGTGGCATAACATTTATATTCCAGCCAAAACGCGATTGGTGACGTCCGCTCATGAAGCCGGCTCGCGATGGGGCACAGACAGGTGCAGTCACATAACCATTGGTGAAGCGCACTCCGTTTTTAGCAATGGAGTCAATATGCGGTGTAGGGATTTCATGATTCCCCTGACAACCAAGTTCTCCATAGCCCAAATCATCAGCAAATAAAATAATTATATTTGGCTTATTTTGCTCAGCGCTTATGGCGACCATAGAGAAACATAGTGCCGTTAATATATAGAACTTCGGGTTCTTCATTGTTCTTGTTTAATGTTAGCTTGTGCCTGATTGATGACGAAATCGACCAATTGCTGGCTATTAAAATAGCCAGGCCAAAAACTATGCCCCTGATCTTTGATTCGTTCGAGGGTGATAAGGTCTCCAACTTGGTTTTGCCTATAGATTTGTTCGAGACGACCGGAGTTTTCTGCGAGCGGAACCACAGTATCTTCTTCGCCGTGGATAATGAAAACCGGTATTTTATGCTTCGCCAGAATAGAAGCTTTCTCGATAGGGTTCACTTCCGGCAATCTCGTCTCCAGCTCCTCAGCCGTCATTTCATAGGCCGACGCGGCTCGTTTCAAGCCGGGGTAGGTCGATACGTCGTACACGGGATAAATACCTGCGATCGCGGTGACGAGCTGTGGATTTTTTACCGCCCAACTACTTACCCAAAGCCCGCCACGGCTTCTCCCCAGTAAGATCGGCTTTTTTGCAAAACCGAGTTCTTGCATTTTCGTGTATAGATCGTCGAATACAGGGAGTGCCACAGGGCTTCCGTAAGCTTCACCAACATCGACTCCGGCGATTGCGATACCGGCTTTCAAAAATCGCTGATGCATCCAGCTCTCGGCACGGTCGGGATTGCCAGGGAGAGTTGGCCCATAAAAAATCCACGGCTTGCCTGGAGCGGGATTCTCCGGGTTCATCACAAATGCTGGATGCCCCTTAATTTCGAAGCTTTGTGAATTGAACAGCGACTGCTTCTTTGGGGGTAGAG
>Ga0114996_10008912_pt1 | contig 11068 bp, 11 predicted proteins | sample ArcticOcean_MG_C_4_FD_87039 | JGI IMG/M metagenome (GOLD analysis project Ga0114996, IMG submission 87039) | Marine microbial communities from western Arctic Ocean - ArcticOcean_MG_CB4_134 | ecosystem: Environmental > Aquatic > Marine > Oceanic | place: Arctic Ocean: Canada Basin | collected... | reverse complement strand
CAACTTTCTGTGGGATAACTTCTGGCGGTGATGCCGCATCATCCTCATCAAGAGGAATGGATCCAGCTATTCCGCAGTGATGGCAAAGATAAATTGCAGAGTCGTTATCTATCTTTACGGAAAGAGCTTTGTCGTTTTTCTTACGTCTGTCTGGTCCGCAAACGGGACAAGTTGTTCTGCTTTGTGTTCTGCCTACGTGAATCGTTGAAAGATGCTCTCTAATTAAATCTAGTTCGGTTGCCATGCCGTCCCCTGGTTCATTCCATCGCTACTTCCCGTAACAGCTTCATGGAATCATGTGTGAGCTTGGTTCTAACAGCAATGTCACCAGTGTGCAAGACTTCTATAGACAAAAGGATGTCCTCTACCCAATGATGATCCCAATCTGCTAGGCGGCATACATCCAAGAACTTTTTACTGCGTCTCCAATCCCTTGATGAAGGGATATAATCCGTTGCGCCTAACCCCAGATCTCCGACTGCAAGTATGATGATGTCCCTACAGAGCAATCTACACGGATCTTTCTGGCTAGAATTCTTACCCTTGGATTTTCTTTGTCTAAATTCCACAGAGATTGCGAAGCCTTTACTTGTCTATCATTTTTGTAGATCACACCCTGCAACAAATCCATGACTAGATCCATTGCCGCCAAGTCTGGTCTTCTGGATGAATAAAACACGTCGAGTCGAAGTGCTACATCACCAACCAAAATTGATTCCTCGGAAAATCCGATGGAGGCAACTTGCTCATTGAAATATGCTGAATAATCGAGAGCTTTTTTGCTTTTTATTAGTCGAGATTTTCCTCCGAATTTAACAATCCTTCTCTGGTTCTTAGCGGAAGCAGGTTCCCCTAAGATAGTGAAGTCGATATCCCAGTTGACACCATCCTGTAACATTGCTAGTAGTTACCTTAAACCATGTATGAGGGGTACGCCTTGAGACTCACCAATAAGTATGACATACCTTCCGTCTTTGAGAACTTCGATAAAGCTAATGGACATACAACAGGAGGTGCTAATTACAGCGTTACTTCTGTTATAGACTCGCCACAGATTAGCCGCCTCCGAAAAAAACACCATTCGGAGATGGAGAAAGACATGTCAGACGTGGTGTTTTCTATTCTGGGCACAGCAGTTCACGCAATTCTGGAAGGGGGTGCCTCGGAAGGTCAGATACCAGAACAGAGATTGCACTGTGATATCGACGTTGACGGCAGGACGGTATCCATTAGTGGTCAAATCGACCTACAGACCCCAACGGAAGACGGATACATGCTCTCCGATTACAAGACGACTAGCGTTTACGCCATTCAAGCCAACCCAGATGGCAAAGTTGAATATGTAAATCAGTTGAATAGCTACGCCGCGATAGCTCGACGTAACGGCGTGAATGTGTCTGGCTTAGAAGTTATTGCAATCCTTAGGGATTGGTCTGCGGCAGCAAAAAGTCGCAGCGAAAACTACCCGCAAGCCTCAGTCGTTGTCATACCTGTTGATATGTGGAGCGAGGAAAAGGCGGATAGATATCTAGAGGCCCGCGTTAAGCTGCATGAGTCATTGGAACACAATGAATGTACGCTGGAAGAGATGTGGGCAAAGCCACCAGTCTTCGCGCTTTATGAGTTGGCTAAATCTGGCACCCTGAGGAAGCGGGCCACAAAACTATTTGACAATAAGCTAGAGGCGGATATTGCATCTTCGCCTCTTCTTGGATCAGTCGTTGTGGAGCGACCAAGGATGTTTACGCGGTGTGAAGGAGACTACTGCAATGTTTCTAAATTCTGTGAACAATACAAAAGTATAAGGAGAGAAGATGGCAGAGAATAAAAGCCCAACAAGCAAGGAAGTATGGGAAACACTATCCAAGATAAATGTTTCTGAACACACCGAGGAGAAGATGGGTCTTACCTATCTGTCTTGGGCATGGGCTTGGGGAGTACTAAAGGATAACTACCCATCAGCAACGTATTCTTTTGGCGAGTGGGAGTACATAACAGAATCAAACGGTAAAACGACAATCGATTATCGAGTTTATCCTGACAAAACAGGTTCCGTTGAGTGCGAAGTCTATATTGGCGACGTATCTGCGAAGATGTGGCTACCCATCATGGACAACCGAAATAATCCGATAGTTAGCCCTAGCTCTAGGGCGGTGAGTGACGCCAAGATGCGATGTCTAGTCAAGGCTATCGCTATTCTCGGGCTCGGTCATTACATATATGCTGGAGAAGATCTCCCAGAAACTTCAACCGAAACTACCACCAAGAAAGAAACTAAAAAACCATCAAAAGCAGTTGATAAAAAGTCCGGTGGTTCGCAGAAGGATCATTCCAAGAATGGCGAAGCAAAGAAAGAGCCTGCAAAAGACTCTGGCGTACAACTTGCGTATCAATCGTTCGTTGAGGAGTGTTCCAATATCGAAGAGTTGAAATCTTTCTGGAAGGACAACCAAGAAGAACTAGGAAAACTTGAGAAAGTAAACAAGGACATGTACAAGGAAATACTCAACATCTTTTCAAGCAAAAAAAAGGAGCTTAGCTAGTGGCATACGAAAAAAGAAACGAAGATAAAGTCCTACTATGGATGTACAACAATGAAGACAAGAAAAAAGACATTCAACCAGACTGGACAGGCCCAGGTAGGATTCACAAGGATGTACTGAAGGAATTGGTGGATGCATACAAAAAGCACGGAGACGCTGATGGGTTGAAGCTACGTGTGGCCGGATGGAACAAGACTGGAAAGTCCGGTGAATACATCTTTGTTGTCATCGAAGCAGAGAAACCAAAGCAGGAAGAGAAGGGAGATGATGAAATCCCGTTTTAGAGAAAAACCTTGGAGATCATCAAGGTATTTATCAGCGGTCAGGGGGGAGGCGTGCTTAGTGTGTGCCTCCCCCTTGACTGTTCAGGCCCACCACCTGAGGCACGCAGAACGCAGGGGCGTAGCAAGGAAGGCATCCGACAAGTGGGCAGTTCCACTATGCGTTCATTGTCACATGAACTGTCATACTCGCGGCGACGAGAGTGATTGGTGGAAAAAGAAATCCAGAAAAAACCCAATCCAATGGGCTGAAACATTTTTCGCTCAGTGGGATAGTAAGGGGGACAAACCATGATCACCAACGACGACTGGGAAAACGCAGCACAATCATTTGAATCTAGCTTGATGATCCTCAGGAAGGACAAGAACGGCTGGGTAATCGGCTTCTCCGTCCATCCAGAAGAAGCTCCAACAGAACTCCTGGAAGCACCACTTGGTACTAGATTCAGGGTTGTACTTTTTCAGGTCGGTGACGACGAGCTACCTGTCCCGACCAAAGACAATCAAGTTGGATCCGACAAGCCTAGCGATGTCGAAAGAGATCCCGTGTCTATAGCAGGACAACTTTGCAGGACACTTGAATTTCAAAAATGGATACTTAAATCAGATGACTTATCTGAATACGACGACGGAGTAAACTTCAAGAAAATTCTAGAAGACGAGGCAGCAGAGGAGTTGAGGTCATGCCTCGGGGTAGAATCTAGATCTCAAATAAGCATAGACCAATCAGCAAGGGATAAATTCAAAATACTCTGCTCAGACTTCAGGGAGTTTCAAATGTCTGAAGAGTCTGATTGGGTAGGTATGGATGAATGTAGTTTATAGTAGTTAAACATTGAGGAGAGAAGTGATGAGGGGTAAGAATAAAAAATGAGCATGAGCGAGAAGCGATGCAAATACTGCGGGAACATCGTTAGGGTATACAAGCGACGATTTCCCAAGGCCGATCTCGATACCCTTGCCCGTCTCTATGGTCGCACCCGGCAAGGTCAGGAGTGGGTCCATATCTCTTCCATCAAGAGACACACTAGCGGGTGCGGGTTTGCCAAGTTTCGATATTGGGACTTCGTTCAGACCCGTCACACCGAGGCCGACACCAAGGACTCCGGCTTCTGGCGTCTCACGCCCATTGGAGAATCTTTCATGTCGGGCACCACTAAGGCATGGACTCACGTTCTACTGAGAAACGCTCACTTCATAGGCTTTAGTGGCGATGAAGTGAGCGTCACGGAGGCGTACAGAATGGCAGGCTTCTCTTTTGCTGAACTAATGAAGCCATTCCCGACACCATCATTCAGATTGGAGGGATAAAATGGAGAAGTTCATGGACAAAAACAAAACAGGCCGTCTATCCGTAACTGTGGAGGAGGCCGCTAAGGCCATAGGAATCTCGCGAAGCTCGATGTACGCCGAGATCAAACGAGGGAGGATTCGGACGTTCAAGATCGCAGGACGGATTCTAATTCCTTGGACAGAGCTAACCTCTCTAATCGACAGAGCCCGCGAAGAATCCGACTCAACCTACCTAGCAGCCCTCGATGCAGTCGGGAAGGCGGACGGTGATAAGATCTAGACCCCCCACCAATGCTGAGCGAGCAGCCACAGCCCAGCCCAAAAGAGACAGCACCAAGCCATCGTTAGCCAATTCCATTCACTGAGTTTTAGCACTGGCTTATTCATACTTGGAATTCTTGTTTCGTTTGCATCATCACTCAACGAAATGATTCCAGGGCAGTGCAGAAGCGATCCATCTCAGAGATCCATAACTCAAGATCTTGATAGACTCCATCATCAATTATGCTTGATAGGTCTACGATGAATCCTTCCGTAACAGGCGGGCACTGGACATGATTAATCTTTCTTGGATGATGACAGCTTACCACGAAGCTTAGTGATAAGATCACGACCACGCACAAGAGGCTTTGAGATTTCATCTTGGAATCCCCTCAGTGAAACCAACTCTCTCATAACAGAGCGAAGACGAATCTTTTCACCAGCCGCCTCCCTGGAAGCTCGCACAAGCAAGAATATCAGGAAGAGTATTATCAATACTCCACCACCGATGAGTCCCAGCGTACTCACCTAAGCGGTCAGCTACCAGACCTGTCGATCTTTGCACCAAGAGACAGCACCGCGCCGCCGCCAAGCAGGCCAAGCAACATCTCAGACATCTCCCGGCTAACCAGCCCCGTCGCAAACAACACGACAACAATACCAATGCCGACACCAAGCAGATTGGTCTTCTTACCCTTTAGATATTCAACGATAGAACCCATGTTAATACTCCTTTTTATCTTGGGAATTTATCCCGGTAAACCTTTTGAATACGATATCCCGTCGTAAACCATCGTATCGTGCCTGTTGGTTTCCGCTGATCCAGGATTCCTCACAGACACATGGACCCACCCAGAAGATGGGTCATCGGGATTGAAATACTCCAGTATCAGTTGGTCAAAATCTATATGAGATCTGATCCACCAAGCCAATGATAGATTGGAGACTCCTGGCACTTCAATATCGGCAGCTTCTCCAAGACAATGTTGGCTGCCTTTTGCTCCTCCAATTTCAGTGTTGAGTTCTACACTCCTGAACCCAGAGGAAGGAGAGTACGGAGTCGAGGACATATATGCCCTGACTGGTTCCAGTACAACCACACACAGGTTCCTCAGTGAATCTATCTGAATACTATCTGGTGAGTTATCTATCCCCAGCCTAGTGGCCGTCTGGGATTTAGTCATTTCAGCCAAGGAGAAGTGTTCGGATAGCTTCACATATTATCCAATACTACCTGAGGAACATCGACCAATAGATCCTTTTCCATTTGCTCAAGCTCCATGATACCTATCATCTTCTCGTAATCACTAAATTCCCCTTGATCAGCCCTCCGTATATGGCTTTTTTTCTCTCGTATATTCTTGAGCTTAGCTTTCATGCTCTTGACATACGGCTGCATCCTTAGTGTATCTATATGTTCACTAATGTATTCACTGGCTTTTTCTGGTTCGTCATCCTTTATCCTGTTCAGTGTCGCTACTACCTGACCGACTTCTTTAGCTATTTCTTGATAGAACTCAGCCTTTAGCCCGCCCTCTGCGTCACTCTTGAACATAGATCTCAACACTGGATAATCTATCAGTCTAGTTGATGCCGTATCCTTTGCCCCTATTGGAATGGGAGAAGCTTCTGTAATCCAGTTGGCAACCATCAAACTGTACGTTCCCAGGGTTCCGAAGTACGACCTGACTAAATATTCGACGTTGATCGGGCTAATCCCTTTGTATCCAAGTAAATTTTCAGAAGCTCTAGCCAACGCCTTGGCTGCCTCACCGGTGGTGTCCCTGGATTGCATGTAGGGATCCACCTCATCCATCCATTTAGGAATGATCTCTCTCTGCGTAAACGCATCCCAATTTCCGCGAAGGCTAAGAAGTGGCTTAACTGCTTGAACAGTATAAGGGTCGAAAAGCAAAGTAGTGGTTAGGGCACGCCAAGCAGATGTCTTCATTTCCGATAGGGCGCTTCCAGCCGGAGCGCCATCAGACATTTTCATCATCAACCTAGTAATCTGTTCTGGTATAAGCTTGAACATGATCCCCATCTCAAAAGGAATCGGGACACTAAAATAAGCTGGACCGCCACCACCCCACAGATGGTGCGGCAGCTTCAACATCCAGTTATCGTCCTTGGCTTCCCTTCTTTGATCATTGTAATCCTCATCATCATAGTTATAGATTGCCAACGCTCCCGAAATGGTTCCAAGCATTATCGCTCTAGTGAAAAGAACGCGATTAAGTTTCTGCGGACCTATTGTAGAATCAGGACTTTCCTTGACAAGATAGGCGCGATAAAGCCTATCGAGACCCTGCATTCTCGCATTCAGGAATGGGGTTCCGGCAAGAAATATTTGAAGAGCTGGATTGGAACCACGACGAGAGAAGTTCAGTATCTCCATCGCCTGGAACGCTGCCTCGGAATCGGCAAGCCTCTGAATCTCCACATCATCCGTGTATCCACGCTCACGCAGAGATTCCTTTGTATTCTTTTGCACCGCAAGGAACACTTGCTCCCTCACTGCTGATTCAGAACGGGCACTCCCCTCGCCCCAGAAATCCCAGAAATTCCAAAACTTGTCCTTGGCTCCAGCCTTAGACTCAACCTTCGATGCAAATATCCTGCGAAGCTTCCTTGGACTCAATCCTATTAGTTCATATCCACCTACGGCACCATAATTCTGGAGGATTTTATATTCCTCTGTTGAATCATCTTTGAATTGAAGAGCAAGATTTTTACCATACCTGCCAAGCGTACTAAGCAGAGGCCCACCTTCGATATCAACCCCAAGTCCCCAGGCATTGACTGAATCTCTCGCAATATTCCTAAGGATAAAGTCAGGGCTTCTTGTAACTCCTTCACGGAGGAGGTTGGCCGGGATAGACACCATCTTGGTGATCCACTCGATCCCAGGGTTCCTGCCCTGAAAGGATCCCTCAAGAACACGCATTAGCATCGGGTCAGCCACGTAGTAATACTCGACTTCTCCCTTCCTACGCACCTCAACCGTGTTTCTCCCAGGTTTGTCCCTCTTTTCGGCAAGCTCCAGGAGTTTCGCATCACGGATAGCTCTATTCCGTGCGACATTCTTTAGTGAAGCAGAGAGAATCTTGACCGTGTTTCTGGAAATCGCCTCGATGGGTTCAAGCAAGTCCCCTTCCTTAGGGGCACTCTTTAGTTTCCTGACCGGGATTCCAGAGGCGAGAGAATCCGCAATAAATCCCTTGTCCTTACCGAATTCATCCTCGAACAACTTGATGAAGCTTTCGCTTTTAGCCTCTTTGGCTGAATTCAAAACATCAAACAGGAACGGAGTGTAGTCTCGGTACTGCTTCCATTCGGCAGCCATCCCTGGCGTAATCACCTGAGTAGCCTCTGCGTAATTAACTAATCCATCGTTCCATTTCTGTAGGTTATGATGGGTTACTGCAATTTCTGGGTAAATCTTTGCCAAGGCCAGTGATTCAGCAATCTCACGATCACTCCAGTTATACACTGAGGCACGGCCTTCCCTTCGCAGCCTTAGAGCGCGAACAGCTCTAGAGTAAGCAAAAAACTCTCTGACAAGTTTCTTGTGCGGATTCCCTACCATTCTCAGGATGTGAATCAAGCCACCAGTTGCCCTGCCGTGGCGACCACCCTCTGGTACAGAAATTGAATCCTCAAGGATTGGCTCTAACGTCTCTGGATTAAATCCGACAACAACATTACTGGCTTCGTTATCAAGTTCCAACGGTCTAACATGAGTAGTTCCGTCAAAATTTTCCGGGTCTAACTCTGCCCCTTTTGGGCGTCCAAAATAGATAGATCCCGTCTCTAGCATCCCAGCATACAGAGCGTTGGTTCTCTCAATCATCTGTGCGGCGGCATGTGCAGACGTATCAGCCATCATTGCGCTCGGGTTATAATTTTCCTTGATCATATAGCCAAGGGTCCAGAGGCGATTGTATTTATCAAAGAAACTTCTACGGAACCAGTCGATCAATTCGTTGTCTACGAAAGTGAAACCAGAAGTAGCCCTATCCCACAAGCTGTTTCTCGGGTTAGGATAACCCTCCATGATCTTGTCAACTGCTCTTTGCTGATCATCAGTGAGCTTCTCGGTACCCTTATCTAGTGCGTACCGACGCTCTTCTCTGGGAGATAGTTTCGTTGCCAGATCCGGACGTTCCGCCACAGCCACAGCGAGTGCGGAGACATCATCACCCCTTAGCTTTGCAGTTGTACTAAAAGGTCTCCCTGGTAGTGAGTAGCCGCCATCTGCACGAATACCGATAACATTCCAATGATCAGCATTCCTACTGCCAGACACATCACTGTTTGGCCCCTTCGCGTAATCTAACGCGACAACAACCTTTTCTTCACTCCCTGGATCCGTCCATATTACAGAAACTCTACTCACATCGTCGGATACAATGACAAACTCACCGCTATCAATTCTTTGTTTAGAAATCCTACCGAACATATTAGAGACAAGATCTTGCCAGTTCGAGTATTGAGTGTTCTTTTGGATATCCGGCAAAGAAGTTTCCAAATACTTTGCACCCATACCAGACAACTTGCCAGATGATTTATCCCGTGTGACGTAGCCTTCAGGAACAATGACCCTGATTTTCTTACCGACCTCACCGAATCGATTGAACGCAAAATCACCCCATGTATAACTATCAAGATCCCCTGGCTCACCCTTCTTGCGAAGTCCTCTTGGATCGGCTGACTCCGGGGCTGGTACTGGGTTCAATATTGTTTCTTGGGTGGTGGATTCGGCAGCAAAGGTGTATCGCCCTGCATCGGTAACATCTTCCACTCGAATCGGAGTTCCGCGCACAACGCCGCCCGTTCCTGCCCCTCCTACAAGCGCACTACCAGCAGTCCCATCTGGCGATATGCGTAGGTATTCCGATGAGGGGGAAACCTGCGATTTCCTGACGGTTACGGCAAGTATCCTCGGTCCCATCCCCTCAATCGAAATCGGATCTGTGCCAACATAGATTCCACCGTCAGCCGCCTCTATGCCACGCCCCTGGCGTTGTGGCTCTGCTGTACCTCTGCCCATGATGTTCTCAGCATTGGCTTCAGACGTTGCGTGGAATAGCGTCACCTCTGCATCTTCTGGCAGTGCGTCAAACGCCGCTGCCCGCTCTACTGGAGTGCCGTTCTTGGTAGACCAGGGAACATTTTCAGGGCTAGCTTCGGCGCGGGGGGTGGGGGCAGGCTCCACCGCACCCATAATCAAGAAACTTTCTGCTTTGCTGACAAGCACCATCGAAGCATCATCAAAGTCAATCCCAAGAATTTTCGACGCCTGATCAATGAGGCCCAACTGCCTATTCTCAATTATATCATCAATGTTCGACCAATCCTCGGAAGTCCATGTATCCACATCCTCCCTTTTCCCAATGATTTGGCCGAGTTCTCCACCTTCGACAATTTCCCTAGCCACCGACTCCCTGTTATAGTCAGTCTCACCGTATGATTTAGCAATCGCCAAACCTCCTTCAGAGGAAATAAGCTCATTGAATAGATCTACAATTTCTACTGTCGTTAGTTCCTCACTAACCGTGTCGATAGCTTTTCTTGTTTCCGGGGAAGTCTTACGAGCGTCAGTGATCCACTCAATAGCGAATTCCTGAGGAGTCTTTCCTTCTTTAATTACTGACTCGTCATCACCCTCTGCCTTCGCTTGTTCCAAGATAAGACGATCCGCACTACGAAGGTTGGGGAATTCTAGTCCCTTGGTACGGGCGAACTCGCGTAGCCTATTGAACTCCCCGCTATCTGTTCTCCTGAGATACCAGATGTCTAGAGCTTTACCTCGGTCAAGACGCTTCTGGAATTCACCCTCTGCCCGGAATGTATTAAAGATCTCATCGGCATTAGTGATGCCCCTTCGTCGAAGGCCACCAGCTAACTCCCTGAAGAATCTCATAATCCTACGGACGACACCAACCTCTGTTTCCGGAACGGACTTTTTGGCAACAGTTTGGTTTTCGGCACTCCTAACTGTGAAGTGTTGAAACGCAAATGCGACGGCTTCCTCTACGAAGTCATCTGCAATCCAATCCCTCTTATTCAGCTCAAATATAATGGAGTCATGTTGGGCTTTAGTAATATCGCCCGCTGCTAGCTCAGCGGCTGCGGCGTCTCTATCGACTTGATGTCTTGCCTGTCTTCCGTAAAGGCTTTTGGCAACGTCCAAATATGTTCCACTCGGAACAGCCGTAGCACTTGAAGCCGATGCGTTTATTCTGGAGAGTTCCTCAGCCGGGAAAGGCTGTGACGCTACATAATCAGACAAGACCCTCCATTCGGAAGCCTTGATAAGCCCAAGCTGCCGAGCAACATGGATTAATTCGTGATTCATATATGGTGCTATCGCCGCGAATTGCTCAGCAGTCGTTTTCCCTGCGAGATCTGCATCCACACCGATCTTAATAAGCATCGCCTCCATCAAGAATTCAGCACCAGATTCCTGGTTGCCCTTCTTCTCGTAGAGCTTCAACCTTACTGGCACGCCAACCCTTTTCAGGGTTGCACCCACCACTAACTCAAGGTCGCTGATCCACTCAGCAAGATCGCCAACCGCAGCACCTGCGGCTTTCGCGTCAATTATTCTTTTTCTCGCCTCATCCTTCAGTCTCTTGCGCTTGAAGCTTTCACTCTCAGCATCGCTTAGCTTTCCAGCCTCAAAGT
>Ga0114996_10008908_pt1 | contig 11070 bp, 13 predicted proteins | sample ArcticOcean_MG_C_4_FD_87039 | JGI IMG/M metagenome (GOLD analysis project Ga0114996, IMG submission 87039) | Marine microbial communities from western Arctic Ocean - ArcticOcean_MG_CB4_134 | ecosystem: Environmental > Aquatic > Marine > Oceanic | place: Arctic Ocean: Canada Basin | collected... | reverse complement strand
TCGGCATCGAACTCAAGGAGAGTGCGGTCGCCGGAGGTGGGTACGCCAAAGAGCTGTCCGAGGAGGATAAGGTTCGCCAGCGGGAGATGCTCGTGGAGCAGTGCGCGGCGGTAGACGTAGTGATCACCACTGCGCTCATCGGCGGTATTTTCGCTCCCAAGCTCCTCGACCGTAAGATCGTCAGCAGCATGCGGAACGGCTCTGTCATCGTCGACCTAGCGGCCGACGGTGGCGGTAATTGTGAGCTTTCCCGCCCCGGCGAGACGGTGGTGGAGGAAGGCGTCACGATCGCCGCTCCCCTGAATTTGGCCTCGACCATGCCCACCCACGCTAGCCTTCTCTTCTCGCGCAACGTCACCGCGTTTTTGATGGCGTTCACCGAGGAAGGCAAGTTCAATCTGGACCTGGGCGACGAGATTCAGGAGGGAGCGCTGATCACGCACGAGGGGGAAGTACGCCACGCCCGCACCAAGGAGGCGCTGGAAAAGAGTGCCGGAGGCATAGCTGCTCAGTGAATTGGACGTTTTTGTCCCCCGAACGGACCACCGAAAAAAGGAGAATGTCCGGATGTCGCGACGATGGATTTTGAGGGGCGCCGTGCCCGTACTGGCGGCCCTACTCGCTCTCGGCCTCACGGCATCAGACGCCAGCTCCTCGCTGGTGCTCGCCCTCCAGGAGGTGTCTGAAGTGGCAGAGCCTATCGAGACTCCCGACTACTGGTCTCTGCTCTTCGTATTTACCCTCTCCACCTTCATCGGGCTCGGGGTGATCCGACGGGTCTCCAGACTGCTGCACACGCCCCTGATGTCGATCACCAACGCGATCTCTGCGATCGCGGTGGTGGGCTCGATTATTGTGGCAGGCTCGGACTACCCGACCGAGATTCGCGTAATGGGTGCGATCGCGCTGTTCGCATCGATGACCAACATCGTGGCCGGTTTCCTCATCACTGACCGCATGCTCAAGATGTTCAAGACAGCGGAGCGGAAGAGTCCATGAGTTTCTCCGTGACCCCTTCGATCCTTTCGTTCTCGTATCTGGTCGCCACTGTCCTCTTCATCTTTTCGCTCCACTGGATGAACGACCCCAAGACCGCGCGTCGCGCGGTCTTGGCAGGGAGCGCGGCGATGGCGGTCGCGGTGCTCTCCACGTGGGGCCAGGAGGTCGTCGTTCACCACCTGTGGATAGTCCTCGCGATCATCGCAGGATTCGTGGTTGGTGTGCCGCTCTCAATGGTCCCGATGACCGCGGTGCCCCAGCGGACAGCGTTGTCGCACGCTTTCGGCGGCATCGCTGCAGGACTGGTGGGGACGGCGAAGTACTACCTCTGGCTGGGCGAAGGCCCCGAGCAGCTCACCAAGTTTCGGATGGTCGCGATCTTGATCGAGATCATCCTCGGGTATCTCACTTTCACCGGCAGCTTGCTGGCTGCCGGGAAACTGCAGGAGGTGAAGTGGGTCCCGCAGCGCCCGGTGACGTACGTCGGGCAGAATATAGTCAATCTGGGCCTACTCCTGGCCGCTGTCGCGATCGGGGTTTTCCTCGTGTTCTTTCCAGCGGCGGTGATGGCGCCCAAGCTCTTCCTGGTCATCATCGCGCTCTCGCTCATCTTCGGGGTGCTGCTGGTCATCCCGATTGGCGGTGCGGATATGCCGACCGTGATCGCGATCCTGAACGCTTACGCCGGTCTCTCCGCTGTGGCGATGGGATTCGTGCTCGACAACAAACTACTGATCACGGCGGGTGCGTTGGACGGTTCGAGCGGTCTGATTCTGTCCATCATCATGTGTAAGGCGATGAACCGCTCGTTCACCAACGTGCTGTTCGGCGCGTTCGGACAGATCCAACAGGTGAAGGAAGGGGGCGACGAGGAGCAAGTCTACAAACCAGAGACGATAGAGGGAGCCGGCCACGTGCTAGAGCAGTCTCAATTGGTTGTGATCGTCCCGGGCTACGGGATGGCGGTGGCCCAAGCTCAGCACAAGGTCCGCGAGTTGTACGATCATCTCACGAAGCTCGGGATCACAGTCAAATTCGCGATCCATCCCGTGGCCGGACGCATGCCAGGTCACATGAACGTACTATTGGCAGAAGCCGAGATCCCTTACTCCGACCTGGTGGAGATGGAGGACATCAATGCCGATATGCCGCAGTGCGATGTGGCGCTGGTGGTGGGGGCGAACGACGTAGTAAATCCCGCTGCCCGCTACGACGAAACCAGCCCGATTTACGGCATGCCGATCATCGCCGCAGACAAGGCTCGCACAGTGTTCGCGATCAAGCGCAGCAAGAACCCGGGCTTCTCGGGCATCGACAACGAGCTGTACTTCTCAGATCGGACGTGGATGCTATTCGGAGACGCCAAGCACGTGCTCGGGGAGCTAGTGAAGCAGCTCTCCGGGGGCAGTGGTATGCACTAGAAGGTCCACTCGATCTCGCCCTGCTTCGAGGTGTCCACCTGCTCGGCCTTGCCCCCGCCGAGCAGCACCGTCTCAACTTGAGCGTACAGGAATTTGCGTGCTTCGGCATCACGCGGATCTAAGCCGTAGTGGTTGATCAGCGAGGTCTGGTGCTTCAGCCAGTCCTTCCAGCAATCGCTACATATCGCTTCGCGTAGACGCTCGCCCAACTCGCTCTTGAACGGTGCACGCTCTTGCGCGGGCGCGTTGTCGCGCTTGCAGCGCTGGCAGGTAATGGTTTCCATGCCGTCAGGCTACCCGTCCGAACCCGTGCGGGTCCTGAGCCCGTCGCTGCGGAGCCTCGATTCCGGTGGACTGTGATGGATTGATGAGCTAAATTTCCTCGTCTTTGTTCGGAGGTCCTCGACAAGGGTAGCAGGATGGCGGTGCTCAAAAAGAAACAGTTGGCCCACATTGAGAAGCGGCTTCTCAATGAGCGCGCGCGCGCGCTCCGTTCGTTGGGTCTCTTCGACGAAAGGGCAAATGAGGACCGCGAGTCCTGCGATTCCGACTTGGCGGTGCACACTGACCACATGGCTGATCAAGGCACTGAGGCTATGGAGCGGGAGAAGGCGGCCCTCTTCGCCACCAAGGAAGGGCGCTATTTGTACAGGCTCGAGGAGGCGCTGCGCCGGCTCTACAGCGACCCGGAGAACTTCGGCGCCTGCCATACCTGCGGTGAGCCCGTGGGTTTTGAGCGGCTCGACGCGCTCCCGCACGCGCGCTACTGCATCGACTGCAAGCTGAAGGAGGAGGCGGTGGCCTAGGGCTCAGCGAGCCGAGCCCTAGCGCTTGTTGAGCGTGGCCAGGAGGGTCTCCCCGAGGGCCTCGGCCTGCCAGTGCCGCAGGCCGGGCACCATGTCAAGCTCGTCCGGGGAGCGTGGCTCTAGCCGGGCGATCTCGAACAGCACGGCGTTCGGGAGAAGCGTGCCGCGGTCGATGCCGAGCTCGTCAGCCCGCCGGTTGCGGACCTCTTTCAGCCGCAACGCCCGCTCCTCGGCGTCGGGAGCTGGCCGGCCGGTCCCGGTGCCAGCCCGACGTGGGTAGGGGACGATCTCCCCGTCCGAAAGCAGCGCCACGCGGGCCATGCGCTCCAGCAGATCCTGGCCCTCCTGGCTGGCCAGGGCCCGACTGAATCCCCTGACCTCGGCGAGCTGATCGGGGGTTCCGGGGCGCCGCACAACCACTTCCAGCAGCGCCTGGTTGCCCGCGATTCGGAAGGGAGCCTTGTCGCGCGCGCGTGCGATATTGTCCCGCCAGGCGAGCGCCTCACGCAGGAACGCCACCTCCCGGGGTGTCAGGTCGCGGGCTCCCCGCACGCGCGCGACCGGGTCCTCGAGATCGTCGCCGGGCTCGCTCTCCCAGCGGGCTTCCTCCAGGAATCGGCACTCATCGAGCGCCCAAGTCAGGCGTCCAGCCTGATCCAGGCGCGCACGCAGGAGATCGGCGAGCTCGCGCAGGTGGATGGTATCGCTTGCCGCGTATTCCAGCATGTCCTCCGGCAGGGGGCGCCGAGCCCAGTCCGCGCGCTGGAATTTCTTGGAGATCTTGACTCCCAGATGGAGCTCTAGCAGAGCGGCCAGACCCAGGGAGCTCTCCCCCAGCAGGGCGGCTGCCACCTGGGTATCGAACAGCCCCCGTAAGCTCACGCTCAGATCTCGGTCGAGAAGGCGTAGGTCGTAGTCTGCGCCATGCATGAGCACTTCGATCGCAGGGTCCTCGAGCGGACCCCTCAGGGCGTCGCCGGGGTCAAAGGCAAGCGGATCGACGATCTGGGTGGCGCTGGATGTGCTGATCTGGAGCAAGCACAGCCGGTCGGAGTACCGGTGGAAGCCCGCCGCCTCGCAATCCAGGGCAAGCCAAGGTTCGGATGCGAGGGCCCGGCGCAGCAGCGGGAGCTCGGCCGGGTCATCGACGAGGGCGAAGGACATGCGGGTGGCTGGTCTCTCCCTGCTCGCATCCGGGGTGGGCCGCTGCATGCCGACTACAGGCTCTCAGCGTTTTATACTCCCGGGGGGGGCTGGCCGTTCCGGTACCTTGCAGTGACGGGGGGCCGTGGTGAGCTTGACCGACTTCGTTGCCATCACACCCGGGAGCTCATGCTTAGAACCAAGATGGTCTGCACTCTGGGGCCCACCAGCTCCTCTCCGGAAGTGATCGGGGCCCTGGTGGCCGGCGGGTTGAGCGTGGCCCGCATGAACATGTCCCACGGATCGCAGGAGACCCACGCCAGGAACATCGATCTCGTGCGGGAGGCGGCCCGCGTGGCCGGCCGGCCGGTGGCAGTGCTGGCCGACTTGGCGGGCCCCAAAATTCGAATAGGAGATCTGCCGGCTCCCGTCGAGCTGACTCGGGGGGCTCGTGTCGTCTTGGTACCGGAGGGGGTTTACCATGGATCAGCCGACGAAATCCCGACCACCTATGGCGCCCTTGCGCAGGACCTGAAGCCCGGGAACCATGTCCTCATAGACGATGGCTCGCTCGAACTCGAGGTGATTGGCTTCCGGCGTGACCGAGTGACCCTGACAGTGGTGCGAGGCGGCACGTTGCGGAGTCGCAAGGGGATCAACCTTCCCGGAGTGGCGGTACGTGCCGCTTCCCTCACGCCCAAGGACGAGAGCGACCTCGAGTTCGCCCTGGGGGCCGGAGTGGAGTATGTGGGGCTCTCTTTTGTGCGCTGCGCCGCCGACGTGACGCTCCTGAAGGAGAAGGTTAAGGGGCGCGCGCTCGTGGTTGCCAAGATCGAGAACGCGAGCGCGCTTGCAGCCATCGAGAAGATTATCGCCGAGACCGACGCCGTCATGGTGGCGCGTGGCGACCTCGGCGTCGAACTTCCCTTCGAGCAAGTTCCGCTGGCGCAGAAGAAGATCATTCAGCTTGCCAATTTATTCGGACGTCCGGTGATCACCGCGACCCAGATGCTCGATTCGATGATCGACCATCCCCGGCCGACTCGGGCTGAGGTGTCCGATGTGGCCAACGCGGTGCTGGACGGCACCGATGCCCTAATGCTCTCGGGCGAGACCGCGGCTGGGCATTACCCCGTGCAGGCGCTCGAAGCCCTCGTGCGGATCACTAGCGAAATCGAAAGGTCGGGAGTGCTGGAGCACGGTCCCCGGTACGTGACCCGTACGGCTGATGGCGACCGTGCGGGGGCAACCCTCCGCGAGCACGCCATCGCCTCGGCCACGGTAGATGCGGCTCGGCAGCTTGAATCCCCAGCTATCCTGGTAATCACGCGGAGCGGGTTTTCGGCGCGGTTGGTCTCCAGTTATCGCGCGGCCGTCCCCGTGTTCGCAATCTGTACCGACCCCGTGACCTTCCGGCACCTCGCGGCCGTTTGGGGGGTGCACCCGGTCCTCTGGGAGGAGTCGGAGGTCAGCTATGAGGCGCTCACCGCGTTCGGGAAGCACTCAGTTCTAGAGACCGGGATGGGTCGGCCAGGAGACTCCGTGGTGGTGACCGCCGGGGTGCCCTTCCACACCGCGGGGAGCACGAATACGATGCGTGTGGAGCAGCTCTGACTGCCGGGTGGCAGCCGTTCCGAGAGCGGAGATGAGGCTCACTTTCCTTGGCACTGGAACCTCTTTCGGCGTCCCGGTGCTCGGATGCGCATGCGCGGTCTGCACCTCTGACGACCCCAGAGACCGGCGTACCCGGAGCGGGGCGCTGCTCGACCTCCCTGACGGGCGGTTGCTAGTCGATGCTCCTCCGGAGCTTCGACTTCAGTTGCTGCGCGAGGGGGTGACTTCGCTCGATGCCGTGTGGATCACCCATACGCACGCCGACCACCTCCACGGCATCGACGATCTTCGTGCGTTCTCCGTGCGTGGCTCGCTTGCCATGTGGGTCCCAAGCATCCACCAAGCCGAACTGCGCACCCGCTTTCCCTACATATTCGATCCCACGGTACTCGTTCAGCCCAGCACCACCAAGCCGGAGATCGAGGTGCACGCCTTTCGGCCTCTCGAGCCCGTGCGCGTGCTCGGCGCGGAGCTCACCCCCCTGTCCGTGCCGCACGGTGTGACCACGGTGTTCGGATTCCGCGCCGGACCGCTGGGTTATGTGACTGACGCCAAAGCCATCCCTCACTCCACCCTTGCCGCCCTAAGGGGCGTCCGGACCCTGGTTCTGAACGCCCTTTGGTGGGGAGATCCACATCCTGCCCACTTCAACATCGAGGAAGCGATTGCCGTGTCCCGCGCGGTTGGGGCAGAACGTACCTTCCTCGTGCACATGACCCACCGCGCGGGTCACCACCGAGAGCTTGAGGGTCAGCTCCCCGACGGTGTCTACCCAGCGTACGACGGCCTGACCGTTGACATAGATTGACGGAGCTCATGGACCTGCCCGTTCTCGATGTGAACCTGATGCTCGCGCCCAGCCTGCCCGGTGTCGGGCTGGACCCCGCCCGGCTGAATGGCGCCATGGCCGAGCGTTTCCGGGAGGTATACGATGACATCAAGGGGCGTCGGGCCAAGGGCGAGATCGGGTTCTTCGACCTGCCCTGGGCTTCCGAGACGGCCCGCCACGTGCAAAAGGTGGCGGACTCGTTTGGGCAGTGGTTCGAGAACGTGGTGGTGCTGGGCATCGGGGGGAGCGGGCTCGGCGCGGTCACACTCAGGGACGCCCTACTGGCCCCGCGTTGGAACGAGCGTGACGAGGAGGGGCGGGACCACTTCCCTCGCCTGTACGCGCTCGACAACCCGGATCCGGCCACCGTGGGGCCGTTGCTGGACCGGCTCGATCTACGCAGGACGCTGTTCAACGTGGTGAGCAAGTCGGGCTCGACAGCGGAGACGATGGCCCTCTACCTGGTGATCCGTGAGCGTCTTTCCGCGCTGGTCGGAGAGGACAAAGTGCGGGGGCATTTCCTTTTCACTACCGACCCGGTAAAGGGCGCACTCCGTCGCATCGCCGATGCTGAGGGGATCCAGACCCTGCCGGTTCCGCCCAACGTGGGAGGTCGCTTCTCCGTACTTTCCCCAGTGGGCCTTTGGCCGGCTGCCGTGACGGGAGTGGCGATAGACGACCTGCTCGCGGGCGCGGGAGCGATGGAGAAGCGCTGCCGTACCCACGAGTTGGTGGAGAATCCGGCGGGGCTCCTCGCCACGCTCCTTCACCATGCTGCGACCGATGGAGGCATGCCCATTCACGTGCTCATGCCCTATGGTGACAGGCTGCGTTCGTTCGCGCTCTGGTTTCAGCAGTTGTGGGCGGAGTCTCTCGGCAAGGCGGTCGATCGATCCGGGGCGGTGGTCCACACTGGCCCTACCCCCCTGTCAGCGGTGGGCGCTACCGACCAGCATTCCCAGCTGCAGCTCTTCATGGAAGGGCCTCGCGACAAGGTCGTGATCTTCCTCGCCATCGAGGATCCGGGCGAGCCACTGGCCATCCCCGCACTCCATGCTGACATCGCTGAGCTTGGCTACCTAGGCGGACACACTCTGGGCGAGCTGTTGGATGCGGAGCGGCTGGCCACTACCGAGGCCCTCCGCCAGGCTGGGCGGCCCAGCATGACGGTCGAGCTCGAGCGGGTGGACGCCCCTGCGCTGGGGGCTCTTTTCATGCTCTTTCAGATCGCGACCGTCTATGCGGGAGCGCTCTACGGGGTCGATCCCCTCGACCAGCCCGGGGTTGAACTCGGCAAGCGTCTCACCTACGGTTTGCTGGGAAGAGAGGGGTTCTCGGCGCCTTCGATTGGAAACGCGGACCCTCAGTGGAGGGTATAAACACTATGGGAGCGAGCCGCTTGCATAGTGTTGACCGGTGGGCTCCCCGACGGACACATTAAACGTTCCCGCCGTTCCCGCCGTTCCCGCCGTTCGCGAGCTAGGAGGTTGAGATGCGTGAGGGTGAACCGTACATCGTGATCGAGAGAGAGCGGGGCGGCGGCTTTGGATCGTTCGTCCTAGGTGCCCTGGTGGGGGCTGGCCTGGCCCTGCTGCTCGCCCCGCAGAGCGGAGAGGAGACGCAGGAGGAAATCAAGAAGCAGGCGCGTCGGTTTCGAGCCCAGGCCGAAGAGCGGGTGCGGACCGCGCAGGAGGAGCTGCGCGGCGCTGTAGAGTCCGGACGGCAGGCTGCCCGGGAGGCGCGCGTCGATCTCGAGCGCCGTCTGGAGCAGTCCAAGGCTGCCTATCGCTCCGGAATCGATGCCGCGCGTGCTGCGCCGCGCGCCGCCGGGAGCGACGCCGGTTCGTCCGGGGCCCCGGAACAGGGGGCCGAAGGCGCCTGAGCGGGCGACCCCACTCATGAACCCGGATCCCGACACGCACCGCGTGTCCCACGGATGCATCCGACTCAATAACGAGAACGTGCGTGAGTTGGTGCACCTGGTGGAGGTGGGCATGCCGGTGCTCATCTACTGATGAGACAGGCGCGGTCCACCGCGCCGGTGCTCATCATCTCGTCCTTCCTTTCCATGGTCCTCGGCACCACCCCGCCGCGGGCGTGATCGGTTAGCTTGAGTGTGATGGCGGAGGCCGACGGGAAGAAGGTGGTCGCTACCAACCGAAAGGTCCGGCACGACTACGAAATCCTGGATACTTGGGAGGCGGGTATCGTGCTCAAGGGACCGGAGGTCAAATCACTGCGCAACGGCAAGGTGGGCTTTCATGATGCCTTCGCTCGTGTCTCCGGTGCCGAGGTGTGGCTGCACAATCTGCACATCTCGCCCTACGCGCAGGCCAATCGCTTCAACGAAGATCCGCTCCGTGTACGCAAGCTACTGCTAGGTCGCGGTGAGATCCGACGTCTGGTTGGAAAGGTGGAGGAGAAGGGGCTTACCCTGGTCCCCCTGGACCTTCATTTCCGACGTGGGTTCGCGAAGGTCACCCTCGGTCTCGCGCGGGGTCGCAAGCTCTACGACAAGCGCGAGAAGTTGAAGCAGCGAGCGCAGGAGCGGGACCAACGCCGAGCCGTGGAAGGCGAGTGACGGCGCGGGCGTCATCGCTGTTCGGGGTGTTCGCCGCTGCGGTGGCTCTGGTTTGCACGTTTGCGGTCGGGGCGGGACAGGCGGATGCACGACTCCTGGAGAGTGCTGACTTTCAAGCCGCCGCCGCCGCCCGGGCCATCGTCCTGGCGGCGGATCGCTTCTTCGGGCGCTATCCCCATGGCGGCTCTGCGCAGTGAAGCTCGCCGTCGAGCGCTGGGGAATCTGCTTCCAGAACCCGGTCCTGCTGGCCGCCGGGACGTGTGGCTTCGGGGAAGAGCTGCAAGAGGTTGTGGACCTGGAGGCGCTGGGCGGCTTGGTCACCAAGTCGGTGACGTTGGAGCCCCGCCTGGGTAATCAGTCCCCCCGCGTGGCCGAGATCGGCACGTCGATGATCAACTCTGTCGGACTCGCCAACCCAGGGCTGGACCGGGTACGCTCCGAAAAATTGCCATGGATACGGGAGCATCTGTGCCGGGCCAAGGTATTCATCAGCCTGGCGGGTCGCGCGCCGGAGGAGTATTTGGCGTTGGTCGAGGGGCTCGACAAAGAGGAAGGATTCGTGGGGTACGAACTCAACCTGTCGTGTCCGAACGACAGTCGTATGCAACGTCCATTCGTGTTGGATCCTGACGCGGTGGCGGAGGTGGTGGCGGGGACGCGCGCGCGCACCGGGCGGCCGCTCCTGGTCAAGCTAGCGCCGAACGATCCCGACTTGGGCGAGACAGCGCGCCGTGCCGAAGGCGCCGGCGCCGATGGCCTCACGCTGGTGAACACGCTGCCCGGGCTCGCGATCGACACGGATCACCGGCGTACCGTTCTGGGCGCTGGTCATGGAGGGATCAGCGGGCCCGGCCTACTAGGAGCGGGACTGTTGGCGGTCGCTACAGCACGCCGGATGACGCATCTTCCCCTGCTTGGTGTCGGTGGCGTCGGCTCGGCCAGCGACGCGCTGCAGTACTTGTTCGCGGGGGCATTCCTCGTACAGGTCGGCACAGCCACCTTTGCCGATCCCCGTTCAGCTGGGCGCATCGTCCGGGACCTGAAGCGGTGGGGGCAGCGCAACGGCGTGGGGTCAGTGGATGACTTGGTGGGAGTCGGCGTTCCGCGTTCAGGTCCCGAAGAGGCGACCTCGTCGGCCGGGGCACCGGCGGGCACGCAGGCGGAGGGCTAGCCGCGGTGCCTGAGCTGATCATCGCCTTGGACGTCGCCTCGCGCGCGCGCGCTCTGGCCATGGTGGACCGTCTGGGCGAATCGGTGGATTTCTACAAGGTCGGGCTCGAGCTGTACACCCGTTCTGGTCCCGGACTAGTGCGCGAGTTGAGCCGGCGTAAGAAACGCGTGTTTCTGGACCTGAAGCTGCACGATATTCCGAACACGGTGACCGGCGCGGTACGCGCGGCGGCCGACCTGGGTGTCGAGCTGCTCACGATTCACATAGCGGGGGGGGGCAAGATGATGGAAGTGGCCGCGCTGGCCGCAGAGGGCCAGGTCGCGCTGCTCGGGGTGACGCTGCTTACCTCCCTTTCTCCGAGCGACGTCGAGGACGTCTGGGGGCACCCCATATCGTCCCTGCGCGAACAGGTCATTCGGCTCGCCACGCTCTCACAAGAGAGCGGACTCGACGGTGTCGTCGCATCCCCTCAAGAGGCTCAGGCGCTACGCAGGCGGTTTGGGAAT
>Ga0114996_10008907_pt1 | contig 11071 bp, 11 predicted proteins | sample ArcticOcean_MG_C_4_FD_87039 | JGI IMG/M metagenome (GOLD analysis project Ga0114996, IMG submission 87039) | Marine microbial communities from western Arctic Ocean - ArcticOcean_MG_CB4_134 | ecosystem: Environmental > Aquatic > Marine > Oceanic | place: Arctic Ocean: Canada Basin | collected... | reverse complement strand
TCAACGCTGCTGTCTGCCCACCCCCCTCCTGCAATATGCGCACTGGAGGCGGCTCGGGTCGCGGACCACTCACATTCACCCGCCAATTTACCGCCTCCACCATCACGCCTGTGCAGAGCCGCCCGTAGAGCCGCACATATTCCCGGTCGAAGACCTCCTGCAATTGCTGTACCACATCACCGCCAATCTTCCCGTCCTCTACGACTACGCGGATCTCGTGCCCCTGACCCACATAACGCAAATCCGCCATACGTTTGACCTGCACCTGTTCCGGCGCCACACCAGCTTCGGCAACGATCTGACGTCCCTCCTCCTCCATTTCCGCTAGCAATGCTCCCAGACGTACGGGATCGACTTCCTCCAGGCGCATCACATAGGTACGGGCAAAATCAAAAGCGATAGGCGCCAGCAATAAACCAAAGGCCGAGCCTACACCGGCAGCCGGCGGCACTACTACAGTACCTATACCCAACCGCTGCGCCAGACTACAGGCGTGTACCGGCCCCGCGCCCCCGGTAGCCACCAGGGTGTAATTACGGATATCGATACCGCGCTCAGCGGCATGGACCCGCGCCGCACCGGCCATATTTTCATCGACCAATTGACGAATGCCCCAAGCCATCCTCTCTACTTCCATGCCGAGCGCCTGGGCCAGAGGCTCTACTGCCGCCTTTGCCTTGTCCATCTGCAACTGCATTTTTCCGCCCAGAAAATAATCCTCATTGAGCAACCCCAACAGCAGATCGGCATCCGTCACCGTCGGCTCCTTCCCCCCCAGACCGTAACAGGCCGGTCCGGGCGCTGCACCGGCGCTCTCGGGCCCCACCGCTGGCAAGCCCATTTCATTGAGCCGGGCGATACTGCCGCCGCCGGCACCAATCTCGATCATATCCATCACCGGCACCAGCAATGGCAAACCACTGCCCTTTTTAAAACGATAGACCCGTGCCACCTCCGACTCAGTCGCCAGCGGAAAGGCCCCTTCCTGGCTCAAAACTGCCTTGGCTGTAGTCCCACCCATATCAAAAGCCATGACTTCCCCAGCGCCGACCATGCCGCCCCAATAGGCCCCCGACAGCGCCCCCCCACTGGGCCCCGACTCTACCAGGCGCACGGGAAATTCCGCCGCCACATCCGCTGCACTCGATCCCCCATTGGAAAGCATGATGTGCAGCGGCGCCTGTACTCCACTCTGGTGCAAACCCTGCTCCAGTCCCTGCAAATAACGCGCCGCTAGCGGCTGTACATAGGCATTGGCTACGGTAGTAGATGTCCTCTCGTATTCGCGAAACTCGGGTGCCACCCGATGGGAGACAGACACCGCTACGCCCGGCAAAAGTTGCGCGACCATCTCGGCCGCTCTCAGCTCGTGTGCCGGATTGACATAAGCATGCAGAAACACAATCCCCACCGCCTCCACATCTTGGAGCCGCAAGGTCTCACATGCCCGCTGTAACGCTGCTTCATCCAATGGTACCAACACCTGCCCCTTTACATCCAAACGCTCTGGCACCTCGCAGCGCAAATGCCGCTCAACCAGCGGCTGCGGCCGTTCCAGGAAAAGATCGTAGATATCGTAACGTCCTTCGCGCCCGATCTCCAAGGCGTCACGAAACCCTTCTGTGGTGATCAATCCCGTGCGCGCCCCCTTGCGTTCGATCAAGGCATTGGTCACCAGCGTCGTGCCGTGTATCGCTCGCTTCACATCCTCAGGTGCCACTTCCCACTGCCCCAGCAGCGCCTGCACACCCTCCAATACCCCTGCAGAAGGATCCGGATACGTAGTTAGAACCTTGCCGGCCATAACCCGTCCGTCTCCCCCATCCAAGAGGACGAGATCTGTAAATGTTCCTCCGATGTCGATAGCCAAAACTATATTGTCTTCGCGCTCAGCCAAATTCTCGAACCTCGTTTAATGAAGTATATCTGCAGCAGATAAATAGATAGAGAAAAAACCACCGTTTGACAATGCTTAGCATCCAACCGCCTATTTGCCTAGGCCACCATTGCTTTCTACTTTAACAACAGACCCGATATTATGCATCGAGATCTCGGCCTAACCCCACAACCTGAGAAATTGATTTAGAATGGGGCTTTTGAAAAAACTATTCGGCAAGAAGTCGGCTCAAAAAAAAGGCGCTACGAAAAAATCCACCGTGCCGCAAAAAACCAAGATCGCCATAACCGTCGACTCCTCCCCCAAGGAGGTCATCAACTACATATTCCAGCAGATGGCTACAGGCATCAATCGGGACGACCTTTTGCAAGATTTGGCACAACGGGGGTTTCACAAAAAAACCGCCGAGGAGTACATCGACCTAGTCAATAAAACCATGTTCAAAGGGCGTTAATCCCCCACGCAAAATAGCTTACGTTGTCCAACACTGTAACAGGAGCACAGCGCATGACCGACCAATATTTCGTCTACATCGGCACCTACACCAAGGGTGCCAGCGAAGGCATCTACGTCTACCGCCTATCCATGCCCAGCGGTGCACTCGAATACGTCAGCAAAACCACGGGCGTAGAAAACCCCTCCTTCCTCGACATCCATCCGTCGCAGCGCTACCTCTACGCAGTCAATGAGAACTCCGAAGGGGAAGTCAGCGCTTTTTCCATCGATGCCTCCAGCGGCGAGCTCACCTTTCTCAACAAACAATCCACCCACGGTGCCGCCCCCTGCCACCTCAGCCTCGACCCCAGCGGCCAGTGCGTCCTGGTAGCCAATTACACCAGCGGCAATGTCTGCGCCTATCCCATCCAGAGCGACGGTACCCTAGCCGCAGCAAGCACCAATATCCAGCACCAGGGCTCCAGCATCGGCCCGCGCCAGCAGGGACCACACGCCCACTCCATCACGCCGGACGCAGCTGGACGTTTTGCTTTTGCCGCCGATCTGGGCATCGACCAAGTGCTAATTTATCAATTAGATCCCAAGGGGGAATTAACACCTCACGACCCACCCCACACCCAGGTGGAAGCCGGCCAGGGGCCGCGCCACTTTGACTTCCACCCCAACGGCAAATACGCCTACTTAATCAACGAAATCGGCAATACCTTCACTGCCTTCACCTACGACGCGGCCAGCGGCACCCTCGACGAGATCCACAGCGTATCCACCCTACCCGAAGACTTTACCGGCACCAGTCATTGCGCCGACGTACATATACACCCATCGGGCAAATTCGTCTACGGCTCCAACCGCGGCCACGACAGCATCGCCGTGGCCACCATCGACGCTGCCACTGGCCGCCTCTCCAGCGTCAGCTGTCAATCGAAGGGCATCAAGAATCCGCGCAACTTCGCGCTCGATCCAACGGGTACCTATTTATTTGTCGCCAACCAGGACACCGACGATATTGTGACCTTCCGCATCGACCAGACGACCGGCCAATTGGAACCAACCGGCCAGGTCACCGAAGTGCCCACACCGGTTTGCATAAAAATGATGCCCATCTCTTAAGTAAGGAAAATTTGGAGAAAATGACGCGTCGACTTGCATCGCTCATCGCCCTGCCCCTGGCTCTGCTAACCAACGCCGGCGCTGACACCGTCGTGTTAAGCCCGAGTAAGGACAATACACTCTATTCAGACCTGTCCGGCAATCTCAGCAACGGCGCCGGCCAGTATCTCTTTGCCGGCACTAATGGTCTGACCCAATCTCAACGTGCCCTGTTATCCTTCGCTTTAGCTGACAGCATCCCTGCCAACGCTACTATAACCAGTGTTAGTCTCACCCTCAATATGTCCCGCACCTCGTCTACAACAAAGACCGTCGCGTTGAACCGGGTCCTGGCCGATTGGGGCGAGGGCACATCTATCGCCGTAGGTGGCGGCGGCGGCGAGGGCAACGGCGCCGCACCCGCTACCGGCGACGCCACCTGGATACACACTTTCTTCGATACCAGCACCTGGAACACGCCCGGCGGCGACTTCAGCACCGACGCCAGCGCTACCCTGGCAGTGAACGCGGCAGGCGTCTATACCTGGGAATCCACGCCCCAATTGGTAGCCGACGTACAGACATGGCTAGACGACCCAACGAGCAACTTCGGCTGGATCCTCATCGGCGATGAGACCGGCGACCGCACCTCCAAGCGTTTTGACAGCCGCCAAAACGACAATTCAGCAGTGCATCCATCTTTAACAGTAGAATTTACAGTCACAACCGCGCTCGTCGGCGATTTCGACGGCGACGACAATGTCGGATTCCAGGACTTCTTCCTCTTTGCCGACCACTTCGGCACCTCTGAGGAATCCGACAATTGGGACGCCCGTTTTGACCTAGCGCCCGACGGTAATGTGGGTTTCCAAGATTTTTTTATATTTGCCGATAATTTCGGAACAAACACCAATTAGCCTTTAATTGCCGCCCGCCGCTATTCTCCGACTTGACGCTGCACTAACTCGTGCCCCACAATTCCAGGTCAGCGTGCATCATCATTTCCACCAACCCTGCAAAGGTAACGCGCGGTTCCCAACCCAATACCCGGCGTGCCTTGCTCGGATCCCCCAGCAATATATCCACTTCCGTGGGCCGGTAGAATTTGGGATCGATAGAGATGATCGTCTTGCCCGTCTTCTTATCCTTGCCGACCTCGTCTTCGGCTTCACCTTCCCAGGCCAGGTCGAAACCGGAGATTTCACAGGCCCGTTCGACAAATTCCCGCACCGAATGCGTCTCACCGGTGGCAATGACGTAATCGTCGGGCTCGTCCTGCTGCAATATCAACCACATGGCTTCGACATAATCCATCGCATAACCCCAATCGCGCTTGGACTCCAAATTACCTAGCTTGAGCACATCCTGTAGTCCGGCCTTAATGCGCGCCAACGAATAAGTAATCTTGCGCGTAGAAAAATTCTCACCACGGCGCGGCGATTCGTGGTTGAAGAGGATGCCATTACTGGCGTGCATATCGTAGGCCTCGCGGTAATTCTTGACCATCCAATAGGCGTAGAGTTTGGCCACTGCGTAGGGAGAGCGTGGGTAAAACGGCGTCTCTTCCGTCTGCGGTGTCTCCACCACTTTGCCGTACAGCTCCGAGGTCGAAGCCTGGTAGAACCGACATTCTATCCCCGTCTGGCGCATGCTCTCCAACATGCGCAGCACCCCCACCCCATTGACATTGGCGGCAAACTCGGGCTCGTCGAAGGAGATATGTACGTGGCTCTGCGCCGCCAGGTTGAAGATTTCTGTTGGCTGACACAACAAAATAATGCGGTGTAAACTGTTGGAATCAGCCATATTACCGTAATGCAATTCGTAAACTTTGCCCTGCGCCCGCGCCTGCCGCAGTCTCTCTTCGATATGCCCACGATTGAATTGCGAGGTACGGCGAATCACGCCGTGCACATCGTACCCTTTGTCGAGTAGAAACTCGGCCAAATAAGAACCATCTTGTCCATTGATACCTGTAATCAAGGCAACTTTGCCCATCCTGTTCTCCTTCTGATCTGGTGATAAATAAACTTATGTTGCGATACTGGATCCGCAGTCGACTGTATGCCATTGACGTCACAGGGTCCAGCAGGTTCCCTCCTGACTCAAAGGAAATGTGCATCCTCCTTTGAGTCAATCGCCATCCACCAGAAAAACAATGATCAGCCGCAGGGCTAAAACCGTGACCACCGTCCTGTAAATTGGGCGAAAATACGCCTCCGGCACATACTTGCGCAAACGCGTGCCCACGTACGACCCCAAACTGACGCTGACCATCATAGCAACAATGAGAAGCAAATAGGGCCGAAAGACAAAACCTAACAATCCAAAAGTCAACACTTTAAAACCATGCAACCCCGTCATCACAGAGGCTTGCGTACTGACGACGCAGTCGCGCGACAATCCTTGGCGCCACAAAAAAGACGCAACCAACGGCCCGCCTACGCCAACAAAAAGCGACAGGAAAGTTTGCACTGCACCGAGCACTGCACCACCGACAAAGGACCAGAAAATAGACCACTCAATATGCCGCAGTCCCAGCGCCGCCCGACTAGTATTGCTGGCCAATTGCACCACGCCGTGCACCGGCACAACCGCCTGGACGGGTAACAATCCTGGCATGAGGGAGATCAGGACAATTCCCCCTCCCATGCCGATGATTGCTGTAAAAGCAGAGGTAAAAAAAGAAAGAACGATTAAAAAAATGGCATCCATCGTCTATAACAAAATGGAGGTTACCCTATTCATCACTTTATTTTATAACCCGAGTTGATTTTTTCTCAAGTTGCGCCGAATTGAGCCGATTCTATTAGTATGAGGACTTAAACGTCTGATTTTTCTTGGGGCTCCCTGCTGGACATCCGTGTGTCTAGCAGGGTTTTTTTTATTCTGGCTCCTCTAAATCGCTCAAGAGCCTATCTCGCCGCTGTTTTTTCCGCTCTAGTATCTTGTACTGCACCACTATGATCGCCACCCAGATCGCCACAAGAAATCCGTACAATAGATCCTCAATGGCCCACTCCCCCCGCTGCAGCCGCGCCACCAAGAGCGGTAAGTAAATGGCGATGAGCAAAACCGCACCCCACATGGAAATGCGAATCCACTTGATCTCTTTTTCGTGGCGCTCAAGTTGTTCGATCAGGTCTTCGTGCGGTATTAACATACTATACCTGTGCGCAATAAACCGCCCACTCCGTCTGCGCTGACGGCAGCTTTTTTTAGGCGACCAATAAGTTGAGGCTGAAGCGTTTCTCCGCGTCAAACCATTGCTCTTTAAGTTCCAGACCGCTGGCGCGCGCCAATGCGTCGATCTCGACCGTGGAATATTTGTACGAATTCTCGGTATGTATACACTCGCCGGCGGCAAATAACACCTCAAGTTCCAATGCGTCGATAGCTACCCGCTGCTCCTCCAAACTCACTAAGTACATGCCCACTTGCCCCTCGTCTTCGTCGTATACCGCCTCGTGAACAAAAGCATCGAGATCGAAATGCCCGCCCAATTGGCTATTGATACGCGCTAGCAGATTCTTGTTGAAACGCGCCGTAACACCGGCGGCATCGTCGTAGGCGCGCTCCAATACAGCGGCTTCCTTGCGCAAATCAACACCCATAATCAAACAATCGTCCTCGGCCATCTGCTGCCGCACCTGCCCGAGGAATTGCACCGCCTCCTGGCGCCTGAAATTGCCCACATTCGACCCCAGCCACAGGATCGCCTTTGGACCTTCTATCTCGCGCTGCAAGACGGCCAAACCCTCCTGGTATTCGCCGGCGACGGCAAGCACCTGCAGCAACTCGTAATCGCGTAATAAATCTCGGGCACTCTCCTCTAGGATGCTCCGCGATATGTCTATGGGGATATAACGTACCAAGCCGTTGCGGGCCAGCGCCGCCTCTATGAGCAAACGTGTCTTGCTAGCACTGCCGCTACCCAATTCGACCAGAGATGCACCGGCGGGCATATGCGCGACGATTGCACTGGCATTTTGCTGCAGGATCGCGTGCTCGGCCCGCGTCAGATAATATTCGGGCAGCGCACAAATTTCTTCAAAGAGTTGCGATCCTACTTCGTCATAGAAATAACGACAGGACAACATCTTTTTTTTCGCAGATAGCCCCTGCAGCACATCGGCGGCAAAATCGGCTTTTCTCTGTTCTGCACCGGTGGCCAGTAAGGCAAAACGCTTGGTCTCTGGCGTGGTCATATTTAAAGAGATACTATACCTCCTGCACTAGGTTAGACCGTCTCGCCCTGCAAACGCAATCCCTTAGGCACTATCGCGCGCTCCGCCCATTCAAACAATCCCTGCGCTAACAGCGCCAGCAAAGCGGCTGGCACCGCCCCCTGCATAATCAAACCCATATCGTCGAGACGAATGCCCGTCATAATCAACTGGCCCAAACCGCCAGCGCCGATAAAAGCGCCCAACGTAGCTGTTCCTACATTGATCACCGTCGACGTTTTTACACCCGCCAGAATAGCCCGCGATGCCATGGGCAATTCCACTAGGCGCAAGCGCACCCCCGGCGGCAACCCTAACGCTGCGGCCGCTTCGCGTATCGACGGCGGAATATCGTGCAGACCGGCATAGGTATTGCGCACAATCGGCAGCAAACTGTAGAGGAATAGAGCGGCAATGGCCGGCGGCCCTCCCACGCCCAAGAGCGGAATCATGAATACCAATAAAGCCAGCGAGGGAATGGTCTGGATGACACCAACAATAGCCAGAATAATTTGGCCAAATTGCGGCATGCGCGCCGCCGCAATGCCCAGAGGCACGGCAATGACAATGGCGGCCAAGAGTGAAACCGCCACCATATAGAGATGCTCCTGCACGTGCCGAACGACGCGCTCAACGGCGCCCTCCACCTGCACCTGGGTCTCTATAGAAAAATGTTTTTCGAGAAAATCGGCCGCCACTTGGCTTTCGGCGACCTTGTCGAGTTTGACCCGGGCGTTCATCTGAATCATGTCAGCCTCGGAGATGCGTCCTCCCAACCGGTGCAAGGCGGCAACCAGAGTTGGGGCCTGCTGTGCCAATTCGGCGCGATAGACCAAAACGGCATTGTACGTCGAAAAATGTCCCTGGTCGTCCTGCAATACCCGCAAATCGTAATAGCGTATTTCCGCATCTGTCGAATACAGATCTATCGCATCCAGAGTACCACTCTCCAAGCCGCGATAGGCCAGATCGTGGTCCAGCCCGCGCACCTCCTGCTGCGGCAAACCATAGAAATCGCGCAGGCTCGGCCAGCCGTCGCCCCGATCCATGAATTCGTTACTGAAACCGAAACGCAACTGAGGATGCCGACGCAAATCCGCTATGCGCTCCACACCCAGTTGAGCCGCTAGCGCCTGGCGCATGCCAATAGCGTAGGTATTGTTGAATCCCAGTGGCGGGCTCATGCCGATGCCGCGCGCTGCCAGGACCCGCCGCATTTCCGCAACAGTCTCCACTTTCTCGCCGGCAAGAATCTCCTGACTGATCGTGCCGCTATACTCGGGGTAGACGTCGATTTCACCTTTGAGCAGCGCGTTCCACAACACCCGCGTCCCCCCCATCTCGGCCTTGTGCTCGACAGCACGTCCCGTACTCTCCACCACGTGTTTGACCACCTCGCCCAAGACCACTGACTCGGTAAACTTCTTGGAGCCCACTTTAATCTGTGCTTCTTGCCCACCGACCACTGTTGTCAGCATGCAGAGAAACACCAGGCCACACACCCCCCGCATCATGTCCTGACCTCCCCCAACGGACTGCGCTGCGCATTAATAAAACGCGCCACAAACTCATCGGCTGGAGATTGCACCAATTGCTCAAACGTGCCCTGCTGCACAATCGCCCCTTCCCGCAACATGACGATGACATCGCCAAAAAAACCAGCCTCGCCCATGTCGTGGGTCACCAGCAACACGGTCTTGCCCAATTTCTGGAAAATTGCTTTTAAGTCTTCCTGCAACTCGGCGCGCACCATAGGATCGAGAGCCCCCAGAGGTTCGTCGAGCAGCAAGACTTCAGGATCCAGCATCAGGGCACGCATCAAACCTACCCGCTGACGCTGGCCACCGGAAAGCTGCGCTGGAAAACGCTGCAAACCGTCGATGGGAAAACGCGTCAACTCGGCCAATTCGGCCAGGCGCACCTCGATACGCTCGTCCTCCCAACCCAGATAGCCGGCCATCAAAGCCACATTGCGGCGCGCCGTCAGATGCGGAAACAGTCCACCGTCCTGGATCACATACCCCATGCGCTGCCGCAACTGCAAAACATGGGCAGCCGTGACCTCCACTCCCTCAAAATAAACCGTGCCCGTATCCGGCTCGATCAAACCGATCATCAGGCGCAATAAGGTCGACTTACCGCAGCCGCTGGGACCGATCAGCACCGTGGTGCGTCCCGAGGCAATCTGTAAATCGATCTCGTTTAGCGCTGCGGCGGCGCCGAAATACTTTGAAACATTGACCAATTCCACTGAGCGCTTTCTCCCTTAAGCTACTTGGCAGTAGGATGGATTGTGTTACTGTTCGCTCGTTTGCTCTAATAAAAATCCCGGTCCTCAGTATACAGCGAATAAAGTCGCTTGTAAAGGACCGGGATCGTCTGTTATAAAGTGAGATGAATATCGACTTTTTGCACTACTTTGCGCGGCGCAAAAACTCCTTCTCGTACTCGCCCAGAATTTTCTCGTAGACGTCTTCACTGATAAAACCCGTCACCCGGACCGACACATTGCTCTTAAAGCGTCCAACCGGAATGTACATGCGGCTATCGACCCCAGCAGAGCGCTCCCACAGAGCCGGGTCCTGAGAAGATACGTACTCGGCCTTCTCCCGCGCCCCGTCCCCGTGCATAAAGAACAAGGTGATGAGGTGGGGCGAATTGCGGTCGCCCCCGTGGCAGATGCTGCCGGCCTCAAAGCCATCCAAATCGATGCGCTGGGCCCGGCGCGTCTCGTTGTTGCGCTCAACCATCACCGAGAGGTGGCCCTCCAATTTAACGTAGGCGCGGCGCGATGACATCCACCTGGGCGTTGCACAAAACCACCATATAGCGCAGAAAAAGTCCGTTGCGAATATGGCGCGCCATCTCGTGAATGACTTCCCAGCGATCCTTGGCGTTGATGTCCTGAGTTTGGGTGATATAGCGCTCAGCCAACGCCACCGGCAGGACTTTGCGCAGGTCTTCCTCTTCCAGAATATTGGCTTTGAAGTTGCCCGGCCGCAATTCCAACACGGTTTTGGCCTCTTTCTTAGTACGGAAAAATTCGCGCGTAAAGGTGGAGCGCTCTGCATCGTCGGGCGATTCGATCAACTTCACTACGCCGTAGCGTTTGGCCAGGCGCGCAATGTCGGAATGGAAGAGTACAATCTTTACCAGAGACGGGGCATACTGCCGCACCTCGCGCAATTCCCAAACCAATTTGGCGCCTTTGACCTCGTGGCCTTCGTGCAGGAAGAAGGGTTCGTTCCATAGACCACAATCGTGCAGGAAACCACCCAGGAAAATTGACACTGTTCGTTTGTGATCACCAATAAATCCGATAAAGTCCACATAAATCGCTTATTTACATATAATTAAATCTATGTCTAAGAATCGATTTCCTGTTGGTAGCAGAATAATATAG
>Ga0114996_10008904_pt1 | contig 11074 bp, 7 predicted proteins | sample ArcticOcean_MG_C_4_FD_87039 | JGI IMG/M metagenome (GOLD analysis project Ga0114996, IMG submission 87039) | Marine microbial communities from western Arctic Ocean - ArcticOcean_MG_CB4_134 | ecosystem: Environmental > Aquatic > Marine > Oceanic | place: Arctic Ocean: Canada Basin | collected... | reverse complement strand
CGCACAGAACGAGTTCTTCGCCTTCATCGGCGACGGGTGGGTTGAGCTTTGCGTGTCCAGCAAAGTAAACGACAAGCGTATCAGGGACTCCATTTACATAATCTTCAAGTCCTGCACCCTGTTTTCCTTTAGGTCCCCTGATGATCGAATCAACAGACCGTCGAAGACTGAGATCCTTCACATCCCAGTCTGACGGAAAATGAGCTTTGAGGTCCGCAACATTCTTCGCGACAGACGGCAGTTTCCCAAAACATTCGCCTTGGTATGTAGGAACGCCGAGCAGAATCAGGCGTTTTGTCGTGGTCGAAGCGATCATCACTTAATCCGTTTCAGATCTCGCTACCTACTGGTCCAAGTGACCTCAACGACGAAGTCAGGTCCTTCAATTTTCAGCGTGGTTCCTTTCGCTCGACGTTGAGCGAGTTTCTCTGTAACCCATTTGAAAACGTCAAACGCAAATGCGGCCGCCGCGAGCGACACGGTGATGATCTCGATCGGCCCCATCGCTTCCGGGTCGTCAGCAATTGAGGCCGGTGGCGGTGAACTGCCCTTGTTCTCCTTTTGGAGCATCTCGTCGAGATATTGACTGAGTTCCCGCATTAGCAGGTCGGAACCCGTCGCCACCGGCTTAATCGTCAGTTGCATTGTGAGAACCTTGCGGCAGTGTACGTCCGCGTTCAAGCAGCGTAGCTGCACGAAATTGAGACGTCAGGAAGCTACATCCACCAGTCCCGGAGGCGCAAGGAAACGAGGGAAAAAGGGGCAAGCCATCTTTCGGTTCGGTTGCTTGACGACGCAGAGTGCGGGCGCATCCTTCGGCCGGTCCTGCTCGTTGGTTTCTGCTGAGGTGACACGATGGCTCGAACGCCCCGGAAGGTGGTTGTCGACGAGTCCGAAGTTGGGGTTTATCACTGCATTAATCGTTGCGTCCGATGGGCGTTTCTCTGTGGAACCGATCCTGACGAGGAACTGCTTCGACCGCCGCCGACAGTGGATTCAGGACCGCCTGGAGTTCCTTGCCGGAGTGTTTGCCGTTGACGTGCTGGGGTTTTCCGTCACGAGCAACCATCTGCACGTCGTGCTGCGGAACCAGCCTGGTGTCGTGACCGCGTGGTCTGATGACGACGTCGCCGCCGGTGGTGGGCGATCTTTCCTCAACGCCGCGAACCGGACGGTATCGCCGCTGCGCCGCATGAGTCGGACCTCGCCATGATCACCGCGAACCCGGAGCGGCTCGCGGAGATTCGTCGTCGGCTGTCGAGCATCGGGTGGCTGATGCGGTGCGTCGCCGAGCCGATCGCCCGGCGCAGCAACCGGGAAGACGAGTGCTCCGGCCGCTTCCCGGAAGGGCGCTTCAAGTGTCAGCGTTTACTGGCCGAAGCAGCAGTCGCAGCCTGCATGGCCTCTGTGGATCTCAACCCTATCCGCGCGGCGATGACGACGACTCCGGAGCCTGGCTGAGCCCTGTGGAACTGGCCCGGGAAAATTGCCTGACCGCCAGTTGACCTGGGTGGCACACACCGCTGCTGTCATCCAATTGACGCCGCAACAAATGACCTCTTCGCTCCCTGCTGCCGCTATCTTTCGCCGCTCCGGTCGACCAAACCGGAGTGAGTTGAGTCGTCACCGAGGCAACGTCCTCGCTTCCTCTAATCCAATCCATTATTTCATGCGGTCAAAGACCCGTTGGACGCTAATTTCGGCGCTCGTGATGAAATGCACCAACCATAACTCGGCGAGATGAAGCGGCTGCTGGTTGAAGCATTGGAAGCACAGGGGAGACCAGCCAGCGAGTTCATGCCAAATGGTGTCAGGTGGGAAAGTATGTCCCATTCGTTGAGCAATTGAAGCAGTTGAAAGTGATCAAACGCGGCTTCGAAGTCGTCGGTGACAATTTGAAAGACAGAGTCCCCGAAGAAATGACTCGGCCCGATCGCTGGAAACTGCGACTCGAACGCACAAAGAATCTAATGCCGGACCGTCGAGCGGTTTGCGAAAAGTGACGTTGGCTGAGCCAGTGACCATACACATAGACACATCCGCGTTCCTGGTTCCCCCCTTCGCTGCAATCGTCCGACTGTCGGGTTATGATGGGCGGAGTTAAGCACAAGAATCATCACTGGGGTGGACCAGAGCATGACCTTCAGAAGTTTTTTCGTTTGCATCGTCGCACTGGCCTCGTGCAGCATCACATTCGGTCAGGACAGCTATCGCTGTCTTGACGATGGTCTGAGCCTGGATTTGATCCACTCGGATCCCGAAGCTTTCTACATCAGCATGGACATGGACCCGCGCGGCAACCTTTATGTTGGCGGGCGCGACGCTGTGTATTTGTTTGAGGCGGATGGAGATGGTGGCTTCAAGGCTCGCAGGACCATCACGACGCTGCCGAAGCACACATGGGCGTATTCGTTGCAGGTGGCGGGCGATGATCTTTACGTGCTGACCGTTACCGCGTTGTATCGATTGCCGAACGTGATTCGCGATCCGGACAACGTGACGTTCGAACGTCTGGTCTGGGGCATTCCGCTGGGGCACATCCATCAGGGTTTGCATGGGATGAAGATGGGGCCGGACGGGGGACTATATCTCGCGTTCGGTGATCCGCAGCCTGGCCCGTTTCGACGCAAGACCAACCCGGGGCATGTGTGGCACTGGACGTTCCTGAGCGGGCCGGACGCCAGGAAGACCCCATGGACTGGTGTGGGCGGTGTCGTTCGTTATGACCCGAATTCGCACGAACTGAAGACGATTTCGCGAGGGTTTCGCAATATCTGCGATCTCGACTTTGATGAGCATTGGAATCTGTTCGGCAACGACAACGACCAGGAAGGTAGCGCGCTGCACTCGTTTGGACGACTGACCCACGTGACGGAAGGGTCGCATTACCAGTGGTCGCGCGGTTGGCTCCAAGCGAAAGAACCTTACCGAAACGATCTGATCAGGACGATCGATCCAGCGATAGGGCGATTCGTACCGTTTGGAACGTGCTACTACAACGAAGATCACCTGGGTGACGCGTATAAACGGTCGCTTGTTGTCGCGCGATGGGGCAGTCGTGAGCTGGGGCAGTTCCCTTTGAGAGGTCGCGGGGCGTCTTTCGCGAGTAGTCAGAAGCCACTGCTTGTCGGCAAAGGAACTGCCCGGCCGGTGGCGGTGTTCACGGGCAACGATGGTCGATTATTCGCCAGTATCTGTTTCATGGAACGCAACGAGGCGTCGCCCGTGAAGCAAACGGATCTGGTTGTGATTTCGAATCCTAAGAAGCCTTTGGAACTTCACGCGATAGACCCGTCGACGGCAGACATTAGCGCGTTCCTGGACGAAATCGAAACGTCTTCGTGGAAGCGGCGATTCAACGCTCATCGTGAAATCATTTCGCGCGGCATGAGTGGCAACGAGCAAGTTCGAGAGCGATTCCTCAAGGCGACAGCTGGCAGTCCGGCCTGGTATTCACTGGCATGGCTTGCCGGACGGAACGATGACGGTCGCGTTGTCGCTGCTCTTACTCACTCGGTGTCGTCATCAAACGGACAAGTGGCCGGCACATCAGCCGGAGTACTGCGTCGGTTTCATCAGTTGAGCGAATCGCAGATCGAGTCACTGCTTACACACGAGTCGCCTGTTGCACAACTTGCCGGGTTGCGGGCGGCCGATGGTGCAGAGCTGCACGAATCAATCAACAAACTTGCGACGAGCAGTGACAGTCTCGTTCGCCAGGCGGCTCAACGCTGGATTGGGCAACACACAAGCTGGCAGGAACTCGAAGAAGATTTCAACGACGGCGATCTTCCAACGCGTCGAACCACAATGGCGGCAGCGATGTGGAAATGGAACGACTCGGTTGAAAGCGGAACCATCCCCGACGGCGTCAAGATCAGTGCAGCAGCAAAGAAACACTTGAATGGTTTCCACTATGTGGACGATTCGGAGTCGAACCTGGAGACGGAATCGGCAAAGCACGGGTTCAAAGTTGGCGGGCTTCCCATGATGGATTGGTGGAAGCAGACGGCGGTGGCAAATCCCGATGTACCTGAGATCGGTGTGATCAGCCGTATGATCAATCTCGCCATCTACGACAGCGATGACTCTCATCGAAAGACCGCTGCCGTTTTCGCCAACACGTTGGGAATGGACGACCTTGCCGCAAGGATCCCCGGCCTCGCACAGACCCGGAAGATTCAAGCCGACATCGCCAAGGGCGCAAAACTGTCTGCCAGCATGTCAATGCCACCGGAATACGAGGCGGTCGACTGGACGACGGCATGGAGAAAAGGAAATGCTAAAACCGGCGCAGAGCTATTCAAGAAAAAATGCATCGCCTGTCACGATCCCGGCTTCGGTGGCGGCGTCATCGGGCCTTCGCTGGCGGGCGTCGCAAAACGGTTTACTCCGCCATACCTGGCTCAGTCGGTTGCTGCACCGAGCAAGGCTGTCTCGCCAAATTTTCAGACGTGGTCAATCCTTCAGGACAACGGCAAAGTGCTGCTGGGATTTCTGGCGGGCGAAGATGAGAACCGTGTCACGTTGCAGATGATGGACGGAAGCCTGAAAGCAGTCGACAAGTCGACAATCGAAGAGAAAGTACCAAGCAAAACTTCCCTGATGCCGGTCGGGTTGATCACTGGACCAGAAGACCTGAAGCACATCGTCCGGTATTTGATGACACTGAAGACCAGTGGGATCTCAGCAACGGAAGGGTTCATTGATCTGCTTGCTGGCGGTGACTTAAAGGAACACTTCGAGACGACCGGCAACTGGTCGCTCGGCGAAGACAGTGTCGCTGAACTGCGGCCGCGCGAAGGCGAAACCGATTGGAAGCGATACGGCGATTACTTGTGGCTCAAGAACGAATACCAGGATTTTCAATGCGAGTTTGAATACAAACACGGCACGGGCGGCAACGGCGGGTTGTACTTCAACGTTACCGATCGCCAGCAGGCCGTCGGGTCGGTCATCGAAGTACAGATTCGTGATTCGGCCGACGAAAAGGAACTCGATGCCCATGCCGTCACCGGTGGCATCCTTCCGGAAGTTGCTCCGAGAGCCAACGCCACGAAGCCCGCTGGCGAGTGGAACCACATGAGCGTGACGAGTGTGAGCGGCAATGTGACGGTCAGGCTCAACGGCGTGATGGTCAACAACGTCAAGCTGACGCACCATCGATTGGCGAACAAACCGAAGCAGGGATTCATTGGATTCCAGGATCACGGCCTGCCGTTCTGGTTGCGAAACGTCAGAATCCGCAGTCTTGAATCTTCGGCGGAGCGAAGTGAGCCGATGGCGCTAGCCACTGGCGTCCCGGGCACCAATGGCGAGCGTCCACGGCCCGCGGCTATCGCCGCCGGTTCACAAGATCCCCTCATCGTAAATGTTGTTGGGGCGATCAACCCGAACGCTGCCAACTCGTTCCTCTTCGTGCCGACCGAGGCGAAGTATGTGCGAGTGGACGTGCTGGAAAGTTCCATCGGTCAACCCTGCATCGACGAAGTTGAGGTCTTCTCAGGCGACTCGCCGAAGAACTTTGCGCTGCATTCCAACGGCGCGAAGGCAACGGCGTCTTCGCTGCTGAAAGGCTTTGAAGAGAAACATCAGATCGAATTTCTCAACGATGGCAAGTATGGAAATGGCCACAGCTGGATCCCGGCGAAGATGCCAGGCTGGGCTCAGATTGAACTGCCGGAAGCCATGACAATCGACCGGGTAGTTCTGTCCCGCGACCGCGGCGGCAAGCTTGCTCGACGCGTCCCTGTTTCCTTCGATATTCTTGTTTCCGGCGACGGCAAAGAATGGAGCACTGTGAAAAAAGTGCGACCAGCAGCGGCAAAGAAAGACGCTCCTCGCAAACCTGTGCCGGACAAGAATGATGCCAAACGCAAAGCCCGCAGGGCAGCGGCGGCGATGTCGAAGATCAGTAAAGCGGGAACGGTGCCGAACATCCTCTGGGTCACGGTCGAGGACATGAGCCCGACGCTTGGATGCTACGGAGACACTTTCGCCCGAACGCCGAACCTCGATGCGTTCGCTAAGGAGAGCGTCCTGTACACGAACGCTTTCGCCGTGTCGCCGGTGTGCTCGCCATCGCGATCGACACTCATCACCGGGATGTACAACGCCAGCATGGGGACCAACCAGATGCGGTCCTCAAACCACATCCCGACCGGAGTGAGAGGCTTTCCGTCTCTGCTTCGGAAAGCCGGTTACTACACGTCGAATAACGTTAAGACCGATTACAACTGCGCGGAAAACAAACGACTCATCAAGGAGTCGTGGGACCTCTCGTCTGCTGCTGCACACTGGAAAGATCGGGAGTCCGGCCAGCCGTTCTTCTCAGTGTTCAACGACATGACGACACACCAGTCACGCACCATGGTCTGGCCCTATCCCGCCTTCCAGGAACACGTTCAGTCCCGTCTTTCGAAGCAGCAGATCAGCGATCCGGCAGCCGTCCCGCTGCCGCCTTACTACCCGGACACTCCCGTTGTTCGAAAGACGATGGCCCGATTTTACGATTGCGTTTCCGTCATGGATCAGAACGTCAAACGCATCCTCGACCAGTTGGAAGAAGACGGGCTCGCCGACGACACAATCGTATTCTTCTACTCCGACCATGGCTCCGGTATGCCGCGGCACAAGCGACTTCTGCTCGATTCGGGAATGCGCGTCGCGCTGATGGTTCGCTTCCCGGGGAAATACCAACACCTCGCTCCCGCAGCCGCTGGTAGCCGTCTGGATCGGCTCGTCAGCTTCGTCGATTTCCCGTCGACCGTTCTGAACCTGACAGGCCAACCCATTCCAGACTACATGCAGGGAATTCCCTTCCTGGGCCCCGGTTCGGAAACCGAGCGCGAGACGGTCTACGGCACCCGGGATCGAGTCGACGAGGTCATCGAAACGGCTCGATCTGTGCGCGACAAACAGTTTCTCTATGTCAGAAACTACATGCCTCATCTGTCGTACAACCAACCCAGCGTATTCTCCGACCTGGGCGAGATCAGGCAGGACATTAACCGTGCGGCGAAAACTAATCTCGCCGCCCTCACCGTTGCGCAAAGGGCCTATGCCGGTCCAAGTAAGCCGGTCGAGGAATTCTACGACTGCATCGCCGATCCCGATAACATCGTCAACCTTCTTGCCGGCGAACTCAGCCCCGACCAGCAAGCTGCCCTCGAACGCCTGCGCGAAACCTACGCCAAAACCCGCAGAGAGATTCGGGATGTCGGCGCTCTCCCGGAATCCGTGATGCACGACCAGGTTCGCGAAGAGGGAGCGCCGATCCGCGACATCCTCGTGGGGAAGACCAGTCATGCCCCCGATCTCGATGCCGCGTGGGCCGCTGCCGATTTAGTCGGGACGAAGAACCGGGACTTACTGGTTACAGCACTGGCGAGCCCGAACGCAGCGGATCGCTACTGGGCTCTCGTCGGAATGAGGGTCGACTTCGCGGACGATCCGTCACTCCACGATCTGGCTGAAGGCCACCTCACCGACATGGCAGCCGACGTCCGAATTGAAGCCGCCTCCTGGCTTGCCGAGTCCTCAAAGCAATATCGCGACCGCGCCCTGCAAAGCCTCATTGGCGACACTGCACTCGACGACTGGTGGAGCGCTCTTCGCGCCTGCCGTGCGATCGAGCTATTGGGGCCGAAAGCGGAATCACTGCTTCCCCGAATGAAAGAGCTCTACACGCAGCACCGGAACCAGTCCGGCGATCAAAGTTTCTTCCTCGCGTTTTCGTCCGGAGCATTTCTCGAACAATTCGGTGCGAAGACGATTCCCTGGGACTTCACTCCGGGTGCGGGCGGCTTTTCCGCCGATTCCGATAAGAAGAAAGCAGCGGCCGACGAGACTGGCTTCACGCCTATTTTCAACGGAACAAATCTCGACGAGTGGGACCACCGCAAGGGCGCATGGGAGGTTGCGGACGGCGCCATTTCCTGTACCGGGAAGGAGAAGACTCGCAACTGGATCATCTGGCGAGGAGGCACGCCTTCCGACTTCGTGCTTCGCCTCGACTTCAAATATGAAGCCGGCAACTCCGGCGTTCAGGTCCGCAGCGATGACCAGGGCGACCACCAGGTTTACGGTTACCAGGTCGAGGTCGCCGCACAGAAGGTGATGGGCCTCTGGCACCATTCGCTCCTGGCGAGGGACGACCCCGCTCGCGAGGCGCGTCACTTGATGGCGACCGCAGGGCAGGAAGTGGCGATCTCGACCGACGGGGGAAAGTCCGTCAGGCAGGTTGCCACCAAAGAAGCGATCGTGGCTCACTACCGGCAGGAAGACTGGAACACGATGGAAATCATCGCCGAGGGCAACACCCTTACCCAGAAGATCAACGGCGTGGTCTTCTCTGAAGTCGCCGACGATGACAAACGGATGTCGCGTAGGAAGGGTGTGATCGCCCTGCAGGATCACGGCAAAGGCTGTCAGGTCGCCTTTAAGAACATCCGGATCAAAGAGCTGTCGCGCGAAGGAAAGTAACCACACTGGCCTGCTCGGATTCACATAGAGGCCTGCTCAGTTCCACATCGATAGAAGCCCATGAACAAACTTCTCAGTACCCTCGCAATCTCTATGCTTTGTTGCTGCAACTATGCTTCAGCAGCCGACCGTGAAACGTCAAACCCCAACATCATCGTGATCCTCGCAGATGATCTCGGCTGGGGAGATGTTTCGTGTAACCAACCGAAGAAAGGCAAAGTGCTCACCCCCGCGATCGACGCTCTGGCCGATGGCGGAATGCGATTTACCAACGCTCATGCGCCGCACGCGGTGTGCACTCCGACTCGCTATTCACTTCTCACCGGCCGCTATTGCTGGCGTACCTTCCTTCGTGAAGGCGTCCTTCCTGGTTACAGCAAGCCGTTGATTCCTCCCACCCGAACCACGATTGCCTCGGCAATGAAGGGCAAAGGCTATGCAACGGCCGCCTTTGGTAAATGGCACGTCGGCCTGGGCTGGAAACCGGTCGAGGGCGATCCTGGCGACTTCCATTTCGGCTCTCATCTCCATGGTCCAGGTGGAGGTGCAGCCCTTGCTGCAGTGAGCCGTCGAGTTGACCACAGTGCTCCGATTACGGGCGGACCGATCGAACTCGGGTTTGATACCTTCTTCGGCACACCATCCAATTGCACCCGAATTCCCGTCTTCATTCGAGACGATCGAGTCATCAATAACCCTCAACGAGACAAAACGGGGCTCATGAAGGATCCCGCCGTGGATCGCCAGACCGTCGATGATCTCTATGTCGACGAAGCGGAGAAGTTCATTAAATCATCTGCCGGATCTGGTAAACCATTCTTCGTCTATCTCGCATTGAATGCGGCGCACGGTGCGATCCTTCCTCCCGATCGCTTTATAGGGACAACTGGAATTGGCGACCGCGGTGATCGCGTTCCCTGGGTGGATGAAAGTGTCGCTAAGGTTCGCAAAATTCTTGCTGATGCCGGCGTTGAGAAGAACACACTCATTCTGTTCACATCCGATAACGGCCCGAAGTATAAAAAAGACGAACTTACCAAACACGATCACGACTCCTCCGGACCGTGGCGAGGCTACAAGACTGACGTCTGGGACGGCGGGACGCGTGTTCCCTTCATCGCGCACTGGCCCGGTCGGATTGAACCAGGAACATTGAATAACCGCCTCCTCTGCCTGACCGACATTCTGCCAACGATGTCCACACTCGTGAGTGTCCAGCTACCGAAATGGGCTGCCGAGGATGGGATTGACCAGAGTGCTCAGCTGTTCGATTTCGATGCGACTCCGAGTCGCGAATCAGTGATCACTCAATCCTACGTCGGCATTCTTTCGATCCGTGAAGGCCAATGGAAACTAATTTTCGACACGCAAGGGTCCGGTGGTTTCTACAAATATTCAGCCGAGGTCGAGGAGATGGACACCCTTGCTCCGTGGCGTGTCGACTTGAGCCGGAGCGGCCAACTCTACGACATCGAGGCCGATCCATACGAACAAAACAATCTCTATGACAAGCAACCGAAGGTCGTGAAACGCCTCACTGCCAGAATGCGCACAGCCATCGTCTCAGGCCGGACTACTAAGTGGAAAGATGGGAATTGAGGGCAACCAGCCCGAGCGAAACCCCGAATCCCGATCGATGGAAAACATGATCAGGAAGAACGTTTTAATACTCGTCGCGGGAACGGTAGCCGCCGGTACAACTCATGCTCAAGACCGGGCAGAACAAAAGTCCAACGTCATCCTCTATTTTGTCGGATGACATGGGCTGTTCTGATTTGCCGACATTCGGCAAGCCTGAAATTCCCGCTCGGAACATCGACCGTGCATAGAGCGACCAGTACAGCCAGCTGACGGAGACTGCAACCAGTGTACGACGTGTGTGCGGGATGACTCGGGCCTGGCATTCCGAATTGGCTTCTTCCGTGCGGGGATCAGTCTATGAGTCTGCCTGATACGCGATGTGTGTGACCAGCCGCTGTGTCTGTGGTCCGATTGATCACACGAAGATTGCCGATTCACTTCAGACTGTAGTCACTTTTCGCAGCGTCGGTCGACCAAACCGGAGCGAGTTGCGCCGAATGGATGATGAGTGTCTGGTTGATCGGCCGGCCGTTTCATTCTGCATTCGTGAAGGGTCTTCGACAGCAGGGGCAGTCGCCGTCGATTCCCCTGGCAAGGCCCATGAATGCCGTCGGCTGGGGCATTGTCATGATCGCTTTGAAAGCCAGTGGGTCGCGATGCGCGTAGTGGCGATAGGTGACTCCGCCGACTGAGTGCCCCAAGAGCTCGATCGAAGATTCGGGCATGTGTTCGTCGTAGTACGTGGCACAGGTCTTGCGAAGATCTTTGAGTTGCCACGGTTCCTCCTTGCCCGTTTCGATGTTCAACCGAGGTTTCACTCCCGCGAGATCGCAAAGCAGACGAAATCTCGTATTCGGTCGGGAACTGCCCCCAGAAAATACCGGTGCGTTTGGGTCGAGATCATCCGGCATGATACTTTTGACATGTGCATGAACCGTACGATTCATGGGACGATAGAACGTCTTGCCTGTCTTGACGCGACGATAAAAGATCCATCCCCATCGCGATT
>Ga0114996_10008901_pt1 | contig 11075 bp, 10 predicted proteins | sample ArcticOcean_MG_C_4_FD_87039 | JGI IMG/M metagenome (GOLD analysis project Ga0114996, IMG submission 87039) | Marine microbial communities from western Arctic Ocean - ArcticOcean_MG_CB4_134 | ecosystem: Environmental > Aquatic > Marine > Oceanic | place: Arctic Ocean: Canada Basin | collected... | reverse complement strand
GGAATATCTGTTTCGTTTAACTTAATTTTTTTTAAATTTTTATCCTTTTCTTTTTTGTTTATTTTTTTCTTTGTAAGTTTGGTTAAAGCATTAAAGATTTCACTTGGATCTAAATATGAGTATTTAGCTAATGTTCTGGTGCTTGCAACTGGTATTTCTTTAACACCCAATCTAATTGGAGCAGCTTTTAAATCTTTAAAAATATTTTCTGAAACTATAGACATTATTTCTGAACTTATTCCAAAAGATTTCCATCCATTATCAACGATAAGTAGTTTTTTTGTTTTTTTAACAGACCTTAAAATTGTTTTTTTATCAAGAGGTCTTAAAGTTCTTAAGTCAATAATCTCTGCTGAAATTTTACTTAATTTAATAATTTTTTTTAATCTCAGAACTTGAACTAAAGCTTCTGAAAAAGAAATGATAGTTACGTCTTTTCCCTTTTGTAAAACTTTTGCTTTACCGATTGGAACTGAATAAATCTTTTTTGGAACTTCGCTAGATATATTATGTAACCATCTATGCTCAAAAAAAATAACTGGGTTGTTATCTCTAACACTGCTGGCTAATAAGCCTTTTGCATCATATGCGTTTGATGGAGAAACAACTTTAAGACCTGGTATGTGTGAAAAAATAGTTTCCAAGCTTTGCGAATGTTGAGGGCCTTGACCCCAACCCTTTCCAATAATTAATCTTATTACTATTGGAACTGTTTGTTTACCTGCAGACATAAAATTCCATTTTGCTGCTTGATTTATTATTTGCTCCATTGACAGCAATGCAAATTCAACTCTTTGATGAGAAAAAATTGGCCTTAAACCTTGTATTGCCGCTCCTATACAAATACCTGTTAAAGCACTTTCAGATGTTGGTGGTTCCAACACACGATCGTTTCCAAAAATTTTATTTAAATCTTTTGTTGTTCCAAAAATTCCTTTTGGATCATTTATACCCAATCCCATAAGCATGACATTCTTATCTTGTTTCATTAATTGAACTAAACCTTGTCTAATGGATTCAAAAAATTTTATCTTTGGCATTTTTAAAAATATTTAAATTTATTTAATAATTTTTTGGATGGAAATTTGCTTTTTTTAGCAAAGATAAAAGCTTTATCTATTTCGTTGTCTATTTTTTTTTCAACAATATTCAATTTTTTTTTAGAAATATGTCTAATAATTTTTTTCCTTATATTTTTAAGTGGGCATTTTTTTATCCAATATTTTAATTCATCTTTTTTTCTATAGCCTAAATGGTCATCCCAAAAAGGACCTACATGCTCTAACCATCTATATGTTTTGAATTCTAAAAATATTGGTTTATTATTTTGTCTTATTTGGTTTATGCTTTTTTTAGCTAAATTATAAACTTTTAAAACATCATTGCCATCTGCAGAAATTGCTTTGATGCCATGGCTTTTAACAATTTTAACTAAATTTCTATCTTTAGGTTGTCTATCTTTTAACGGAGTATAAACAGAATATAAGTTATTTTCGCAAACAAATAATATTGGGAGATTGTTTACTGCAGCAAAGTTAACAGTTTCGTGAAAGATGCCTTCCTCTGTTGCTCCTTCGCCAAAAAAAACAACTGTCACAAATTCTTCCTTGGACATTTTTGATTTAGCTTTTAACGCTACGCCTGCACTTATTGGTATAGGGCTGCCGACGATTGGGATTGACATAATAAATCCAACTGATTGATCTTGAAGGTGCATTGATCCTCCCAACCCTTTTGCGCAACCAGTTTTTTTACCGTAAATTTCTGCTATCATTGCTTTTAAATTTCCACCTTTTGCAAGATAATGTGCATGACACCTATGACCACTTAAAATCTTATCTTTCTTTTTTAGTGTCTCGCAGACACCTACTGCCACAGCTTCTTGTCCAATTGACAGGTGTACAGGACACCTCATTTCTTGCTCTGAATAATGTTCTGCTATTTTTTTCTCTGTTTGTCTTATTTTGTAAATAGATTTATATAAATTTAATTGTAATTTTTTCATTTATAAAAACTGTTAATTGAGTCAACTGTGTATTTTAATTGTTTTTTGGTTAGACTGTGGTGGATTGGAATAGATAATATTTTTTTTGATTGAAGTTCAGTTATAGGCAAATAATGCTCACCTAATCTTTTTTTCAATTTTTTTTGCTTATGAATTGGAAACGGGTAATGAACATAAGCTATTATATTTTTCTTTTTTAAATAGTTTTGCAATTTGTTTCTATCAGGAACTTGTATAACAAAAGTATGATAAGTATTAAATTCTTCTTTTTTTTCTGGAACAGAAAATATGTATCTTTTATCTAAATGCTTCAAATAATATTTTGCATTTTCCCTTCTTCTTTTTATAATTTTATTCATTTTGTTTAATCTAAAATTAAGAATTGTTGCCTGGATATTATCTAATCTTGAATTAAAACCGAAAGAATCACATTCATCTCTAGTTTTAAGACCATGATTGGATAGTTTGCTAATATAATTAGCGAATTTCTTATTATCAGTAATTATAAATCCCCCATCTCCCATGGCATTAAAATTCTTAAGTGGATGAGTAGAAAAGCAACCAAAAGATCCAAATGTTCCACAAAGTTTTCCATTAAATCTAGAACCAAAAGCTTGAGCACAATCTTCTACTACTGATAGTTTATATTTTTTAGCAACTTTCATTATTTTTTCCATATCACAGCTACGGCCAGTTAAATGTACTGGCATAATTGCCTTTGTTTTTTTTGTAATTAAGGATTCTAATTTATTAACATCCATGTTTTGATCTGGCAGAACATCAACAAAAATTGGTTTTGCACCTAAATGCACAATTGATCCTGCGGAAGCTATATATGAATTGGATGTTGTAATCACTTCATGTCCTCTTCTTACACCAATAGCGTGCAAGGCCATAACCAAAGCATCTGTTCCACTATTTAAAGGAACCACATATCTTTTAAAAAAAAAATTTAAATTTTTTTTTAATTTTAATAGCTCTAAACAATGTGCGCCAACATACTCGCCGCTATTAAAAACTTTATCAATTATTGGTAAAAGTTTTTTTTTATCTTCTTGCCACTGTTCGGTAAAATTTAAGTAATTGACTTTCATTTTAGTTATAAAAAGTTTTTACTGTTTTTATAATATAATTAATTTGTTTCATACTAAGATGTTGATCGCATGGAAAAGAAATTATTTTATTTGCATGTTCGTCTGTTACGGGAAAATCACCTTTTTTATATCCTTTTTTTAAAAATGGTTTTTGCCTGTATATTGGTGTGAGATAATGAACCTTAGCCTCAATTCCCCTTTTTATACAATAATTCAAAAGCTCATCCCTTTTTTTTGCAAAAACTATATAAAGATGAAAAACATGTTTAACATTTTTAGGTCTTTCTGGAAGTTTTATACCATTAATTTTTGAGAGCTCTTTATCTAAAAATTTTGCATTAGCTATTCGTTTTGTTGCAATATTTTTTGCTCTTGAAAGTATCCAGTTTCCTACTACTGCTTGCAACGTGTCCATTCTAGAATTATACCCGAGCAAATCTACTACATCACGATTCACTAGACCATGATTTCTTAACAAATTTAGTTGGTCATAAATTTTTTTACTATTTGTAACAATCATGCCCGCATCAGACCATACGTTTATATTTTTTAATGGATGAAAGGAAAAAGCTCCTGCTAAACCAAAAGATCCACTAACTTTATTTTTGTAAGTACCTAATATTGATTGGCAGGCATCTTCAATGATTGGGATTTTATATTTTTTTGAAATTTTCATTAAATCATCCATGTTAGAAACACACCCTGTAAAGTGAACTGGTACAATAGCTTTCGTTCTTGAATTAATTGCTTTTTCAATTTTTTTCGTATTTATACAAAATGAGTCATCGCAGTCTACAAATCTAATTTTTGCTCCAATTTCATTAATGGCTCCAACAGTAGCAACAAAAGTATTGGCAGCTGTAATTACTTCATCACCCGGTTTAATTTTAAGACATTTTAGTGCTAATTTTATTGCATCAGTTCCAGAATTAACCCCAACCGCATATTTTGTTCCTATTAGATTAGCAAATCTTTTTTCAAAAACTTTTAATTCTTTACCTAAAGTAAAATCACCTTTTGGAACAAATTTTTTTAACTTTTTCCATAAATCTGGAGCATTACTAAACTGTTGGGGCAAATATGAGTATCTAACCTTCATTATTTTAAATTAATATTATTCATTCTCTTAATATTATAATAAAGTTCATTCTCTAAAGGATTGTCTAGCAAATTATCATTAAACGCAGAAACTAAATCTGAAACTGCATCTTTGATTGTATTTTTCGCTTGAAAATTTAATTCAGATTTAATTTTTTCAGACGATATATGGTATGATCTGTTATCATCTGTTTTTGATGAAATGAGCTCAACTTCATCGCCAACAACTTTCTGAACAATTTTTCCAAGCTCTAACACGGTACTATTTTCATACCCAGCATTATATATTTTTCCTGCTATTTTAGCCTTAGGCAAACCTAATAAAAAAACATATAAATCTGTCATATCATTTATGTGAATATTTGGCCTCATTTGTGAGCCACCAAAAATAGTAATTTTCTTTTTGTTATATGCAAGATTGGTCAAAATATTAACAACTAGATCTAATCTTTGTCTTGGTGAAAAACCACAAACTGTTGCTGGTCTAATTGTTGTTGTGGTAAAATTTTCTGATTGAAAGTCTAGAAGAATTTTTTCACAATCTGCTTTAAATTTAGAATAATCTGTTAATGGTTCTAAGCTCATATCTTCATTTACGTTTTGTTCTTTTTTAAGACCGTATACGCTAGAAGACGAAGCATAAATAAATCTAGTTACTCCAGCATTTTTTGACCCCATAACCAAAGGTTTAAATGCATCTAGATTAATTGCTTTACCTAATTTTTTATCAAGTTCAAAACTTGGATCATTCGAAATGCAAGCTAGATGAATTACTGCATGACAATTTTCTAAAGATTTTTTTAAAAGTATTTTATCTCTAATGTCCCCCTTAAATATTTTTAGGTTAGGATGGCTAGGAAGAGTTTCTCCATAAATCATTAAATCTATAACTCTAACATTAAAGCCTCTTGATAATAATTTAGGCACCAAAACTGAACCAACATATCCCGCCCCACCTGTTACTAAAATATTTTTTATCATTTTTATTTTAAATAAGACTGAATAGTTTTAATAATTCCACTTTTTTCTAAAGACTTGCTATTAGCCATATACTTTATATTTTCGGCTGCCGCTAGCGCTGATAATAGCATAGAAAATCTAACATCAATTTTATTAAAAATACTTATAGCTAACAATGCTAACATGGTATCTCCAGTTCCAATTTTGTCAGTAACTGTATTTGCAAAAGCTGGGCATTTAATTATTTCTTTTGTTGATCTGATATGAATTTTTGCTCCATCGTCTCCAGAAGTTACAGTTATATATTTAGATTTCAATTTTTCTGATAATTTTTGTATTAAATTATTTAAATTTTCTAATTTATTTCTAAATTCGTGGCGTAATTCATTTTCATTAATTATAACTAAATTTGCCCCTTTGTATTTTGATAATGTGTGATATCCAATGTTTGCAGCATTAAGTTGAGCATTAACAGCAATAAATTTTGATTTTTTAACAATCAATCTTGCAGTTTTTTCTGTAATTAAACCATGACCATAATCCGAAACTATTACCATATCATGTTTTTTGATTGCATTTTTTATTAAATGATCAAATTTTATTTGTTGCTTCTTTATTAACGGCTGGTCATCAATTGAATAAACGCCTAATACTTTTGTTTTATTTATAAAATCAATAAATCTTTTTTTCACGATTGTGCCTGATTTTTCTTTCAGGAGAAAAATTTTTTTTATATTTTTTTTTAAATTTTGATTTATAAATTTTTCATGTTCTTTTTTTTCACCTATGCCACTAATTAATGTAATTTTTTTACAAAAACTTGATAAGTTGTTTGCAATTGCGGCAGCTCCACCTAAATATTTTTCAGTATTTCTATCTTTTAAAACTAAAACTGGTTCTTTTCCAGACTTGCCAAGAGCTTCACAAAAAACATACTCATCTATTATAGTTTCGCCTATAATTAAAATATTTAGTTTTTCAAAAGATTTTATTGTTTTAATTATTTTTTCATTATTGTTTACACTTTTATTTATTTTAATTTTATTTAAAAACTTTTGTTGATCTTCTGACAAATTATATGCTGATTGATTAATAATTTTACTAGAGCTAAACAGCTCATCATCAGTATAAGCAATTTTGCCACCAACTTTTTTAATAAATTTAATTTCTTTTTTTATTCCACCGGTAACATCTAAGTTATTTTTTTTATAATCTTTCCCTTTGCAATAAATACTAGGTTTTAAGCCTTGAATAGCTGAGGTTGCATTTGGTGAGGTATTAGCAGCAATAAAATCTATATCTTTTATTGCTGCTAAGAATTGCATTCTAAGTTCAAGTGAAAAAACAGGCCTATTGGGGCCTTTATTTACATATTGATCCGGTGTAACAGTCACTACTAATATATCACCTAATTTTTTTGCTGAGCTAAAATGTTTTATATGACCTATATGAAGAACATCAAATACTCCATGGCAATGAACAACTGTTTTATTATTTTTCTTAAGCTTTTCTATTTTACGCGCAAGCTTTGGCAGGTTTAGTATTTTATTATTTTTCATTAATATTATTTATTTTTTTAAAAGTTTAAACCAGCTTTTGGTAACTTTTCCTATTTTTGTGGGCGTCCATACTGGAGCGTTTTTCCAATAATCGATATTATTTAATAGATTTTTTACCCCTTCTTCAATTTGTATAGTCGGACTCCAATTGAGATCTTTTTTTATTTTACAAATATTAGCTAAAGATCTATCAGGTTCTCCAGGCCTTTTTGGGATGCTAACTCTTTTTTTGCTTATAAGATTTGCTATTTTGTTAATTGATATTTCTTTGCCGCCAGCGACATTATAAATTTCTCCAATTTTATTAGATTCGGAAGCTTTTATCACAGCTCTTACTAAATCATTAACATGAACAAAATCCCTTGTTTGTTTTCCATCACCAATAACTGTTAAGGGTTTGTTTGCTAATTTCTGGGCAAAAAAAACACCGAATACAGCGCCATATGCACCTGATGTTCTTGATCTTGGCCCATAACAATTAAAAAAGCGCAAAGATATAGCTGGAAATTTATAAACTTTTACCCAATGTAAAACTAACTCTTCTGCTTGCCATTTTGTAAAAGCATAAGGGTACATAGTTTTAATTTTATCAGTTTCTTTTGTAGGAAAGTTTTGAGGAATGCCATAACAGCTAGCTGAGGCTGCATATATAAATTTTTTCACTTTTGCTTTTTTGGATGCTTGCAAAACATTAAATGTACCAACTACATTTGATTTAAAATATTTATCTGGATTTTCAATGCTAGGAACAATATCTGCTAAACCAGCTAAATGAAAAACTTGGCTTGCTCCTTGAAAATGTTTATCTATTTTTTTATTACCAGAGATATCAACTTTTATAATTTTAACATTTTTATTATTATGATGTGAAACATTTGAAAGTCTGCCTGTGCTAAAATTATCTAGAATAATTACTTTGTGACCTCTCAAAACTAATTGGTCAACCAAATTACTTCCTATAAATCCTAAACCACCAGTTACAATTGATTTCATTTTTATAATTTTGTTTTTAAATTGTTTAAAACTCTTATATCTATGCTTGTTCTTGTTTTTTTACCTTTATTAAAACTTCCCCCATGAAGTAGGTTTGGGTGAAAAAGTATGGCTTGACCTTTTTTTAATCTTGGTCTTAAAAATTTAAACTTTTTAACATAACTTTTTTTAAACACAGGTGATAAATATTTTTTTTGATTTATAATTTGACTAAAGGAATGATTTTTTAAATGACTTTTTGGTGATATTCTTAATGAATATTTTTCAGAAAAACCTTCAATAGGACACCATATTGTTACAAGAGACTTATGATCTATGCTGTTCTTATTTTTTAAAAGATGGTCGATTCTTCCATAGACTAAATCAAAATGCACGCCTCCTACATCTAAAGGATTTTTTTTACATGGTCGAGCAATTCTAAACCCTGTTGCATTAGTTTTAATCATATTATCTTTTATTGAATGAACCCACTTAATAGAAAATTTTGAATGCCCCCAATAATTATTTATAATATTTAAAATCTTATTATTTGAATTAATTTTCTTTGTTAATTTTTTATTTAATGAAATATATCTAGTTGATCCATTTATTACATATGAGTGTGCTTTACTAGACAATTTTAAATTATGATAATCCCTAATTTTATTCAAATAAACTCCTTCATCTCTACCTAAAAAATTTATTCTATCTATAATATTTTTTTTTAGCTCATCAATTTGACTGCTATTAAATAAATTAACAATTACATACCCATTTTTACTAAAAAATTTTATAGCTTCTCTTTTCATAGTTAAATTTTTATTTTGTTTTTCTGTAAGTACAAACATACTTTTTCAAAAGCGTATACATATTGCTTAACTAGTTTTATACTTTCAAAAGTGAATGTAGGTAATGATAATGTTGAGTTAAAAAAATTTTCACTGTTTGGTAAATCTCCTTTTTTATAATTACGATAGTTTTTACTCCCTTTATTAAGAAAATTGGGTCCTTTTTTTTTGTTTGAAAATAAGGGTAATAAATGCAGAGGTCTATTGCTAGCTTGCCTCACCTCCATGCCTTCGGCTTGAAGCATCATAATAAAATCATTTATAGATACTTTGTTTAACTTATTAGAATGAAAAAAGGGTCTATAACCAAAATAAGCTCCTCTGCTTACATAGCTCCTAGTTACCGGGGCAGACAATCCTGGTATTTGATTTATTTTTGATGAAAGAAAATTAAGCATTTTGTGTCTTTTATTAATATAAAAATTTATTTTTTTTAATTCATTATTAGCTATTGCTGCTGAAACTGGATGAATTCTATGTTTAAAACCTAAGCCAGTTTCGTTATATCTTTTTAAATATTTAGATTTAACTTCATATTGAATTCTTGAACTAAAGTCACTTATAAGCATCGCTCTTTCAAAAAGTTTTCTGCTATCAGTAACCAGAACGCCACCTTCGCCGGCAGCTAGTAATTTATTATTATCTAAACTAAAACATCCAATATCTCCAAAATTTCCAACCTTGGCACCTTTATAAAGCGAGCCATGTGCATGCGAGCAATCTTCAATTAAAAAAAGATTATTTTTTTTGGTAATTTTTATTATTTCATCCATCTCACAGGGGTGACCACAAAGATGAGTAATTACCACCGCTTTAGTTTTTTTTGTTATATTTTTCTTTATGCTTTCGGGGTCAATATTGCCTGTGTCAGTTTCACAATCAGCTAGAACAGGAACAGCATTTACCGAATGGATTGGGGTAGCTGTTGCATGAAATGTTAGTGCCGGAGCAATTATTTCATCACCAGGCTTTGTCCCAATTGCAAAAAAAGCTGCTTGTAAAGAAGAGGTTCCTGAATTGGTCGATAGTGCGTATTTTTTTTTTTGATACTTTGCAAAATTTTTTTCAAATTCCTCAACTACTTTGGGATAACCTTTTAAATTTTTTTTCTCACCACTTTTATAATAATTTAAAATTGATTTTATTTTAGAGCTTGAAGAAGGTGGCCATTTCCAATGTGGCTGTCTAAAACTAATTGCTTTTTTGCCGCCAAATATTGCCAAATCTTTTTTCTTCATCTATTGGCCTCTTTCAATTTAACCAATGCTCCGCACTTTGAAAACTTGCATTTATAAGCAGACGTATTCATTCTTAAATTTTTTTAAACTGAACGATATAAAAAATTCGAATTTTTTGTTATCGTTGTTGTCACGTTTCCAATCAAAACCTTTAATTTATCTTTTTGGTTTTCTATTACACTAAAAATCATATTTGTGAATGGCCCACTTAAAAATACGCCTTTTTTTATATCTGAAAAATTAAAAAAACTTTGTTTAAGATATCCATCGGGCCCTTGATTATTTTTACAATAATCAATAAAACTAATAATTTCTTTTTGGTTGCTATTAAAATTTGGTAAAAAATATTTTAATCCTCTTATGTTTTGCATTGATAATAAGGAATTACTATCTTTAAATTTTTTGTGATAACAAATTAAGTAATCTCCTAAAACATCATTTTCCAGCAGCTGCAGTTTGTTTCTTATTACTTTTTGATATTTGAATTTTGGAATAAAAATTATTGGCAATTCACCTAAAATCTTTTTAAAGTCTCTTTTTAAAAAATTAATTTCTTTTTTTTTATATTTTAAAACTATCCACATTTTATTATTTTTTAATTTCCTTTTTCAATTCGTCATACTCTTCCATTTTTAATTGCATAAAATTAATTGTTAGTTTAGTTTTTTCTGTAATTCCCTTTGGAGTTACAACATAGAAGTAGTGCATTTTATTTGGATTTTTTTTAAAATTTTGGATCTTAATAAAGCCTTTTATCTTTAAAGCTTTTAAGCAATAATTTAACTTCCCCAGACTAAAGCCGAGCTCTTCGGCAAGTTCCCTTTGTGTAGATTTGGGATTTTTTTGAATTTTTCTTAATACGTTAAAATGGTCTTGATTATCATTCATAAGCTGTTCAACACTTGAACATTTATAGTGTTCATATGTTGAACAGTAAACAAGTATTATTAAAATAAGGCCTATTTTTGTATAAAAATTGTGTCTAGTGGATGTAATACAACTATATGTTGTATTCTAATAAATCTACAATTAATTTACTTTAAATTTTTATTTTTAATTCTTTTGCTTTTTTATTTCAGTTATTTGTTTGAGATAATTAAATTAATTTTACTTATCACATATTTAATTTCATGTTTTTTTAAGTCTGCAAAAATAGGAATGCTCAAACAATTTTCATAATACTTTTCAGCGACACGAAAATGACCTTTTTTATAATTATATTTTTTGGAATAATATGGCTGAAGATGAACAGGAATATATAAAACTTGTGTACCAATATTATTTTTTTTAAGTTCTAACAT
>Ga0114996_10008899_pt1 | contig 11076 bp, 6 predicted proteins | sample ArcticOcean_MG_C_4_FD_87039 | JGI IMG/M metagenome (GOLD analysis project Ga0114996, IMG submission 87039) | Marine microbial communities from western Arctic Ocean - ArcticOcean_MG_CB4_134 | ecosystem: Environmental > Aquatic > Marine > Oceanic | place: Arctic Ocean: Canada Basin | collected... | reverse complement strand
AGGCCAGCAGGCTGCTGGTCAGCGTCATGGCCATATAGGGACTGTGTTCGCCCTGAGTAACGCGGATATTGCCGCCCAAATCGTGAAACGGCACCTGACTTTGGCCGTTTTGATCCCAGCTGACGATGTGGGTCAGATTTAATTTTGGATCCACCCAGGTCGGCCGCATGGAGCCCTCGCGGTAGGCATAATCCAGCAAGGTGTCGGCGCCGACCCACTGGGACGAAGTGCCTACGGCAATACGCTCGATCAATTCGCCCGCGGAATTAAAGACCGCGTAGAAACCGCCCGCTTCGGCCTCTTGGGCCAGGGGCACCTGCCAGGCATTGCCGTCGATCCCGCCCAGGGTGAACTCCGCCCGGTCGGCCCCCGCCCCCGCCACCAACCCGACAATCAGAAACATTATGCAACATTTCATATCCATACCTCATAGATTCATCATTTCGCCAATTTTGTTGCAATCAGCGAAACTCTCTCTTCAACTCATAATAGTTAAGATACTGCCCCGAAGTCAATTGCACCGAACGGGGGCGATAGCGCTCAAAAATAAAATCGCCATCGAACATATCCTTTTCCCGCGCCCAGATATTGGCATTGTCATAGGGAATAAACGGCCGCTGACGCGGATCGCGCGCTTTGTCGCTCACGTCTATATTGCCCAGCAATAAATAAGTGGGCTTGCGCTTTAAGATATACTGGCCGTCGCTCTTTTCGTGACCCGCCCAACCCGTTCCCAGGCGCGGCATTTGACGCCGCGCAATGTGCCGGTCGGTGAGCCCCAGCATATCGTAGACCTTAAGCCCCGAATAAAACGACACGGCACCAATCGGCACCACGGCGATGCTCTCCCCCGGCGCGGCGTGCTCCCCGAACCACTGGCCCACCCGAGTCCAGCGGGGGATCTCCACCTCTCGTTGAAACTTGTACATCCCATAATGCGATTTGAGACGCGGGGGCGACAAATGTACATAAGCCCAGGCGCAAACCAAGAGCACAACGAGAACCGTCCCGCTCCTAGGAACAGCGTCAATCCTGGCACCAGCACTGCGCAATAGGCGATCGAGCAAAGCGCACGACAACACGGCAAAAAGAGGCAGCGATGGAACGACAAAACGATACATCGGTAAACCATCACCGCCGAGCCAGACAATAGCCAGCCAGAAGGCGAGCACACCGGCAGCCAGCAAGCGCAGTGCACTCGCACCGCGCAAAACAAAAATGCAGACGGGGGCGGCCAGTAAAATCACCCCCTCATGATCGGCGGCGTAATCGCCCAAATACTCTAAGCCGCGCTCGATCTGCGCCCACCCGGCAGCGGTCTTGGCATAGTAAGTATTGGGCAGCAAGTCTCCAAAGTACCAGAGGCGAAAGGCGATCAGGAGGACCACGGCCGCACCACTGGCCAGCCACCACGGCAGCCACGGGCGCGCCACTCCCTGTCTAGCGCGATAGATCTGATATACACCGAGCACAACGAAGACCAATAGCCCCTCGGGACGAGTGAGCAGCGCCGCCACCGCAACAGCGGCCGAGGTCCAGTAACGGCCGCTGATCGAGACCGCAAAAGCGGTTACAACTAGGCAGGCAAAAAGCGGCGTCTCCATTCCAGCGGCGGCCCAGCAGGCAAAAGACCCATTGAGCGCCAGCAGCGCCGGCGCCAGCAGCGCAATCATGGCTCCTTCAGTGCATTGACGCGCCAACCAATAGGTCGACACCAGAGCGATTACTGCGGCGACAACGCCGATAAAACGCGCCGCTTCGAGCAAATCAAAACCAATAAATCCCAGGGCGGCCAGCAATACAGTCCACAGCATGCTGGTAAAACCCTCTACTCGATCCCCCGGATTAAAAACCAGACCGTGGCCCGCCGCCAGATTGTCCGCATACCTGAGTGTTATGAACGTATCATCTGCAATGAAGTCATAGTGCACCGCGTGCAGCACAAGCCCGGTGCAGAGAGCGGCCAGGATCCACGGCGCAAAACGTTGGGGAATAGAAAATAGCATGGGCAATCACACCGGACGGGCAAAGGGATTGGCGCAGGGTCTTTCATAAGGATCGTAATAACCCATGTAGCCGACGGGTCTGGATTCGTCGGCGTCGTTCCAAAAAAAATCACTCGACATCAAAAATTGCTGCACCAGCCACTCCGCGGTCTCTGCATCACCCGCCTTCAGTCGGCGCAGCAGTGTGTGCAGGCGCCGCTTCCGGAGATCCCGGGCAAAGTGAACCATGCCCTCTTCCTCCAACTCCAGATAATCTAGACGCTGACGCAAAGTCGAAATCACCAATTCCGTCCAGGGACTCAGCCGCACTTCTGGCGTATGGCCTCCGAACTGGTTGCGCCAGAACCACCAACCGCCCGCACCTGTAGCGGCGACCAGAGCAGCTATAAAAGCGCGACGACCTCTATCCAATGCCATCTCTCTAACTCAGCAGGTGATGCGCCGCCCACAGCGCTAGGGCGGAAATGGTCAACGTCGGGTTGGCCGGCGAACCGGTCGGAAAAGCACCGCTGCCCAGGACCAATAGATTGCGGACTTGGTGGTGGACCAAATGCCGATCGACAATGCTCTGCTGCGGATCGGCGCCCATAACCGTGGTGCCCAATATGTGATTTTCTGTAGTGCCGGGGCGCTCGTCAAGGACAAATTGCTCCACCGGCAGGGCATTGAGGAGTTCAGGCAACAATTGTGGCAGGGCGTCGATGCCGCGCTGAGCGTAATCCGAATGACCTCTGTACACAGTCTCGGGCAGGGCCGGATTGTCGCGATGTACTCGCACATAATTTTTTACATCCGGCAAATCCTCAAACATAAATTTCAGCACCAGACGCTGCCGCCACTTGCCCCTTTCCAGGCGCAGTGAAGGCACATTCCACGACTCGATGAGACAGCCGGCGCGCTGGGCGCGGTGCGCCCCGTCGTAGAGCATATAGCCGTGGCCGGTGATGCTCGTACTGCCCTGAAAATTGTCCACTCCGTCTAAATCTATCGTCGCGCGGACCGAAACCTGTTCATGCAACTGTTTGCCCAGCAGCACATGGTCCAGCCCCGAGCGCAGCAAAATGTGGGGATTGAATAGCGCATTGGCACCCAGGACGACCAGCTCGCCCCGCGCGCTCACCTCCTTGCCGTCTTTCATATAGCGCACGCCCGTAGCCGTAGCACCTCTGGTCTCGACTTCCTGCACCGTCGCTTCCAGTACTATCTCAACGCGTGGGTCGGCGTAGAGGTAGTCCATTTCGTTGAGCACGGTAAATTTGGCGTCTATGGGACAGAGATGGCACACGCCGCTGGCGCAGCAGGCCGGACGCTTGGCAGTAGCTAGGCGGGCGCGGGCCGTGGGTTGGTGAAAGTAAAGTTCGGGATAAGCCGCCTTGAGCAGACGATCGGGGTCGGAAAAGCGATGCGGCGGCTGCGGATAGGGCCGACTGCGCGGATAGGGCGTCCCATCGTCCGACCCCGAAACCGCCATGACTTCCTCAGCCCGGCAGTAAAATTCCTCCAGATCGTCGTAGCTGAGCGGCCAGTCCAAACCCACGCCGTACTGCGATCGCATAGCGAAATCGGCAGGCATAAAACGCGGTGTCACCGCCCACCAGCAATTGGAACCGCCCCCCAGACCGGGTGTATAAAACCACTGTTTGGCGCGGTTTTTGTTAACGAAGGTAGACTCGGCCGCAATGCTCGAAGGGCTCCTGTGCTGCAAACGCCAGGCGTGGCTGTCTCTGCGCCCCCGCTCCAGCACCAGGACGCGCGCGTTAGTCCCACTCTTCTCCAGATAGGCAGAAAGAAAAAAAGAAGAGGCAAAACCCGTACCCACAATAATGACATCAAAATCCTCTTGCACCACTATCTCCTAGTGCGAACACTGCTGCGGACCGATTTTGGCGACCGGGCGAAAATAGAGCAATTTGCGCATCAACAGCGAAGTAGAACCCGACAATTCCCAGTCCAGGGCGGCGCTGCGTACTTTTCTCTTGACGCCGTTGCGCAGGTAAGTGACGGAAGTATTGGGATGCTGGCTGAGAAAAGCGCACAATTCAAAGTAGGGCAGCATCAATTTGCGCTGCGCCAAACTCTGCAAATACCCCGAAGAGGAGCGCTTCACTTCCACCATATCCTTCTGATAGTCGAAGACCTGCAGCGCAGCAGGCACCAGCAGGTGATTGCTGCGCCCATCTTCGGTGCGCAGATTGGAGTACATGGCAAAGGACGTCTCGGTCTTGAGGCCAAGATAGGGACTCCAACCATTGAGGCCAACCAGCACTGGTATCAAGAACAAAGAGTAATGGCGCAGTGAGAAAATAGATCCTTTCTCAGTCATCACCTCCGCTGCCGTCCTAAACATCAAGAGACTGAGAACAATCAGCGCGGCGCTATACATAGCCCAGAGTGGCAAGATAAAATCCACCGGACCTTTAAAATGCGCGTCTATTATAGCCGCAACGGCAATGCCCAGAGCAACGAGCACAATAGCGATCAAAACCCTCAAGTGAAAAGACCAACCTCGCCAGCGCGCCAACCAGGTATCGAACCCCATAGCCCGCAAACGGGCAGCAAGAGCAGCGACATACTCTCCCGGCGCAAAGAGCAGATAGAAAGCAAAGAGCATGGAGGAGAAATTGTAGAAGCCGCTGATCGGATTGAAGCTGATCGCCGTGTGAAAGAGCAGGCCGGTGAGAATGCCGGCGCGGCGCGCCGGACGCCAGCACAACAGCAGCGGAATAGCCGCTTCAACGACCAGAGTAACATAAATTGTCGCCGTCTTAAAAAAAGGCGTATTGGGAAGAAAAGTGAGGCGTTCAATCTCAGCCAAATAAAAATGTACCCCGCAACTGGTCCGCGGATCCAGAAAGTCACCGTTGAGCTTGTGGAAAACCACAAAGAAATAGAGGATGAGTAATTCGATGCGCAAAATAGGCGCAAATACACTATACAGTTCGCTGCACTTTACTGTAAAATTGCGGCGACTCAGAACGAGATAGACATAGGCATGCAATAAAGTCAGATTCACCAGCGCCGTAAAAAGCCAGTGATTAGAGATAAACGGCGCGCTGACAATACTCTCGCACAATTGCAAGACAGCCAAGAGGAGAAGGCGATACAGCGCAGCGGGCCGATGCAGCAAGGAAACGGCAGCCCCGGCCATCAGAAAGTGAAACAGCGAGGCCGTCCAATGGTCGTACGAGGCCAGGTGAAATAGAGTGGCACACGCCCATAGGCGACAGAAAACCGAGTACGTTTTTTCTTTACTCGCGTCCATCTTCTAATATAGCCCCACCATCAATAGAGCAAAATTCGATTGCCCACTGTCCCAGTAAATCCGTCGATGACCAACCACACCCCACCCGCAGAAATATGCCCCAGAGCAATGCCCAAAAAGAAAGGCTGCATCCGGCGATAGGTATTGGCCCCGCCAAAACGCATAATCAGCGCCTTGGCCAGCCAGGCCAGAAGTATGGTAAACCATATTCCCTCCATTACCCGACCAAAACTGACGACAAAACCCAGAGGATGGAAAGGCCACCACAGCAATTTGTGCCGCGCCACCATCAGCAGCCCCATGGTCAACGCCCCACTCCCCATCCACAGATAACCACTCGGGCTCGGTCCAGTGGGATTGGCCAGGTGCACAGCGGCCAAACGCGAAGGTTCGTTGGCATAGTTTTCGGCGATATACATATTGATCGAACCGTGGCGATAGGCCAGGTAGAGCGTAAACCATATGGACAGCACCAGTGTGATAATCATAGCTGCGGCAATAGCCCACAGTAATAAGCGGCGCTTACCCTTGGTCTCACCGCTCAAACGCAGACCATTGGCTAAGGGGGCCATCATAAAGACCAATAAGTCGCCACACCACACCATGGTATAACCCGTGGCGATCACGCCCTTAACCCCCAGGGCCGAAGAACCGACGCTGGAGAGCGCGAAGCCGGCGGGAATCATCGTCGCCTTGATGATGGGCAAGCCAGTCTCGGCGATGATGCGCGCCAGGCCGATAAATATAGCCAAACCGGCAAAGAGGAAAACCGGCGGCGCCCAAGCCGGCATGCCCGTCTGCCACAACCAGACCCACATGCCGGCAATGCCCACCGCACTGCCGCCGACGGCGGTGCGGTAGGACATGATCTCGCCGCTGTCGTCGACGTCGGCGTCGCGGCGCCAGGCTTGGCGCGCCACCTGCTTAAAATGCTCCCGTCCCACCCATAGGGTGGCCCCGACCAGGACGACGATAGCGCCCATCATCTGATGCCCCGTGATGGCCCGAGTCCAATGCCCCAGATCGGCGCTGTCCTGAACGCCCAAAATACTGAAGACGCCCTGCTGACAATGAGCGAGAAGATAGAACAACCACAGGCTCAATGAGACGCTGGCATTGATAAAATAAGCCAACCCCAGCATGAGAAAATTAACTTTAAGAACCAGCGCATTGCCCACGTCGAATAACCGCATATTCGTCGTCAGGGTAAGCGCGGCGACCTCCGGAAAGTAGTGATGCAGGGCCGTCGAACTGCTGAGCACAAATGAAATAGCAAAACCCAGCCACATGATCCCCTTCTTAAAAAAAGGTTTGAGCAGACCGTTGTCGCCTTCTCCATCGATCATGGCCAGGGGAATGCGCGCCAGAGGATAGGTCAAACGCTCGCGCTCAACCCACTGGCGGCGCACGATGACACTGACGCAGACCAGCGCCAGGTAGAAAGCCGCGTAGAAGGCCAGCCAGGCCAGCAGCGCCGGCAACCAACTGGCCCAGGGAATTTCGGCGCCCGGCCCCACGCCCTCGTAGAACTTCCTGACCGCTTCGCCGTCGTCGACCAGGAACCAGCGGGGCAGGTGGGGATGGATTTGTTCGGCCCACCCGTTCTCGGGCGAAGCGTAATAGAAGGTACCGGTGATGATGGGCAATACCATGCCCACCACGCCCTTGGTGGGAATGGCCGACGCCACCATCATCATGATGAAAATGGTGATGAGTTCGCCGCGCCCGAAAGCCCAGTCGCGCCGCAGCCAGCCCAGTACCAAGTGGATGCTCAATAGGAGGGCAAAAAGCAGGAAGAAAGCAATAGGAGTCGCCGAAGTCAGAGCCAGAGCTGTGCCCTGGATAATATGCCGCCCGTAGGGTGCGGCCACGGCGATGACGGCACACATCAACCCGCCCACCAACACCCCCCGCAAGGTGACCAGTGCCTCCTCTCCCGCTCCTTCTTCTAAGAGATCGTGCTGCGCCAGGTGGGCGCGGTATTCCTGTGGAATTTCCGCTTTCATTAAATGCTCTCTTCAAAATTTCGCTGCAAAGACTGCTCAGCCCAGCGGCAACCAATAGCGCAGCTTGAGAGCGAGCACATTCTCGCCCTCGGCGCTCCACGTCCGCCACAGATCCGCCACGCCCACCGCATTGCCACGCGCGCCCGTGCTACCGCGATCCTGCTGCCAGATAGCAAAGAACGTGCTGCCGGGGCGCCACTCCCAGCGCAGTACCACGGTGCTGCGCAGCGAGCGGGTGCGAAAGTCGCGATGGTCAATAGTGAAGCTATCTGCCCCATCCGTCACTTGCACGCCGCCTCTGTCCGCCGGCCTCAGCGTCGTGCCGTCCGCGCCGTACAGTCTCAGATCGCGACTGCGCACTGCCGCTAATTCACCAAAATCTGCAAAGCGCCCACTGGCAGCAAAAGGTTCCACATAGGTCTGCAAGGTCAAATCGGCGTCAATGGCGTAATTAAAACGAAATTGCGTCGCAATGCGGCTGCGCTCCACCGTAGCAAAGATATAACGCCGTCCAAAGGTAGCTTCCGAGGCGCCGTCGCGCGCCTCGATATATTGCCGCGAATTGGCTGAACGGCTAAAACTGGGATCGATGGCCAATTCCCAGCGCCCACTGGGCCGCAAACTCACACCGGCGTACACCTCCCTTTCCCAAACATCTGTCTCCCAGGCCCCCGCATTGAGGCCGCCATACCAGGTGGTCCGCCGCGCCGGATTGCTCGACAGTCCCACCTCGACCACGGCCCCGGCCGGACTGGCCATCAGCGGTCCGCCACGCGTGGCGCGATCGTCCTGCTCCCGCGGCCAAACTTGGGCGAATACACTGGAACTCATAAAATTGCGCCAGGTGTGTTTGATGTTCAAACGCACATTCGAGTCGCCGCGTGTGCCGCCAAAATTCCAATTTGGAAAAACCCGCAAACTGACGTTGTAATCCTGGAAACGCAAAGTGGGTTTGGTCTGCCGGTAGACGAGTTCGACCCAGAAATCGATATCGTCCGAAGTAAACTGTATGCCCATATCGTTGCGATTGAACGACGGACTCTCAAAACGCCCAGCCGCCGTCCACAGCCAGTGTTCCCCGGCGCGCTTGCGCATCTCCAACAGACCGATCATGCCGCTCAGCGAGGTGCGCGTGGTATCGAGATCGACATGGGTGGCGTCGGGTCGCTGAAAATAACTGGTGCTCGAGCGCTGGAAGCGTTCAATCGACTCCGGCTCACCCTCGACCTGGCTAAAACCCAATTCGCCCTTGAGGGTGTAACCGCCGCCCGCAAAGCGCAGATTAAAATCGCCCTGGCCGCTAAAGGCCCGACGATTGAGCAATTGCGCCAGCGGCTCGTCGGCTTCCACGTCGCGTTGCAGCGCCATCAACATCAGACCGGCGGTCGAGGCATCATCGCCAAACTCCTGCTGCACCCGCGCCGCAGCATATAGCGCTAGAGGCTCCACTTTCTCCCTGCCAAAGGAGTCACTCGACGTCGTGAAAGTGCGGGCGTATTCCTCGTCCGTAACCGCGACGAGCGAACCTATGGAAAGCCCCGAAGGCAGACGCCCCGTTACCTTGCCAGCACCTAAAATGGTCGTATTGTCCGGCCGTTCTTCAAAGTCTCCTGTGGTGCCGCCGCGCGGTGAGGCTCCCACGCGCCGGGTATAGAAAAAGCGGGTATCGCCCCCAAAAAATTGCCTATTCTCGGCAAAGAAAGGACGGCGTTCAGAAAAGAATGTTTCAAATTGCGACAGGTTGACTTCGGCCGGATCGGCCTCCACCTGGCCAAAGTCGGGATTGAAGGTGGCCTCCAGGGCAAGGCTGGGCCCCAGACGCATGCGCACTTCTGCGCCGAGACGACCGTCCGTTTCCCCGCTCTCAGAAAATGGGTTCTCCGTCTCGACGCTGCGGCGAGCGCTACTGCTGGCAATATAGGGAAAGAGTTCAAAACCCAGGGCCGGACGCACCCCGACAATGCCGTGCAATTCGCCAAAACGCGAGGCCCATCCGGTTTCGCTCTTGGGCACCAGGACCCAAACTTCCTCGCGATTGTGTGCCGGTGTAGCGCGTACCAGATTGACGCCCCACACCTGCACCTCTCCATCGTTGAAACGCAATTGCGAAAAAGGGATGCGCATCTCGGCCGTCCAGCCCTGCGCATCGCGCTGTGTTGCCGCCTCCCACACCGGGTCGTAGGAATAATCGCGCGCCGCGCCGTCATCCTCCGGGTGCAGATAATCCAGACGTACCCCAGCCGCAGTGACGCCAAAGCTATAAGCCGTGCGCCGGTCGAGATAGGTATCGAGCGAGACGATCAATTGCTCGGAACTGCTCTCCCGGTCGCGCCGCGTGATCAGAGCGCGGATTTCTCCCACCGCATCGCTGTACATGCGCGCGCCCACATAGAGCGCCGCGTCGTCGTAGACAAAGGCCACTTCCGTGCGCGCGACGGCCGGCGCTCCTTCCAACGGATCGCGCTGGACGAAATCGCCGGCAAAGGACGCCAAACTCCACGCCTCGTCGTCGAGCCGTCCATCGGTGCGCGGCGGCGTCTTGGCGCGCACCGCACGAATCTGCTTGGTTGCCTGCGCCGCCCACACCTCGAGACTGGCGCTACAACAAACCAGCAAGAGCGCGATGGTCCAATTAAACACCTCAATTCGCCTATAATTTTTCTCGGACATAGGTCCTCCCTATTCTAAAGCACCCCTACCGCCGCGCCGCGCGCAAATGCTTGCGGGCTTCCTGCTCGCGCCCCAGAGACCGCAGCGCCGTGCCCAGATTATAGTGCGCTTTGGCGTAGTCGGGTTTGAGTTCCAGGGCGCGGCGATAGTGCAAAATGGCGCCCTCCACATCTTTATGGGCGAACAGCATTTTGCCCAGATTATTGTGCGCTTCGGCAAAATTAGGTTGCAATTCTAAAGCGCGGCGATAATGCGAAATGGCGCTCTTCACATCCCCCTGCCCCGCCAGGGCCGTGCCCAGATTAATGTGCGCTTCGGCAGCACCGGGGGCCAGTTCCAAAGCGCGGCGATAATGCGAAATAGCCCCTCCCACATCCTTGCGAGCCAATAGGGCATTGCCCAGATCGATGTATCCCTTGGCGTAATCCGGATCCACTGCGAGGGCGCGGCGATAGACTTTCTCCGCCGCTTTGGACTCGCCCCGCGCCATCAAAGTCTCTCCCAGATTGACATATACCCGGGCAAAACCGGGCTCGAGCAGCAAAGCGCGGCGGTAGTGGCGTACAGCTTCGTCGAGCCGACCCTGCGCCTTGAGCACATTAGCCAAATTATTGTGTGCAATCCAGGCGTCGGCATTCTGCGCCAGTGTAGCGCGCCACAGAGTCTCCAAATTGGTATAAGTATAACCCTGGCGCCAGGTGAGTGCGCCGCAGATCGCCAGCACCGCGACTAAAACGCCGATGCCCGCCGCCTGTCCCCTGCTGCCAAAACGCCGTGCCGCATTCCATCCCACTGCTGTGGCCAGAACAATCAAACCCAAACTCGCCAGGTATTGGAAGTGATCGGCGACAAACGAGTATAGCATGGGATATACATTAAAGAAACCCAGCGCCGGCAATAACGTGCCACCAAAGAACAGCACTGCCACCAAGGGCCCCCTGCCCAGGCGTTGTCTAAAAATCCACAAGATTACCACCACGGCTAGGGCCCCGACGGGAAACACATATTGAACCCAATCCGCCGCATCAATTTGCCAGCGCGGGTAGATAAAGGCCAACCCGATGGGCATGCACAATTTGCCGGCGTAGAACCATAAAGCCCGCCCGGCAATCAAGCACCTTTCGATGAAATT
>Ga0114996_10008898_pt1 | contig 11076 bp, 5 predicted proteins | sample ArcticOcean_MG_C_4_FD_87039 | JGI IMG/M metagenome (GOLD analysis project Ga0114996, IMG submission 87039) | Marine microbial communities from western Arctic Ocean - ArcticOcean_MG_CB4_134 | ecosystem: Environmental > Aquatic > Marine > Oceanic | place: Arctic Ocean: Canada Basin | collected... | reverse complement strand
TCCAAAAGTGGGGAGTAAGTTACAGGAAGTAGAATCGCAAGGGTCAGACCTCGTAATCGCCATAGATATAAGCAACAGCATGATGGCCGAGGATTTAGGCATGGATAGGATGAGTTTAGCGAAACGGACAGTGGAAAGGGTACTTGCTAAATTAGGAAGCGATAGAGTAGGTCTCGTAATTTTCGCAGGCCAGGCATATGTTCAATGTCCCCTAACCACTGATTATAGCGCCCTTAAACTTTTCCTAAACACGATCAGCCCCGACCTTATCTCAATTCAAGGAACCGCCCTAGGAGAGGCCATAGATGTTAGTGTTCTAGCATTTAAAAATTCACCTGAATCGAGTCGTTCTATTTTACTTATTACAGATGGTGAAAATCACGAAGACGACCCAGTAGCTGCTGCAGCAAGAGCTAGAGAGAAAGGAATTTCCGTGCACATCATAGGTTTAGCGACCACGGAAGGAGCTCCTATTCCTAAATACGATAAGAGTGGGCGCAAAGTAGGATTCATACAAGGGGCGGATGGCTCACCTGTTGTTTCTCGCTTGGACGAAACGGTATTAGTAGCCACGGCCACTGCTGGAGATGGTAGCTTTACTAGAGCGAAAAAAAGTTTTGTGAACATAGTTCCCATAATTAACGCATTAAACTCAGCTGAAAAAACTCGCACAAGTAACGTGAGGTTTACCGACTACGACCATCGCTTCCAAATATTCCTATTAATCGCACTGTGCCTCGTCGTACTCGAGACATTTATACCGCATACCACAAGTCGCAAATGAATATTTACATTAAAATACAGCTAGCGGTTACACTCCTACTCTCACCTATCCTTGGGGTTTTAGGCCAAACTCAATCTTCTATCGATCTGAAAGGACATCTCATAAACGGAGTGTCTCAGTTCTCATCAGGTGAGTTTCCCGAAGCTACAACTTCATTTAGTAACGGGAGCACACTCGAAAAATTCGAGGATATCGCTGCCTATAATTTGGGACGAACTTTAATGGAAACTGAAGATCTTGAAGGGGCCACATCGGCATTTCAACAAGCGATAGCTTCTTCCGAAAACTCTAAATTAATATCTAACGCATGGTATAACACGGGTAATATCGCCCTACAATCCCAAGACCCAGGAGCAGCTGTAAACGCATATAAATCGGCACTTCGCAACTCGTCTACTAATAACGAAGCTCGACATAATTTAGCCATCGCAAATAAAATGTTGCAGCAACAAGAGCAACAGGAGAAGCAAGAAGGCGAAGACGGTGAAGATGGTGAGGATGGTGAGGAAGGTGAAGAAGGTGAAGAAGGTGAGGAACAGAAAAAGGAAGAACAGCAAGGTGAAGAAGGTGAGGAACAGAAAAAGGAAGAACAGCAAGGTGAAGAAGGTGAAGAAGGTGAGGAACAGAAAAAGGAAGAACAGCAAGTAGAGGGTCAGATCTCAAAGGAGGATATGGCAAGAATTTTAGAAAACTTAGAAAACGAGGAAGCCGAAATTCAAGCTAAATTGCGCAGACAAAAGGGAAAGGGAGAGAAAAAGACGATAGAAAAACAGTGGTAATGAGTATAGTATATTCAAATAGATTAGTTTCGATATTTATTCTGACAATAGCAGGATTAACCTCGATATATGCCCAAACTCCATCTGTTACTACTTCTGTAAACGCTAATCCAGTCAGGTTAAATAGCCGCGTTCAGATTTCGGTTACACTCGACAACTGTAAATCCAGTTCTGGTAGTATCTCCATGCCTCAATTAAAAGGGCTTACATTTTTAGGGGGACCGTCACAACAGCACAGCTCTAATTGGATAAATGGGAAGAAGACCAGCAAACACGTCTACACATACGCATACTCGATTTCTTCTAATCAGGACATTAATATTCCGGCAATAAAACTGTCTACATCCGCTGGAGTGCTCACCTCCAAACCGTTCGTTATACGAGTTCTGAAAGACGGGGCAAAGACGCCTAACACTAAGCAACAAAAGGGTTTGGGCAATCTTGCTACAGTAATCGAAGTGTCTAAAAGGAAGGTTCATCTTGGCGAACCTATTGTTTTTGAATACAAAATTTATAACCAACACAACTCATTAGAGGTGCGCGAGTACAATCTACCGGAGTTGAAGGGGTTTTGGAAGGAGGAGGTAGAAGCTAAGGAAGCGAGATGGGAAACAGAAGTCGTTAACGGCAAGAGGTATCAAGTTGCTACCGTGGGGCGTGTGGTTGCATTTCCCCAGCAGACCGGGACTTTCAACATCGATGGGTTCAATATTAAAGGTTTTGTGAGGATTAATTTTTTTAACGGTTCAAACGTAACCGCGACTTCAAAATCCATAAAAATCGATGTACTACCTTACCCAAACGGAAAACCACCAGGGTTTATCGGAACATTTAGCAACTTAACTGTAGATGCTGTTGTGGAGGTTGATTCTGTTGGGGTAAATGAAGCGTTCAATTTCACAGTTAAATATTCTGGAACTGGAAATTTGAAGCTGTTAAGGGAGCCTAAGATTATTTGGCCTACAGAGTTCGAAGTGTTTGATCCGGAGATGAAAGACAGGATAAACGTAAGTCAATATGGACAGTCTGGGAAGAGGTCGTATAAGTACGTCATCATACCCAGAGCACCGGGCGACTACGAATTGCCTAACCTTAAGGTGAGCTACTTCGATTCTAAGTCAGATAAGTTCGTGAGAACATCGACAAACTCAGGTAAGATTGTAGTTTACGGGAGAGAGTCTGGGGATGAAGGAGAGACTATGTTTGGTACTAAGAGTGATGTGATGATTTTAAATCACGACATCAGGCATATCAACACAACTCATGCGCATTGGGGATCGCGAGATGATGGAAAACTACAGACGTTATGTATGTACTTGTTGTTTTTATTAGGACCGATTGTCGCAGGTGTGGCATATCTGTTCAGGCTTAGAAGAGACTCTGAACTTCACGACCCTACAGGTACTAAGAGTAAGAAAGCTCTTAAGGTGCTACATAAAGTGCTCGGAGAGTGTTCAAAGATCAAAAACCGTGAGGAGGCGTTTACTATTTTAGGTGAAGCATTAGAGGTGTACTTGTGTTCTAAACTCCAAATCGGTAGGAGCTCATTCAGTAGGAATACAGGGGTGGCTGAGCTGGATAAAATTGTGGGTAAAGAAGATGCCGATAAATGGGATGGGCTTTTAAAAACTTGTGAAATGGCTAGGTTTGCGCCTGGCTTACTTCCAGAAATTGATGATTCGATTTCGCTTGCTCGAGATCTCACAAAAAAAGGTGAAAAAAAGATGAAATCTTCTAACTTACTAGGCCTTGGGATAATTCTAATTTCCATGGTCATGGCACCTTCACTAGCAATCGGGAATGATCAGGACGTAGACAAATTATTCCAACAGGCGAATGACGCATATGTAGATGGTCAGTATGAATTGGCGGCGGCTATTTACGAAGAGGTGGCGCAAAATCACCTGTGTTTTGAGCTCGAATACAATATGGGGAATGCTCATTACAAACTTAGTCATATCGGTGAATCTATCCTTCACTACGAGAGGGCGCGGCTTATAAACCCGCTCGATGGAGATTTGAGAGCCAATCTACTTCTTGCAGAACTAAGAGCTATTGATAGAATAGAAGCTTTGCCTGGAGTGGGGATAGATAGATTAGTATCGGTGATTTTTGCGGGAAACTTGTACTGGGTTTGGCTTATACTGAGCTTAGTAACATGGACGACCGCTTTCGTATTTATCGCCATAAACCTCAAGTGGGGGGTGAGTTTATCTAAACCTTTTTTAAGAGGTGGCGCAGTGGTGAGCGCCGCTCTTTCCTTAGTTTTCCTATTGTTTTTATACTCCACCAATAAGAGGATTTCTGAAAGCTCATGCGCCATAGTAATGGATAGCCGTGTGGAAGTCCGGAGTATGCCAGGCGAATTAGGGATGAGTTTATTCCAACTTCACGAAGGGACCAGGGCCTGCATAGTTAGCAAGGAAAACGAGTGGACCCAAGTGAAATTAGATAACGGAAATGTGGGATGGCTTTTAACCTCTGCTATAGAGCCTATCTAAGAACTTCGAATTTTATAGAGGCGTTTCTCGAGTTAGAATCTATAAGCTGAGCGCTATACATTCCAGGTGAGAAGTCGTTTACAGAAATTGTAATTGTTCCGTCTTGGAATGTTTTCCCTATGTAAATCATTTGACCTTTGATATTGAAGATTCTGATAGTAGAATTCGGTAGGCCGCCATTAATAGATATATTTTCTGATGCAGGGTTGGGAGATACACTCACAACAGAATTAGAAATTGATGAGTCTTGAACGTTATCTATTGTGGGTAAGACATCGTATAGGACGATATCGTCTAAAGCAGCTTCAATTAAACTCCCACCGTCTAAATACTCTCCTATAGTGGTGCTGTCTGAGGCGATAAACCTCATTTGGAATTCATCTGTAAGATCTAAGTAGTCTGCGACTCTAAAGGCATTTCTCCTCCAACGGACATCCTGTTGAAGAGTGTTTTCTAAGTACTGCCAAGAATCTCCACCATTACTTGAAATCTCTACCTGCCACCAATCGGTAGCCGGATTCGCTCCAGTAGCAGGAGCATTTACATACCACCTCCAATAAGAAAACACTGGGTTTTCGTACAGTGTTAAATCTATTACCGGAGAAAGTAGTGTTGTATGTCCCGCATCAACATCATTAGCACCTATACCTGCGTCCGACCCAGGGCTTACTCCTGTAAGAAAGCAATATCCACTAAAGCCCACTGTATGATCTTGTTGGGGAGCTACTATTGTTGAAGGCACCCCTGGCTCACCGAAAGAGCCTACTGGAATCGTCTCTTCCCATTCTCCTGTAGTTGCGTTATCTGTTGGGGAGCCTAATTGCCAATTCCCAAGCTCAGCATACTCGTCAGAGTCGTTTATGAGGTGTTGGTAACAGCCTACTATTATTTGGTATGGCAAGTTGCTGTTAGAGACTTTGTTTGCGGCAAACGGAGTTACTCCACTTATACCACCAAACACATCGTGGATTTCCATGTAGTAGTCTACCACCGTTCCAGGTGGTAGAGCGCTTAGTTCAGCGGTAAACACATCACCATCTTCATCCATCAACACTTCAGAATAATCATCATTTGTATTTGTTCTGTATTTCAGGTAAACTCCATCGAAATATAGGTTGTACGGGAAGATAATATCTACCTCTGCTTCAATTTCAATAACCTGATCAGCATCTGAGAACAACAAAGGGAAGTGATCTACTGTAGCGTAGCTGAAAAGTGTAATTCCGTGGATCGCAAAACCTTCGATAATATCAATAGCGTTAGGAGTTCCGTTCATTAAATCGTCGTCGTCGTCGTCAGCCTGTAGGACATCTAAAAGGACGTCTGTGAAAGCTTGACCTTCGTTGCCATCTACTGCTGTTGCTTGTAATCCGGGGTATGCATCTACGAACAGCGATATCGTTTGTGACCAATCCCCGCCCATTAATAGGTGGGTGTCATACCAAGCTCCGGCTATAATTTCACCATCGGCATGAACTTCTCCCACTAAGTTTTCTGGGTAGACCTTGGGATTCTCATCATAGCGCCTAATCCCATCATTATTCTCCTCGTAAAAACCCTTTCCTATCTCTGCTATATCTCCTAATGACATAGCCCAAAAGTCAGCATATCCCTCTCCCATCGCTCCATTGTTAAACCCAGCTCCAAGTGAATTGTAGTAGTAGCTATTTATCGCATGACCGTATTCGTGAGACACCACATCCGCTATTAAAGAGGTTGGATTACATCCCCCACCTGTATCGAAAAAGTTAATACTTCCGCCATCGAAAAAGGCGTTACATTCTCCCTCCACGTCAATATTTGTCGTCATCGGAAAATCTAGTCCAGTAAACTCAGGCATCCATAATTTCATATGGTCATGGATTAAATTCACACTCCTATACGCACTCGTTTCCTTAACATTTCCTGGGACAGTTAAATAGTTGTATGCGTCTTGTAAATCAATGTTCTCGGAAGGCATAACATCGTCGGTATAAACCTTACTCCATCTCCCTTCTAAAACAAAGGGAACGTTGATAACATCGCCGGACTCTACCGTTACAAAGCCACCATTCTCATCAGAGTAATATGTCGTCCCGTTGAGTATCATCTTCAAATGAGGCATCGCTAATATCTCTGGGGATTCAAATGGATATGCGGCGTGGGCTTCAGCTTGAGTTATGCCTGTAATAATCGGGGGGGAAGGCTTGTGCGAAACCTCATTGTTTTCAAATTTTACATTTGTTACCGGCATCCCCATGCTCCTTGTTGCGTGCTTACCTACATGGTGAACTACTTCGTTTTTTCTCAACCAAACCTGACCCGTTATCGCATCCACCCAAGTCGAATACTTCCTTAACAACCCATCAATATATCCCTCAATTAAAACTTTTCTCACAAGCCTGTATTCACCTTCTGCGTAATCATCGGGTAAAATTCCCCAACCGTTCCAAGTTGATTCGATGTTATTCATCGGAAGGTTGTTTATGGCAAAAGTTAGAATTTCATCATCAGATAAAATCTGTCCTTCTGGCACTATAGCATCTGGCCACCAATCTAGCCCCCACATCACGAGCTTCCCGTCACGCCATTTTGTGGTAAGTGAACTTAACAGGACATCATAACCTTCTATAATTTGGTTAGAGAACGCTCGTTCGTGAATGGCGCCACTAGATTTATATGCGTACCTCGCCTCGCCGAGTTGATCTTCATCCACCCCGAACATACTCATCTCTCCTTGAACAAAGACGGCGTGCCTCATCTCCAATCCCTCACCTTCTACTTCAATCCCTCCTCCCCAAGCTCTATGCGGCAACTTCGTTCCTCCACCCATTACTACTCTCCACCCCTGGTGTTCGCTCGCCCAAACTCCCCACTCTGATTCCGCCCTCAACGCAGCCTGATCAACCTCATCTACCATTGACGTTAAATCCCCCAAGCTAAGACGCACCTCGTATACATCTACACTCTGAGCATATACAACAAACTGAAAACACACTAAACTAAAAGTAATCGCAATGAAATTTTTCATGCGACAAATTTAAGTTAATGTTACTGGCAAATCGAACCGAAATTTCCAAGTAATTGCAAAATGTCGTTAACCGTTACACTTGAGTCACCATCTACATCCCCCGTGCAGTCCGAATTACACGGAGCGAACAAGCACGACCCATCATCCCAAGATGCATCTGGCTGATAATTCAATGCCTGTATATAGGTACACCCACCAGGGACATCGTTACATGGTCCAGGTGTGAAAGATGTCACTCCAGCGAAGTTTATAGCGTAACAATCATTTGAGTATGTCACCCCATCACATCCACAAACTGGATCCCAAAGATCGTAACATACAGCATTAAGGTCAATGAGCGATGTGTCGATACAGTCATTAGGTTCACAGTCATCAATCACTATTATAGCTGACCAATCCATCTCTCCTTCGCATATTATGTACTCACACTCACTTATGTAGTATGAAGCTCCAACTGGGAAAAATTCACCATCTTCAAAACAACCAAGATTAGGATCTATTTCACACTCCCATGGATATAAATCAGAGTTTAGAAGAAACATAAATCCAGCGAAGCCAGCAATGCAAGTGTAATTTTCACACCAGTCATCACTCACTTCTAAAACTTCTCCAGGTAAGTAAAATGTACCGTCATCTCCATAACATCCGTCTTCCCAAATAGGGTCACACTCCCATGGATATAAATCCGCGTTTAAAATAAACTCGAAATTCCCCCCTGCAACATCAACTGGAGAACACGTGTAATTTTCGCACCAGTCTTCAGATACTTCAAGGACTTGTCCTACCTCGTAGAATTCGCCAGCATCGGTATAACAACCTAATACATTATCACCACAATCAGCATTACAAGCGTCGATAGAATCAAAGAAGGCTGGACTATAGTCCACACCATTAACTTCCCATCCGCATCCACTAAGATAAGTACATCCACCATTTACCATAGCTACCCCTAAAACCATATCGCACAATCCGAAATCAACTTCCCCTAGGTCATCACAAGGAGAAACTACTCCAACATTTTCACAAGTACCTTCAGTAAAAGATGTTATCCCAAAGAAATTTGTCGCCACACAGCTATTCGCGTATGTAATACCATCGCAACCACAAACCGGCTCGAAAACTTCAATGCATACATCAAAAATATTAATCAAGCTTTCATCAATACATAAATCCTGGCTAAATACATCATTATTAAACATGAGTGCAACAAAGAAGAAGAATATAGTAATCTGTTTCATAGTATTTTAATATTATAATAAAAGTACGACTTTCTATAACGAAATCAAAGTCGTACTTTTACAGTAAGTTAAATATCGTAGTCTACTCGGATGTTATTCACAATTAACAAATCAACTATTTCAAACATTATAAAAAGTATTCTGCTATTATTTACTTTTGTTTTTTTCTTTGATTTTTCAAATTTTTCAGCCCAAATTTGTAACGACCCCTCAGCCTGCAATTTCTCCCTTGAAGCCACCGATGAGGATGTTAATTGTGATTTTTGCTCATGTAGCGGCGGCACATGGTTCGAAACTTCTGAGGCTGATTACGGTGTAGAAATTGAAGCTGTAGCTGAACATTCTGATGGTGACCTTTCGGGAATGACTACTTACAGACTTTATTTAACTGTACCATCTGAAAACGATGAAATAACTAGCTTTACTGGTAATGACGAGTTTGCTCTATCTCTTGCTACAACAACAAGTTTCTACCAAGAACCTATTTTTGGTGGCCCCACTCCAGCTAACATCTCAAATGCTGCGATATCATTCATCCCTAATCTCGCATATGACTCTTGGATAACAATAGGCCTTGATGGGCCTGCTTTAGCTCCTGAAGCAGATGTTAGTTTACTACCTGGGCCTTGGGCTTCAACCTTCGAAAATGGAGAGAGCTTTACGATTGATGATGGAGTCGGATCTGGTTGGTACGTTCTTCCCGGTGCTTTAAATAGTGTTGCTGGTTCAGATTTACGTATTCTTTTCGCACAGTTAACTACCGATGGTATTATTTCAGGTTCATTTAGGTCTCAGATTTTCCCAGAAGGAGATCAAATCAATGACGTAAGGCCTGACATTGAATTTCTCGAGGGAAATTCAGACAACATCTGTGGATGTATGGATGATGCAGCTTGTAACTATAATCCCTTAGCAGATTATGACGACGCCTCTTGTGAGTACTCTGACACCTTTTATGATTGTAATGGCATCTGCCTCACAGACCTCGACGAATGTGGAGTATGTGGCGGTTCAGGAATTGCAGAAGGAGATTGCAATTGTGATGGAGAACAACTCGATGTTATTGGAGTTTGTGGAGGAAGTTGTACGGAGGATATAGACTCAGATGGAGTGTGCGATGACATTGACGACTGCATTGGGGATTACGACTCTTGTGGAGTGTGTAACGGACCAGGAGACATATACGAGTGTGGGTGCACTGAGTTACCTTCTTCAGATTGTGATTGTGGTGGAATTCAACTTGACGCTCTGAATATTTGTGGAGGAGATTGTGATGACGACCTCGACGATGACGGCGTGTGCGATGACATTGATGACTGTGTAGGTGAGTACGACTCTTGTGGAGTATGTAACGGACAAGGAGATATTTACGAGTGTGGGTGCTCAGATATACCAGAAGGTGATTGCAATTGTGATGGAGAACAACTCGATGTATTGGGCGTATGTGGAGGAAGTTGTGCGGAGGATATAGACTCAGACGGCGTGTGCGATGACATTGACGACTGTGTAGGTGAGTACGACTCTTGTGGAGTATGTAACGGACAAGGAGACATATACGAGTGTGGATGCGCAGATATACCAGAAGGTGATTGCAATTGTAATGGAGAACAACTCGATGTATTGGGCGTATGTGGAGGAAGTTGTGCGGAGGATATAGACACAGACGGCGTGTGCGATGACATTGACGACTGAGTAGGTGAGTACGACTCATGTGGAGTGTGTAACGGACCAGGGGCCATATACGAGTGTGGGTGCGCAGATATTCCAGAAGGAGATTGCAATTGTGATGGAGAACAACTCGATGTTATTGGAGTTTGTGGAGGCGATTGCACTGAGGATGTTAACGAAAATGGTATATGTGATATAGATGAGTATGGTTGTACAGACTCTTCCAGCCCTAACTTCAATCCCAACGCCGCTTTTGATGATGGTTCTTGTTTAGTTGGAGGTTGTTCTCTCATATTTGCTTGTAACTACGATCCAAGTGCTGATTATTTAGAAATTGAGCTTTGTGACTTCACAACATGTGCAGGTTGTATGGACGAGACATCTTGTAGCTACGATCCTTCAGCAACAATAAATGCTCCTGGCGATTGTACTTATCCAATAAGTCAGTTTGTTGACTGTGATGGAGACTGTATTAACGATATCGATGGTGATGGAATTTGCGATGACATTGATGACTGTGTAGGTGAGTACGACTCATGTCAGGTGTGTAATGGACCAGGAGACATATACGAGTGTGGGTGTGCAGATATACCAGAAGGAGATTGCAATTGTGATGGAGAACAACTCGATGTATTGGGCGTATGTGGAGGAAGTTGTACGGAGGATATAGACTCAGATGGCGTGTGTGATGACATTGACGACTGTGTAGGTGAGTACGACTCATGTCAAGTGTGTAATGGACCAGGAGATATTTACGAGTGCGGGTGCGCAGATATACCAGAAGGAGATTGCAATTGTGACGGAGAACAACTCGATGTTATTGGAGTTTGTGGAGGAAGTTGTACGGAGGATATAGACTCAGACGGCGTGTGTGATGACATTGACGACTGTGTAGGTGAGTACGACTCATGTGGAGTGTGTAATGGACCAGGAGATATTTACGAGTGTGGGTGCACAGATATACCAGAAGGAGATTGCAATTGTAATGGTGAACAACTCGATGTATTGGGCGTATGTGGAGGAAGTTGTACGGAGGATATAGACTCAGACGGAGTGTGTGATGACATTGACGACTGTGTAGGTGAGTACGACTCAT